>Ga0172367_10000966_pt1 | contig 43226 bp, 44 predicted proteins | sample Lak10m_FD_114542 | JGI IMG/M metagenome (GOLD analysis project Ga0172367, IMG submission 114542) | Freshwater microbial communities from Kabuno Bay, South-Kivu, Congo - kab_022012_10m | ecosystem: Environmental > Aquatic > Freshwater > Lake | place: Democratic Republic of the Congo: South-Kivu...
ACAGTCTTCACTGGCACACAAAGGCACTTGCCGAAAAATGATCCTAACCTGTTTCTAACCTGAGGAGTGTTTTGAGATGATTAACTATTTGATTTTAAAAAAGAAATTCAAGTATGGTGCCCGAGGCGAGACTTGAACTCGCACGCCCGGTAAAGGGCGAGGGATTTTAAATCCCTTGTGTCTACCGATTCCACCACCCAGGCATTGATGATTAAGAGCGATAAATGAAGTGTAATTTTGTGAAATATAAAGGACTTTGTCAATTGGAAAAAAAAATAATATTATATGTTCTTATATTACTCACCACGTCGTGTTCGCATGAAGTCAAAGTGAGAGATTTTTCCCAAAATATTATAAAGGCTAATTGGCTAAACTTAACTACAGAGCATAGTTTTAAAGAAATTTCATTTAATAAAGAAACGAACAAAGAGTTAGAAGAGATCATCCCTCATCCTTTTTATGATTTAGAGTTTAATGGGTTAAGTAAAAAAATAATCCAATATTACCCAGTCACTTTAAAAAACTCACCAATTCATTATGACTTTGATTTGTTGTCGGGAAATCGATACAAGGTGCGAAATTACTGTAAATTTTCTGATACTTGGAAAGCCTTTAGAGGGGATTTAGAGTTACCAAATTATACAGAGGGAATTGTTCCTAGAGTTTTCGACCAGCAAAAAAAGCCAATGAAAATTATTGTATTTTCCGAAGAGGTTATTCAATATCCTAAACAGAAGAACGTGAAATTTTTTGAATCAGCTAAGATTTTAGGCTCAGTACTAATTGAAGAGTGTGATTCATATCCTTGTAACATTAAAGAAAAGTGGAGAAAAAGCCAAGTTTTAGTTGCCGTAGGTGCAGAAGATACCAAGCTTTCTAAATTTGAAAATTTAAATGATTTGAAAGCGGAGATTGATTGGGAATATGCAAAAGCTTATTTAGTGAATAACAAAGGGGCTCATCAATTAGGAAACAATTTTCTTCCCGCATTTAGAATTGTCAGTGAATTAGGTGGAAAAGAATCCATCGATTATTTTGAAAAAAATTCTACGGTTATAGATTTTAAAAATGAATTAATTGCAAGAGAGTCTTGTATTAATTTACAAGATGAAATTTGGAATGATTTCTTAAAAATAAAAAAATTAGAACACTTTCAAAAGGATAAATTTAAAGATTTTTTGATTCATTTTATAATGAATCAAAAAGATCAATTTTCAAATTGTGATAGAATTGTGCGTTCTTCAAACATAAATATTTCTCATGAGAAGCACTGGTTTTTTGCCTTTCTTTCGCTTTTTACCAATCTAGAAAAAGAAGGTCTTTATTACAATTGCTCATCTAGTGGATGGTTTTTTAATCCCAAACTTGACGATGGAAAGTTTTATGTCAGTCAGGTAAAGGAAATTGAAAAATGTTCTGAAAAAGATGTGGAGAAAAGTTTTGATCAGGCCATCAATGCATTAGGTAGTATGAAAAATCAGCTGAATAAATACTATAAGTATATTGAATACGACTCGGGGCAAGGTGGCTCTAATGAAAAAATATATAATTGGATTAAATTCGATAATCGAAAACTTTCTTGCGAACCTATAAAATCAACATTTGATTTTTTTCCTCAAGACGTAGTGTGGCAACAATTAAAAGACGATGAAGAAAAAGTTGTTCATTAGATTAAAAGTTAAGTTTACAGATTTGACCTAAATCCCTAAAATAATATTCACTTTTATAATTTTTTAAAATTTGGAGTGTCGTAAAATGTCGACCAATAACAGACTTGTTAGTCCCTTAACTAAATCTAGTGAAGAAGACTTTGCACTAGATCGATTAATTGTTACCACTAAAGCAGATTCTTTTTTAGAATGGGCCAAAAGATGGGGGCAATCAAATTCTCTTTGGCCATTTCCATTTGGAACTGCTTGCTGTGCAATTGAATATATGGCCGTAGTAGGTCCAAGATATGATGCTTCGAGATTTGGGGCAGAAGTTGTTCGCTTTTCACCAAGACAATCTGATTTAATGATTATTGCTGGAACAATTACTGAAAAGCAGGCTCCTGTACTTCGAAGAATATATGAGCAAATGGCCGAACCTAAGTGGGTTATTGCGATGGGTGCTTGTGCTAGTTCCGGTGGATTCTATCGTGCTTACCATGTTGTTCAAGGTGTATCCCGAGATATTCCTGTTGATGTCTATATTCCTGGATGTCCTCCAACACCTGAAGCAGTTATCCAAGGAATTATGCAAATCCAAGATCGTATTAAAAATGGAGTTTCAAGTAGCGATAGTTTTTTATCTGATAAATTAAAAGTTTCCAGTAAAACATCAGTAGAAAGCGAAGAAGCAAAGGTATAAAAAATGCTAGAGAATTCAACTTTTCAATCAGAGTTAACAAATCGATTTGGTCAGAAATATCATTTCGCATTTAAAAATCACGTTTTATTTTTAACCACAAAAGAACTTTATTCAGCTATGCAAACTCTTCGCAATGAATTTGGTTTCAATATGCTTTTAGATGTGTGCGGAGTCGATAATCTCACTAGACCAAAAACAGAATGGAGTCATGGGGTTAGATTTGAAGTTGTTTATCATTTATTAAATATGAACAATCATGAAAGACTACGTGTACGAGTTCCAGTCGATGTGGAAAATTCAGAAACAGTTCCTTCAATGATGCCTCTTTGGAAAGGAGCAGATTGGTTTGAGCGTGAAGCTTGGGATATGATCGGAATTAATTTTGAAGGCAGAAAAAAAGAAAGACTATTAACTCATCATGAATTTGTAGGTCACCCACTAAGAAAAGATTACGATGCGACTTGGAATCAACCTTTAAGTGAATCACAAGATATCTATTTTGATCCTGATCCAACAATTACTCCAGAAGAAGCGATGAAAAGAGAGTGGATCAATATTGGTCCAAGTCACCCTGCCACTCACGGAACTTTAAGAATAATGGCCGAGATTGAAGGGGAAGTTATTAAACGTTCAAGACTTGAAATTGGTTATCTTCACCGATGTTTTGAAAAAATGTGTGAAACCCATTTGTACAATCAAGTTATCCCATATACAGATAGATTAAATTACTGTTCAGCACCGATGAATAATATTGGTTGGTGTAAGGCCATCGAAGATATGATGGGGATTGAGATCCCTGATCGCGCAAAAGCTCTTCGGATGGTGTTAGCTGAATTATCTCGAGTGATTGACCATCTTGTATGTATTGGAACCAATGCCGTAGATTTAGGAGCACTAACTTCTTTTTGGTTTTGTTTTGAACAAAGAGAAAGAGTCTATGAACTTTTTGAAAAACTTTGTGGTGCTAGACTTACCGTTTCATTAACCAGAATCGGAGGAATGGCTCAAGAGCTTCCTGTGGGCTGGGTGACTGATTGTCTTTCAACGGTAAAAGAAATTTCAAAAAATATTGAAGAAGTTGATCGCTTACTTACTAAGAATAAAATTTGGGTTGATAGAACGAGAGTTTGTCCTATTTCAAAGGAAGATGCGATTGCATGGGGATACACAGGTCCTTGTCTTCGTGCAGCTGGTGTCAATTATGACATCAGAAAAAATTCCCCATATTATTTTTATAACGATGTTGAGTTTGAAGTGCCGATTGGAATGAACGGTGATAACTATGATCGTTATCTAGTTCGGATGGAAGAAATGAGACAATCTTTAAGAATTGTTCGTCAAGTTTTGGATAATCTTCCAACAGGTGCAGTTCAATCATTAGATAAAAGAGTTTGTTTGCCACCCAAAAAAGAAGTTTACACAAATATTGAAGGTTTGATGAATCACTTTATGCTTGTCATGAAAGGTGTGCGACCTCCGGTGGGTGAAATTTATTCTGCAACAGAGGCGGCAAATGGTGAACTAGGATTTTATGTCATTTCTGATGGAGGACCAAATCCATACAGAGTAAAAGTTCGTCCACCATGTTTTGCGATTTATCAGTCATTTTCTGAAGTCGTTCAAAATAAAATGATTGCAGATGCGGTTGCAGAGCTTGGTGCAATGAATATTATTGCAGGCGAATTAGACAGATAAAATTTTTTTTGAATAGAGGATTTATGGCAAAATTTGAATTTACTAGAGAAAATATGGAGTGCTACAAAGAGTATCTCACAAGATATGACGATGTAGAGTCGGCCCTTCTTCCAACCCTACATTTAGTACAAGAACAAATGAATTGGATTTCACCTGAAGCCATTCAATATGTTGCTCAATTGATGAATTTACCGGAAATTAAAATCAAAGAAGTGATTTCTTTTTACGATATGTTTTACGATGAACCTGTTGGACGTAATGTGGTTCATGTTTGTACAAACATTACATGCTCTATGTACGGTGGAAGAGAACTTTATCAAAATTTATTAAAGCACTATGAAACTGATTATTTAAAGCCGACTAAAGATGGTCGTATTTCTATTCAGAAAATGGAATGCCTTGGAGCTTGCGAAATTGCTCCTTGCTTACGTCTTAATAATGACTTTTTAGGAAATGCTGATTTATCGACGGCTATTTCTAAAATTGATGAACTCCCTTAAAAAAGAGAAAGGAATTTTATGGAGAATCTAAAAGATAAAGCCAATTATAAAGATTTTGCCTTATTGTCTTATCATCATATACCAGGTGTGCATAATCTCGAAGTATTCGAGCGTGCTGGCGGATATGAAATGATGAAAGAGTGTTTTAAAAAAGATCCTGAAGCAATTAAAGAAGAAGTTAAAAATTCAGGATTAAGAGGTAGAGGGGGAGCAGGGTTTCCAACTGGCGTAAAGTGGGGATTCTTTTCTAAAGATCGAGCTCAGAAAAAATACTTAATTTGTAATGCTGATGAATCTGAACCAGGAACTTTTAAAGATCGTTATTTAGTAGAAAAAAATCCTCATATATTAATTGAAGGGATGATTATTTCTGCTTTTGCATTAGGCATTCAAAAAGGTTACATCTACATCCGTGGTGAATTTTATCACCAAGCGATGATTTTAGAAAAGGCCCTGAAAGAAGCTTATGCTAAAAACTATTTAGGAAAAAATATTTTAGGTACAGGTTTTGAATTTGATTTATATGTTCACCGTGGAGCTGGAGCTTATATTTGTGGTGAGGAAACCGGTTTGATTTCTTCTTTAGAAGGTAAAAAAGGTCAGCCAAAACTAAAACCTCCATTTCCTGCAATCAAGGGATATCGTGGTCTTCCGACTATGGTCAACAATGTTGAGTCTCTAGCCGCAGTTCCTTGGATTATGCGCTTTGGAGCTGAAGCTTATAAAAGATGGGGAACTGAAAAATCTCCAGGAACAAAATTGTTTTCTATTTCTGGCGATGTAAACAAGCCAGGTGTAATAGAGGTTCCACTTGGAACAACCTTAAAAGAAATCATTGAAATTCACTGTGGTGGAATGAAAAATGGAAAAGCATTAAAAGCAGTTATTCCAGGTGGATCATCAGCTCCAGTTTTCGATGCCGCTACAGCTAATGCAGTAAAAATGGATTATGAAGATGTAGCAGCTAAAGGATCAATGCTTGGCTCTGGTGCCATTGTTGTTATGGATGAAACAAGAAATATGGGAGATGTTTTAAAGTGGACTTTAGAATTTTATCATCATGAATCTTGCGGACAATGTACTCCTTGTCGAGAAGGCACGGGCTGGCTAGAAAGTGTATTTAAAAGAAGAGAGAAAGGAAAAGCTTTAAAATCAGACATTGATCTTTTAGATAAAACAGCTGCTTCAATGAGAGGACAAACTATTTGCGCTCTAGCTGATGCGGCAGCTATGCCTACACAGGGAATGATTAAAGTATTTAGAAATGAATTAGAAGAGTACGTTGTTAGCTCTTCAAAAAAATAATAGAGAAAAATATGGCCGACAAAGTAAAATTAAATTGGAACGGAAAAGAAATTGAAGCAGAAAAAGGTTCAAACCTTTTAAAGGCAGCCCTTGATAATGGAATCGATGTGGCCCATTATTGTTACCACCGAGGATTGTCGGTAGCGGGAGTTTGCCGAATGTGTATGGTAGAGCAAGATGGAGTCCCAAGACCTTTTCCATCATGTAATGCCACAGTTGGTGACAATATGGTCATCAAAAGTGACACGCCAAAAATTAAAGCTGCCGTTGAAGCAACTTTACAATTTCATTTATTAAATCACCCTCTAGATTGTCCCGTATGTGATCAAGCAGGTGAGTGTGGGCTTCAAGATTATTACATGAAGCATGGTCAATATGATTCTCAAATGATCGATAAAAAAGTACATAAAGATAAAGTTCAAGACATTGGTTGCGATGTCATGCTTGATGCTGAAAGATGCATTTTATGTTCTAGATGTGTTCGGTTTACTAGAGAAGTAACAAAAACTAATGAACTAGGAATTTTAAATCGAGGGGATCACGCCGAGATTACCGTTTTTGAAAATTTGAAAAATGATTATGCTCAAAACTTAGTAGATATTTGTCCAGTTGGAGCTTTGACTAGTAAAGATTTTCGTTTCCAACAAAGAGTTTGGTTTTTAAATGATGTAGAAACAACTTGTATTGGTTGCGAAGTGGGATGTTCAGTAAAAGTTTCTGAAAATAAAAATGGCGCATTTAGAGTGAAGCCTTTGTCTGATGAAGCTGTTAATGGTCACTGGATGTGTGATGATGGAAGAGATATTTATAAACATTTATCTGGTCCAATGAGAATTCATTCGGTCATGAAAAATAATAATCAATTATTTTTTGCAGGAAACTCTGAGGAAGTTAAAGAATTAATCAAAGGTAAAAAAGTAAAATTTATTCTTTCAACTTTTTTAACTAATGAAGAATATGAAAGCTTCTTATCTAAGTTTAAAAATCTAGGAGAAGTGGCTTTATATAGCTTACCAAATATCGGCCCAGAATTTGATGGGATTTTAAAGCGTGGAAATAAAAACCCGAATCATGTTGGAGCGAATGCTGCTTTTAAAAAGTATGGTTTTGATTCTTCTAGTGAAGCATTAGATAAAATGTTAAATAATATTCATGCTAATGACGTAGTCTTAATGGTGATTCCAGAAATGATTCATAATCTTGATCATTTTCAAACTCTGCTTTCAAAGATTAATAAAGCAGGAGTGAAGCTTGGATTAACAAGTGGTGAGTATTTAGAATCATTTAACAAGTTCGATTATTTATTACCGATTCCTACTTTTTTAGAGAAAAATGGAACAATGACAAATTACAATGGTCTTCAAAGGAAGTTACAAAAAGGGACTAGTTTTGGAGAATCAAGCATGACGGTAGATCAATATCTACAATGGATTGAAGTATGATTTTAAAAGCTGACTTATACCGAGAGCATGGTTTTTTAAAAGGTTTAGTATTAGGTTTAAAAATAACCATGATCACTATGATCAAAAATATTTTTGGAACTGAAAAAAGAATGACTTTAAATTATCCAGAAGAAAAATATTTCTATTCTGATAGATTTAAAGGAAAGCATGTTTTAACGGTAAAAGATGATGGAACTCTCCGTTGTACATCTTGTATGCTTTGTGCGACTTATTGTCCTGCTCAATGTATTCATATTATCGCTGCGGATGATTCAGATAAAGCGGTAGAAAAAGCTCCAGTTTCATTTGAAATAGAATTATTAAGATGTGTTTTTTGTGGATTTTGTGAAGAAGCTTGTCCTGTTGATGCAATAAGATTGACTGGCGAATATGAAATGTCAGGTCACGCTGAGCAAGAATGGGTTATGGATCAGCATCATTTGGCCTTTAGAAAATCTTTGAATAATGGAAAGGGAATCGTTTCAATTGTTGATGATAACGATCGTATGAAGCTTCGTTTATGATGAAAGAAGTATTCTACTCTTTATCTCGTCTCCCTAATTTTAAAGGTAAATTATTTTTAGCTGAGAAAGCTTTCAATGCTTTTAAACAAGAAATAAAGAGTGATCATACTGGCTTAATGTCTTATGGCCATTTGATGTCATTAAATTTACAAGATCGAATTCAAAGACGAATGTTTGTTAAACATTGCCATGAACCTGAGACGGAAAAATTATTTGAAAAATATTTTAAAGATTCGAAGTGTTTCTTAGATATTGGCGCCAATGTTGGCTATTTTACCCTCATGGGAAAATCAATTAATCCTAAACTTAAAATCTATTCTTTTGAACCAAATCCTAATAACGTCGAAAGATTGAGAAAAAATATTAGCTTAAATAAGTTTAATGATGTGGTTGTTTCAAGCCAATGTATTTCAGACGTGAATACAGAGGTAACTTTTGCAGTTCCTCCAGAAAATGAATCAGGATGGGGGAGAATTGAAAATGATCATCTTCCACTTGATAATTTTAAAAAGATTACCACCCAAGCTGTGACTCTTGATTCCATGCTTGAAAGCGATTACTTTAAAAATGACATTCCTGACTTGTTGAAAGTAGATATCGAAGGGAATGAGATGAAACTTATCAATGGAGGAATAAAGTTTTTAGAAAAGTTCCATCCAGTTATTTGTCTTGAGTTAAATGAGCCTTGTTTGAATGAATCAAATACTTCTTCAGAAGAAATTATTTCTAAACTAAAAAGTTTAAATTATGAATGTTTTTACATTAGTGGTGATAAACTTTTAAAAACAGAAAAGGCCATTGTTAATTATAAATATTTAAATTATTTTTTTATAGCTAGTAAGTAAAAATTTCATTTAACACTCTACCATCTAGCTTTTCTTTTGTTGGATGATTAAGTTTGAAAATTTCTGCGATCGTAGCATATTGGTCTGTGTGATTAATAATCTCTTCAATTTTATAATTTCTTTTAATGTTTTTACCATAAATAACAAATGGAGTAAGTAAACCCTCTGATTTTTTTGGATCTACAGCTTGTTTATAACCACCTTTTAAAGTGTCTGAAAAAACTTGTAAATCTTCACTCAAATCTTCAGTCCAGCCAAATCCTGGTGCATTTGAAATCACTAGGTCGCCTATCCGGTCTTTCGGAAGTGGGATCTGGTCTGCATCTTCTCTGGTGTAAACAAAGCTCAGCACTTTCTTCATTGAAACAGGATCTTTTAATGATGTTAATAATTTTAAAACATCATTTCGTAAAATTATGAATTCAGCATCTCGTTCAGCAGGATTATAAATACCTCCTAAACCTTTTGGATTTATATAGACATTATTCATTTGTAGATAGATGACTTTAGTTTTTTCCCAATCTATTTGATAAGAAAGTGTGTTTGTATCGAATTTAAATTTTAGCCATCCTTGTTTGGCAAACAGGTTGTTAAGTCTAACTTCTTTGTCTAAGGGAATTACACCATGATCTGAGCTGAAGATAATATAGGTGTTTTCGTCTGCATTTTTGATTATTTCTCCTAGCATATCGTCAATGTTTTTGTACATGGAGTGTACTTCACTCCAGAGTTCATTGCGTTTTGCTTCTGAAATTACTTTATACTTTTCACTGTTTTTGTCAATATAAGGAAGCCACCATCTGCTTGTAAGCATTTGGTTGGGATTATAGATACTATGAATGACTACATCAGATTTTAAATCTTTAAATAAAAGAGGAATTGCTTTTCTGTGCCAATCAAAAGATTCTTGGGCCTCTTCTAAGAAAGTTAGTTTATCATTCTCGTGATAAACTAATTGAGGTGGGTAGTTATCGACGAAATCAACCATTGGCCCAATTTTTTGATCTAAAAAATCGGCAAGTTCAGTCGGATAGGTTAGAAAGTCATTGAGGGAGTTTATTAAAAGTCTGATGCGAAATTGTCCATTTTCTTCTAGGTCAATGATTTTAAATTTAAAATGAGAATCGACTTCAATGGATGAAAGTTTCGATTCAAGTTTTGTTTTTTTAGGAGAGTTAACCTGATAGTCATTTTTAAGCTCGTATGAAAGCTGTACTTTTGACCATTGACTCCATTGATCTTTTTTAAGTAAAAGGTTTTGCTCGTTAAATCGAATATTTATTTTATCGTAATTCATTTTTTGATCATTGGTTGTATCTAGAATAAAAATGTTCAGAGGAACATTCCAGCTATTAAACTCATAGGCTAAAACTGGAGAGTAGCTTTTAATCTTTTTTTCATCCAATGGACGATACTTAATTTTTTTTAAAAAGTAAGATAATTCAACACCCGTTGTAAAAACTCTTCGATTGTTACCAATCTTTTTATAGTTTTCTAATGACTGTTCAGAGTTTAAGATGACTGAAGGAAATTCAGTGCCCCAGCCTCCCCATCTGCCTTTGATAACATTCCCTTTAAAGATTTCTGGAGGAGTGGAGCCAGGAACAGATTGAAGGCTAACAATATAATTTTGATCTTCTAATTCTGTCCAAATTGGAGCAACTAATTTTGTAAAAGAACTAAAACCACCTTTTGAAACCATTTTTAAAGGATAGCCAAAACTTCTCATGGCCCCATCGGCAATACCGTGAACCTTAGGATTTACCCCTGTTAATAAAGTGGCATAATTGGTCGGTGTGTGTCCTGGAAAAACAGGGCGAGAATAACCATAGCTTCCATTGATCATCAAGTGTCTTAAGTTTGGTAAATTGCCATTTTGCGCCCATTCAAAAATATTAAATTGTTCTCGGTCAGCTCTAAGTCCATCAGGAATGAACCAATAAAGTTTTATTTTACTATCACTTTTTGTTTCCGGCTTGGTAAAAAGATACAAAAGGCACAAAGAGGTGAGGATATAAGGCGCTATACTTTTTAATTTGAAATGAATATTTTTAGACTTAAGATTATTTCTCATCCATAATAGTGTATATGAAAATAAATATAAATTCTATATTTCTAATTTTAGGAATTATTCTTGGATTTTTATTTCCTTATTATGGACTTGAGGCATCACAATACGCCTTTTACGCAGTTTTTCTCATGATGTTTATTAATATATTCTTCGTAGAGATTTCTTTTGTAGAAGTATTTAATTTTCAAAAAAAGGATTTTCATCTACTTTTATTTACTTATGTATTTATTCCTGTTTTAATTTTAACTTTATCTTCTATTTTTCAATTAAGTATAACTATAAAACTAGGAGCCTTTATGACGTTATTAGCTCCTTTGGCAATTGTAACACCTATTTTTTTGGATGATAGTGCGAAAAAACAGCGAGCTGTTAAATTGGTTTTTTGGAGCACCATTTTGTTTCCTATATATTTCATATTGATGATGAAACTTTTTTTCACTTCATATATTTCCTTTGATGTCGTTAAACTTTTTAGAGACTTAGGACTTGTGACGATTATACCTTTAGTGCTTGTTTTATTTTTTAATAGTTTAAAATCTTTTAAAACAATAAAAAACAAACTCCATAATAAGTCTTTTTTACTTTTCTTTAATATGTTTATTATTGGTTTTTTATGTTTTGTATTTACCGGTAACGCTTTTTTAAAAAATAATTTGCAACTTATAAGCACTCAAGAAATTGCGATATATTTGATCCTGTCAATTTTTCAAGAATTTTTAATTTTTAAATTTTCAGCTTTATTCAGTTTCGAAATTGAAGAGATTATAATTCTATCGATTAAAAATGTGGCCATTACAGGATTGATTTCAATTTTATTTTTTCCTAAAACGATTATTTTAGTTATTTGTATTTTGTCTCTACGAACAATACTCTTTTTTGTCTTGGAAAACGATAAACTTAAACAGCGTTTTTTAGCATTTTCAAAAAATCATTTCTAGCCAAATACTTGGCTCCCATCTGGGCAAAAAAAGGTGTGACCATTTGAGTGTCGATCCATGCAATTTTTTCAGATTTTAATTTTTCAATAAGAAAATAGAGACCCACCTTTGAAGCGTTGTCGCGACTAAAAAACATGGATTCCCCACTGTAATAATTATTTAATTTGACACCGTAAAGGCCTCCAACTAATTGCCCATCAGCTGATACTTCAACAGAGTAGGCTAATTTATTTCTAAATAAATTAATGTAGGCTTCAATGATTTCATCAGTAATCCAAGTGCCAGATTCATTTTTTCTTCTAACTCTTGAGCAATTTAATATGACAGCTTCAAAGTTTTGATTAAAAGTAACTTGAAATTCATTTCTTGCTAAAACTTTTTTAAAACTTCGATTGATATGAAAATCTTCTAAAAAAAGAACACCTCGTGGATCTGGGCTGAACCATGCCAAAGGATATTCTTTTGAAATTGGCCATGGAAATATCCCTTCTGAATAAGCGAGAATTAAACTTTCAATTTCTAAATCTCCTCCTAGAGCAAGTAAGCCTGATTCATCTGCAGAATCTAATGGAGGAAATTTAATAATGGCCATTTACTGCATGGCCTGTATTAAGAAAGTGGATAATTGACTAGCCACCATCAAAGTTGTTTCAGGTTCCATTTGCTTTAAATGCGGATGTTTTACTAAAGGAGCAATTTCAACAATATCAGCACCCGTAATTTTAAAATTTTCATAAAGAGATTGCATGATAACCATAGGTTCATGGGGGGAGAGGCCCTTTGATTCAGGAGTTCCAGTAGCTCCAGCATAGCTTTCATCTAAACAATCAATATCAAAACTAATATAAACTTCTTCAATTCCTAAAGATTTCAATTCAGCTACTACTTTTGAGGCAACTTTTTCCGGGTTATGTTTAATTTCATCTGACCAAATTTGAGTATGTTTAAAAGTTTGTTCCCAATGTTGACGGTCTTTTCCTGATGATCTTATTCCCAGTTGTATAAGATGTTTAGGTGAATCTAAAAATGGCATAATTTGAGAGGTCCAAGTTCCAAAACATCGATCAATGCCTAATCTGCTTTTTAAAAGATCAGTATGGGCATCAAAATGAATAAGCGCTACTTTTTTATTTAATCTCTTTTTTGATTCTAAATAAGCTCTCACTAGTGGATAACTCACCGAATGATCTCCGCCAATGGCAAAGATTTTTTTACTTTTGTAGATTTCGTGAAAGTGATTGGCAAAATCATAAGCGATACTTAGGGGAGATACAGGTAAGTGAATTTTTTCATCGCCATATTGAGCTAGTCGACATAGATCAATTGTTTCTTGATTTAAATATTTGTCATCTAAAAGATGTGGATTAACAAATACATCTCCGATGTCAAAAATTTTAATCTCTTCATAACTTTGCAGTAAAGCTTCTCTTAGATACAGAGGTCCCCAATTGGCACCTCTTTGTATTCCTCCCCCCGTATCAGATGGAATTCCAAGCAAGATAAGCGATGCTTTAGCTAATTCTTCATTAATATTGTTTTCCCAAATTGCTTTATATGTTTGGTTTTCAACTGATTCATTTCCAAAAAGTTTTTTCTTAAGAGCATCTTTTTTATCTTTAGCCGTGTGTACGGTAAAAACACCATCTCCAGGAGGTGTGAGATAAAGTTTCATTCTGTTTTTAAATTCATATTCTGAAATCATATTGTTTCCTACAAGAAAAAATCATTCACAATTCTTTCTTTCAAGTTTATTTTTCTATTTTTTAATTCAAATTCTGCATTAGAAAGATTTAAAAAGTCATTTAGGATTTTTTGTTCAAATTCAAGTGTTCTCTGGTCTATATCGTTAAAAACGCCTGCAATGTGAGAGCTGGTTGAAATATTATTAAGCTGAAAAAAATCTTTCATATCACATGGCTCAATTTGAAAGACATCCAAATAAGCGTAAGCATCGGGATTCATCTTTAAAAAATCGATAAGAGCATCTTCTTTTATTAGATTACCTCTAGCCGCATTGATAATGATGGCAGTTGTTTTAAGTTTCTTTAAAAAATCGTGATCAATTATTTCTCTGCTTGATGGATTTAAGCTCATCACTGGAATTAAAATATCAATTTTTTCATTGGGTAATTCGGTGAACCCTTTATAGGGATCGTAGACCGATACTTTTTCACTAAGAGGAAGTATAGCTTGGTAGAGTGTTTCACCAATTTGGCCAAAGCCCATGATAAGGACATGTTTTTCATTTAATAGGCTTCGATTGAATGCGCGATTTTTATCCCAGTTTTTTGAGAAAGGAATTTTATTAAAGTGTCCTATAAGTGCACTTAAAATATATTCAACCACTGCGTTTTTTCTGATTTCATTGCCAGCAATGATTGGGAAGTGATAGTTTGCCAATGAGATTGGTAAATTGTCCCAGCCTGAATTTCCATGTATGATTAATGCGGTTGATTCAAGAAGATTTTTTTCAAGAGCATTATAATCAACATGGGTGTTAGATAAAATAATAGTGGGATTTGTATTATCGGGTGTCTTTTCAAAAAAGTAAGTTAGGTTGGAGAATTGTCCCTCAATGAGTTCTTTCTCATTTTGAATAAAATCAAATTGAAAATAAGGGGAAGACTTAATTCTTAGGACATTAAATTGAGAGTTCTTTTTCTTCATAGAAGTACTGTTTATAAACGGTTCGGCAAGCTCTCTCCGTAGAGAAGTTGCTACCCGTTTGATCCTTATTTTCAGTACTAACAGTAAAGCATTTTTCTTCTTTTTTCCAGAATGAATTGGTTTGATCATTTGGATTTTTTATTTCAGTCCCATCTTCACTTCTTAACTCAAAGCTCAATTCACTGGCCATTTCTAATACATTGCCCTGCTCAATTCGGTGAGGGGTTTTAGAGATAAAGTAATCAATAATTTCAAACTTTGTATTTTTTTGAAATAAAACTTCGGCCACGTCATCAGGAGAGATCGTCGATCTACCCAAGCGATATTTAGTAGGCCAAAAGACTTGACCAAAAGTAACATAGATCAACTCTGAACAGACAATTTTATCCAAAGTTTCTACGTCAAAGTTAAAGTCATATTCTTTTCCAATTTGGTCAAACCCTCGAGTGAATTGCTCTACAAGTACTTCAGGATTAGTAAGAGCATCATTTTTTCTCATGATGGTTATTTCATCGATATTCATAAATTCTTCAAGAGTAGAGATTCTTACACCTGGTCTCACGGCTTCTAAGATAACTTTACCTTGCTCAATTTCATCGTGGTAACGAACGATGTCTGGATGATTCCACATATCTAGTTTCTCTAATTGTTCTTTTGTCCCAAGATAAATCGCTACGTGACCATAGTGACCTGGTATCAATTGGTCTGTTAAAACAAAAGGACTTTTCTCTAGAATAATATCCATTGGAATTAGCTTTTCTTTTACTAAGTTTAAAGCTGTATTATTTTTGTATAAAAAACCTTCTCTCCAACGAATTGATCCAGCAATATTTCCAAAAATCTTGCTTAACCAATTGGTGATTTTACTAAAGCCTTCCGCAAAAGTATCGTTTAATACATAGTGATGAAGTTTAAAGTTTGCATCTCCATGAACAATGCTAAGGGCACTTTTATCTAAAAGAATTCCATCGATTGTGCTTAAAGTTGATACATCTTCTTTAAACATTTCTTTCAATTCATTTTGAGTCATAAAGACTAAATGCACTTGCGCTGAGAACTTTTTAGATTCACCTACACTTATGGTATATTCACTTAATTTCAGTAAATCATTTAAAGTTTTCGATGGACCATCGTTTAAGTTTTCCTTATCTTTTAGAGCATTTTTAACAATTCTTCTAAATAGTCCACTTTCCTCGTAATAAACTTTGTGAGATTCCACTAAATGAGTCAGCATAGAAAGCTGCCCTTTTGTATAAAGTAATCTAGACTTAATATAAGGAATTTCTTTTTCACCTTGAGCAAAAGTTTTTCCAAAACTCTGATTTCCAAAATCATAAGCCTTAGTGAAGTCTAAGACTTTTTGGTGAAATTTGAAATAAGTCGTCATGGTACGCTTTAAAGAATAAAGATCGTCGCCAGTTAAAGGTCTTCCATCGTTTACACTTTTTAATAATTTTTTTCCAAGAGTACTATGGTGTTGATGAAAACGATCAAAGAGAGAAATCAATTTATTAAATGATTTTAAATTTTCATCAATTGATTCTATGGGATTTTGGAATTTTAACTTAATCGTGCTTAATTCACGATTAAAATCTTGATCAATGGTAATAATTTGCGCCTTGTCTTGGGCAAAAGTTGTCGTGATCACATTGAGTGAAACGAATATTACCATTAAAAAGTTTTTAAAATTCTTCATTTTACGCTCCAATTGCGATACTATTAATTCTAAACAGATTTTTTCTTTTTAGGTAAAATTTGTAAGTTTTTACTAGGCCGCCTAAACTTTAGACAGGTAAGAAAATGATATCGATAAAATCTTCCAGAGAAATTGAGCTTATGAGACAGACTTGCTCATTGGCTAAATCTACCATGGAATATATCGCCCCATTCGTGAAGCCTGGCGTAACTACTGAATATTTAAATGATTTATGCCATAAGTATATCATAGAAAGAGGGGCTTACCCTTCTCCTTTAAATTACCATGGCTTTCCTAAAAGTATTTGTACTTCACTCAATGAAGTTATTTGCCATGGAATTCCTTCAACTAAAGATGTTTTAAAAGATGGAGATATAGTCAATCTTGATATCACCACTTATTTATATAAATTTCATGGTGATACGAATAAGACTTTTTTGGTGGGAAATGTTTCCGAAGAGGCCAAGAAATTAGTAGAGATGGCCTATCAATGTATGATGGTGGGAATTTCTGAAGTGGCCCCTGGAAAGAGAATTGGCGACATCGGGGCGGCCATATTTGAGCTGGCTTCAATGCATGGCTATTCAGTTGTAGAAGATTATTGTGGACATGGAATTGGACGAGAATTTCACGAAGCTCCTCAAGTCGTTCATGTGGGAAAAAGAGGAACTGGACCTGAAATGAAGCCCGGTATGACTTTTACAATCGAGCCCATGATCAATATCGGAAAAAAAGATTGTAAGCTTTTAAGTGATGGCTGGACGGTTTTAACTCGAGACAAGAGTCTTTCAGCACAGTTTGAACATACTATCTTGGTGACAGAATCTGGCTATGAGATTTTAACTTTAAGGGATGAAGAAAAAATAAACTAAAAAAAGTATGGGTTAGTTCTTTTTTGTTTTTTTCTTTTTCGAAATCTTCAGATTTTCGCATGATTTTTTTAATTCTTTAAAATTATATAATCGACTGAAAATTTTTCTAATTTTCTTTTTATCATTGAAAACTTGTTGGATAGTAATTTCTTCTTCGAGATATTTCATTCGTTCTTCAAAATAATGAATTTCTGGAATTAGTTTATTTAAGCAATAAGGATCGTTTAATTCTAAACGAAGAGTAGATAAGTAATTCATGAATAAATGAGGAATCTCTTTTTGAAATTCTTCTATATGGGACAATTTAAAACCACCCATTTGAGTTCCATTTCTAATGGAGTTTAAGTTAAAAACTTCCGTTTCTTTGGTTAATAGAAGCTCGAGAAAGTATAAGCTCATAAAATTTTTTTTCGCACAGATCTCATCTGCAAATTGTTCTTTTAAATGAATGTCATTATTAGAAGCAAATTCATTGATAAAGCTTTGATTAAGAGCATAGTTAGCATCTTGAACTTTAGAAGCGTGAAAACGAGCCTCTTCTTTTGCAAGGCAGCGAATAAGCTCATTGGTTTTTGCCCACGGAGCACTTGAATAAAAGAAGAGTAGAATGAGCAGGATTTTCATAAAAATTCCTTTAAATTTTTACTTATTTACTCTCTAAGTATATATTTCCTTAGAGAGATTTCAAGTAAAAGTAGTGGAGAGACCCTTGAGAGAAATGAGCTTTTGGGAGCATGTAGAAGAACTACGTGCCATGATCATAAGAATTATATACATAGTCATCATTAGTTTTGTTGTCACAACATACTACGTAGATCAAATCACAGAGTTTTTACTTAGCCCTTTAAGACAATCCTTGGCCTTAAGTCATTCAGGTACTATTGTTTATCATTCGGTCTTTGAAAAAGCTTGGGTGCAAGTTGATGTAAGTATCATGTGGGCCATTATTTTCTCTTCACCTTTTTGGTTTTATCAAATATGGAATTTTTTAAAGCCAGGCTTATACAAGCATGAAAAACAAGCGGTTTTACCTTTTTTAATTTTAGGATGGTTTTTGTTTATTGCTGGTATGGCAAGCGGATATTTTGTTATGCCTTATGTTTTTAATTTCCTGGCTAAAATTGGAGTGACAGGTGTTGAAGCGAATATTAATTTACGAGATTATGTTTCCAATATTTCTCAAATTTTATTATTTCTCGGAGTGATCTTTCAATTACCAAATGTATTACTCATTTTAGGTTTCATGGGTATAGTCACTAAGCAATCTCTCACGAAATTTCGTCGTTATATCTATGTAGGTTTGGCCTTAGCTGCAGCGGTTTTTTCTCCTCCCGATGTCATCTCGATGATGTCAGTATGGATTCCTTTATGCTTGTTATATGAATTAGGAGTACTTGCTGTTACTGTCATTGTTCATCCTTATCTAAAGTATATTCATATGAAAAAAGGGGTTAATTTAAATGAGTAGTTTTAAAAAAATGGTAACTCTTTATTCGCTTCCTATTCTTTTTACTTGGTTAATCGCAACTATTTTTATCGATATTATCGCTGTTCCAAATGTCTTTAGAAATGTTAGCTCAGTGAGTGAAGCTGGGAAAGTCGGTCTTTCTGTGTTTTCGAATTTTAATAAATTTGAATTAATTTTCGGAATATTTTTATCACTGGGGATTTTTTTTCAAAAAAACTCTTTCAAATATTTTACTTGGATACTGATGAGTTTTTTTATGTTTTGGCCGGTACTTTATATATTTAAAATGACTCCAGCTATTTCTGAGGCAGCAGTACTGATGAATTCAGTTTTAAAAACAGATCCTCAATATTTAAACTATAAAGAAAACCATGCCTATTATCATAATTTATATAAGACTTTAGATACGATCAAAATCTTAGTACTATTTCTAACTTTGATCTTCGTGAGTATTTTAAACTTTAAGGAGAGAAAATGATTCTTGTAACAGGTGGTGCAGGATTTATTGGTAGCGTTTTAGTTAGCGAATTAAATAAATATCGAAGAGAAGATATAATTATTGTCGATAGACTTGAAGCTACGTCAAAGTGGAAAAATTTAAGAGGATTAAAGTATATTGAATACATTCACGCGGATGAATTATTCAATGGTGAATTTGACGAATTGATTAGTGAAGTAGAGGTGATCTTTCACATGGGGGCATGTTCATCTACAACTGAAAAGGATATGGATTATCTTTTTAAAAATAATGTGGATTATTCAAAAGCACTATTTAGATTTGCCGCCACTAAAAATATTCCTTTTATTTATGCCAGTTCCGCAGCTACTTATGGAAGTGAAGAAAAAAACTTTTCTGATGATCATGACAGGATGGAGCATCTAATGCCACTTAATCCCTATGGTTATTCTAAGCTCTTGGTGGATCAGTGGATTTTAAAAGAGGAAGCAAGACCAAGTCTTTGGTTTGGATTTAAATTTTTTAATGTTTACGGTCCAAATGAATATCATAAAGAAGAAATGAGATCCTTGGTGCATAAAGCATTTGAGCAAATCAAGTCGACAGGTAAAGTGAAGCTTTTTAAATCATATCGAAATGAATTTAAAGATGGTGAGCAACTTAGAGATTTTGTTTATGTGAAAGATGTCGTTCGAGCGATGATTGAATTTTCACAAGTGACAGATGAAACTCTTTCAGGAATTTATAATCTTGGAAGTGGTAATGCCGATAGTTTTAAAAATTTAGTTGAAGCAACTTTTAAAGCAATGGATTTGCCAACTAATATTGAATTTATAGAAATGCCTGAATCCATGCGAGGGCAGTATCAGTATTTTACTGAAGCGGATATGAAAAAATTCTTAAGCGTACTTCCTCATTTTAAATTTGCACCTATCGAAGAAGGTGTAAGAGATTATGTAAAAAATCATTTATTACAATCTAATCAACATTGTCATTGGTGTTAAAATGAAATTTCAAGGCGGATTAAAAGAAGCGGCAAAAATGCTTGCAGGCTTATCAAAAGCTGCTCGAGAGAAGGTACTTGAAACCATTGCGAAAAAAGATCCTCAAATGGCCTTAAATCTTTCAAAGAACATGTATACCTTTGAGGATTTGAAGTATTTAACTCCTTCCATGGTTGTTGATTTATTAAAAGTGATTTCACCTAAAGATTTGGGATTGGCCCTAAGAATTGCTAGTGACTCTTTAAAAAGTACTTTTTTAACCAATTCACCGCGTTTACTGCGACAAGAAATAGAAGAAGTCTTAATGGGGCCACCTCAATTGGCCTCTAAAGTTGAAGAAACTCAAGATAAGATAATGGAAGTTGTTCGATTAAAAATTGATCGAGGCGAAATTATTTTAAATAAAGATAATTCTGAAAAAATGGTCTAAATGTCTTTAAAAAAATTCATGGTTCTTTTTTGATACCTGATTTAGGTGTCATAAGGTTATCTTGTTAGGCAGTAAGTTCGCAAAATCCCATAGGACCACTTTGGCACGATTCTAGCTTTAGTATAAAATGAGAAAACAAAAGATCTAGGATGGGTTTTTTGCAGTATCAACTCGACTAGGATGGACGAGAAAATTAAACAGGATGTAAAACCATTAACCAAAAGGGGAGTTTATGAGAGACAAAATGGGAAGTCAGAATTATCGAACCTTAAAATGGGGCATACAGTTAAAAAGAAAGCGGCCACTTCGGTGGTGAAAAATTGAATAGAAGAAATAGAATAATTAGCATTTAAATTTTATTAAAAAGGGCGTATCTAAAGGCATCCGGAGCTTTTATGAGATACGCCTTTTTTATTTTGTTCATTTTGTTTATTTTTAATATTGAAGCAAAAACCATATCACAATTTCATCAATCAAAATCTTTATCGACTTTAATTGAATTTATTCAATTAAGTTATGAAGATCAAAATATTCATTTAAAAATCGAAGATCAAAAACCTGTTGAGAAAATTCAAAAGTGTCATCAGGTTGGTTCTCTTGATGCAGAAACTGAATTTTCTAATCTCATCAATAATGTATTAAAATTCTATCCAGACGAAGAGCTGCCTATTAGAGAGGCAAAGAAGGACTTTCAAGATTTTATTGGAAAGTCTCAATTATTAAAATGTGTACTTGAAAAAGCCGATCAAGGTAAAAAGATTATCTTTTATTCTAATGAAGAAGAAAAAATATATTTTTACTTTGAAAAAGTAGTCTATTAGTCCTTATAAATAGTATTTCAGTTTCTTTTTGGCACAAACCATCCTCATTTTGGCACCAAGTTATCTCATTTTTAAATAAATTCCATCTAAAAAATATGGCATGAGTTTAGCATACCTATATTTCAACTAGATTCAGGAAGGATCTAGAAACTTGAAAAGGATTTTAAGTTTATTAATTAGGAAGAAATATAAGGAGTCATTATGGATCATTTATCATTAAAAAATTTTGAAGCTCTTTTTTTAGAACTGAAAAGAAACATCTTAAATGAGACAAAACTAAATTTAGACACAATCACTCTTGAAAAAGGTGATGATCTTGAAACCAATGAGGCGGAGAGAATTAGGGCATTAGAACTTAGACTTGTTGGAAGACAGAGTTTTATGCTTAAAAAAATAGATAATGCTTTATTTAAAATAAAAAATGGAAGTTATGGGATTTGTGAAGACTGTGATGGAGAAATTGAATTAAATCGATTGAAAGCTAGACCTACTGCGACTCAATGTATTCACTGCAAAGAAATTGAGGAAAAAGGAGAAGGACAAGTCTTATACGAGAAGAGATCTCACACTTTTGGCAAAGCTTTATTAAATAATGTGGTTTCCTTAAAAGATTATCAAAAAGAAGATAATATCATAACTTTAAACTCGGAAAACTTTTAAATAAAGGCCTCATAAATGAGGCCTTTATAATTGTCGACAATTTAAAATGTGTTATATTTAAAGTATGCGACAAATAATGATTATCGATACAGAGTTTTCTCATTATTCTAATTTAGAAAAACAATTAGAAAATGAATTAACTGTTGAAGTAACCGAAGTTCCAACAATCGAACGTGCTCTTTCGTTCATCCCCATTTTACCTGAATTAGATTTTATCTTGTTTAATGCAAATAGTTTTGATTCAAAAAACTTTGTAAAGCTTGAAAAACATTTAATCGATGAGAAATTAGAAATTCCTTTATTAATTTTAGGTCAAGTGATTCCTGAAAGATCTCAGTCACAAATTTTGAAATTCAATATTGATTCCATGAATTTTTTAGATCTTATTAAAGATTTGTTTATCAAAAATGATATCAGCAAAAAGCAAAAAGCAGTAAGTCTTTTTACTCCAGTAGAATTAAGCTACGTACTCGAACATGTCACGACACCTTTTCCAGTTGATTTCTATTTAAGAATAAAACGCAGTGAAGATGAGTATCAATATATAAAAAGATTACATGCAGGAGAGATTTTTGATCAAAGTGAAATCGAGAAATTCCATAAACATCAAATTGCTCAAATTTATATTCAAAAAAATGACTATCAGAAATTTTTAGATTTTTCATTGAAGTTGAATATGTCTAAATCAACTTCAAATAAAGTCACCAGTGCATTTAATTATCACCTTACTCGTGAAGTTTTAAGTTTAGTCGGAGTTGATGAAGAAGTTGAAAAGAATGTCGCCAATAATATTAAAGAAATGGAAGCTAACCTTATACAAAATGAATCATTGGCCAATTATTTAAATCTATTAAAAAAGAGCCCGAATAGTTTTGCTTATGCTCATTCAAATTTGATCGCATTAATACTCAACAAAGTCGTTGGAAAGTTTGAATGGGATTCGAAAATGATTCGTGAAAAAATTTGCTATGCTGCTTTTTTTCATGATTTAACTTTAATAGATGATAAGTTGAGCAGAGTTCACTCTGAAGAAGAATTATTTCAAGAAAAAGCCGTTGAGTATGAGTTTTTGAGTCAGTCAAAATTAAAAGATAAAATTTTTAAGGATTTTGAAATAGAACAAGTATTGCATCACGCGCTAAATGCTGCATTAATTGTGGAAAAAATTCCATCTATACCCTCAGGGGTGGCACAAATAGTCCGTGAGCATCATGGTTCAAAAAATGGAATAGGTTTTAATAATTCTCAAAGTATTTCTTTGCAACCTCTTTCAATGCTTTTCATGGTAACTGAAGATTTTGTCCATGAGATGATGAAGTTAGATTCAATTAACAAAGATGCACTTAGAAGAATTGTAAAAAATTTAAGCTTGGTTTATTTAAAGTCAAATTATAAAAAAGCAGTAGAGGCCTTGCATCTAATTGTTGAAACTTAAATTTTTTTTTCAAAGTAAGATACTTCGGCAATATGACAATCTGGTAAAATAATTCGTTTTAAAATTGATAAATTAGGTCCTAGTTCTTCAATAAATAAATCTCTTGAGTTTTTTTCACCATGAATTTCCGCAATGAGAAATTGAAATTGATTAAAAAAACTTGGATCTAATTTTTGAATTTCGTATTCCGCACCCTCGATATCAATTTTTAAAATAGATTGTTCCATTGAGTCTATAGGTGGAAAATTTATAAACCTTATCCAATCTTGAAAAGTTTTTCCTTGAACTTCAACTTTTTTTGAATTGATTGAGTTATTATCTAAACCGGAATCGCGGCTATTTTCAGCAATATTAAAAATAAGTGTTCTTGTATTTCCAGTTAAGGCTCCTTCGGCCAAGAAAAAATCAACATTTAATTCTTTTATAAATTTTCCGACAATTTTTATTCTTGGATAGAGTTCTTGATTAGCTTCAATGGCTAAAATTCTTTTTAAGGGATGAAAAATTGACAAGTATAAACTGGTATAACCAAGATTTGCACCAGCATCAACCATAACCCTTGGTTTCCATTTATTTTCTAATTTGTATCCATGATATAAAAAAATTTCTCTAAAACTAGTTAAATGATCTGGGATCAACCATAGGGGAATAGAAAAATGCTTTTGATGGACAGATGAAAACCCTTTTATTTTAAAATAGAAATTTTTAGGGATCATTTCAAATATAAATGTCGCGATCTTTCTTTGAATTGCACTTCCATGGTAAAACCAAAAACGTAAGCGAAAAATAGGGTACAGCATAAAAAGCTTTAAAATTGAAAGACATGTGACTTGATAATCTGATCTAAATTGCATGATTTCTGTAAAAAATTTCATAAGAATCATCTTAACATAGCTTTAAAAAAAGCTCTAGGAAGCAAAATAGCAGACTGTTTTTCTTGGTTTGAATTATAAAATGTTAAAGAGGCTGTAAAAATTACAATATTGGTCATCTTGCAGCTTTTTCGAGGTATAAGGCCCTGAGATTTTAAATAGGAGAATTATATGAAAAAATGGTTTCTTATTGCGAGCTTTTTATTAGTGAGTCTTTCATCATTTGCTAAAGTCAATCCAAGAGATTTTATTTTTGCCATCGTAAAAAGTGAAGATGTGACCTATGTTTTTGTTAATGTGAAAGAACATTGGGAGACAGAAGGTTCATTGATCGATAGCTATCGAAGTGAAGAAGAAGATGAGTATGTGCATGATCAAATGTTAAAGGCCGATTTATGTAATAGTATGGAATCTACTTTTGAGCCTTGTAAGCGCGAATATTCAAAAGCCCAATATGTACAAATGCTCGAGAGTTTTGGTTGGAAACATGATCTGAAATTTGAAAATTGGATGCAAACTCAAATGTAGTGTCATGGAGCTCTTATGAAAAAACTATTAATTCTATTTGTTTTATTGACTCAATCTAATTTTGTACTTGCTTCTGATTGTAAAGAAGTTTTAACCTATCGCTACAGTAGTGAAGGGCATGATGTAATCTCGGTTAAGTTTTTAGAAAAAACTTCAGAGGGAAATTTAAAATATGTGATCACGACTAATTATTATGGTGGAGACGGAGCCGATGAAGTGATCATGAACAAAAATTGTAAAATATTATCTCGAAAAACAATTTGGGATGAATAAGGTTACATATCCATATCAAAAACCATAGAGCTATTCATATTACGAGAATTGCTTTCGAGCTTTTTTTTCAAAGCAGTCCATTTTTTATAGTCATAGTCTTTCGGAAATTCTAGTTTGACTTTTGTTGGTGGGGGGTAATCTTTTGATGGCCATTCAACAACTTGAACAACTTCATGGCATCTGTTGCATCGTTGCATCATGTTGGCAATTTCTTTGAATACTCTATTTTGATTTTTACTTTTTGCTGCTTCATAAATATTAGGGCCTGACTTTGAATAAAATTTTAAAGCAAGATCCATCAGAATTCTATTTTCTCTGAATCCCAATTGATTTAATTTAAATTCATCAAGCATAAAATTAGAAGATAGTCTTTCAATATCGTTAAAGCGGCTGTCTGTGGTTGCTCTAATTAATTTCTCGGTAAGATTTAAATATCCTCTCATTCTCAATAAAATCATTTCCCTTTCTTTAAAGGGAATTTTGACAGTTATTCGCTCCCTTGAAAATGAATTGAGGGAAGCTAAAGTTAAGATTAAAATTATAGATGAATTCATACAATTATTATGAAAGCATTTACAATTTTTGTCTATGTAAAAACACTCAATTAATCAAAGTTAACTTCTAATAAGTAAAATGACTAAATTGAGTGTTTTAATTTATAGAGCTAGATTCGATAATTCTTCGATCAATTCTTGAGAGCGATGAACAAAAGCTTCACGATCTTCATGTTTTAAACCTTCACTAGAGATATGAGCTAAATCTTCTACATGAAAGCAAATCTTTTTCACTAATTCATTTTTGCCTTTCTCAGATAATTTTAGTGCGTTTTGAATCAATGGGTTTGAAGGATTGATGACCAAAGTCTTTTTAACTGGAAACATGCTTTCATTGCCCATTTGCTTGGCCATTTGTTGCATTCTCTTCATTTGCTCATCAACTTTAAAATAAGCAGGTGCTTTTGAATTTTTTATTTTCACGACTTCAATATCTTTTAGACCGCCATGATTGAGTGAATCTAAATCCATCGCCTTCTCTTTTTCTTCCTCTGACATCTCAGCATTTTTTCCTTCAGGTTTACCGATTAAAACTTCAGTGAAAAGATCTTTGACTTTTATGTCAGTATCAGTAGTCGCTTCATTTTCTAAAAGCGTTTGAATTTCAGAATCAATTGATGCAAACTTGATCGAAGTATCACCAATTTTGGTAAATTCTGTATGCTGCATGAAATGTGGGTCGATATAACTTTCAGTTTCAATGGCATGAATTCCTTCAGCTAAAAGTTCTTTTCTTAGAGCATAGTCTGACTTTCCTTTTTCAAAGTATAAAACTTTTTCTTTCATTTTTTCTTTATATTTTTCAGGTATTGCATCAGCGTATTCTTTAAAAGTTACAAATTTATTATCTGAGTTTTTAAAGATAACAAAATCTCTCATCATCTCATCAAATTTATTATCTGAAATCGCACCGTATTTAATAAAAAGAGCGATATCCTCCCAAATTGTTTCATAGCGAGTACGGTCGTTATTGAAAAGTTTTTTTAAGCTTTCAGCAACTTTTTTAATAACGTAGTTTGAAATTTTCTTAATGTTCGGATCACCTTGAAGACTAGATCGTGAAACATTGAGAGGGATATCGCTTGAATCGATACATCCTTTTAATAGCGATAAAAATTCTGGAACGATATCTTTGACATTGTTTGAAACGAAAACCTGTTTATTGTAAAGTCGGATGTTCGATTCGTTAAAAGGCTTGTTTGGATTTAGTTTTGGGAAAAACAACACTCCTTCAAGAGTAAATGGATGATCAACTTTTAAATGTATCCAAAAAAGTGGTTCTCCATCCATCGGAAATTGTTTTCTGTAAAATTCTTTATAGTCAGCATCAGTTAGAGTCGTCGGATCTTTTCTCCAAATGGGATTAGTGTCATTGACAAGGCCTGGATGATGAGTGACGCCCTTATCATCTGGTTTTAATTCAGAATCTAGGACATGAATTTCATAAGGCATGAAATCACAAAATTTCTTTAAAGTACTCGAAACTTTCCATGCATTTAAAAATTCTTCTGACTCTTCGTTAATATGAAGAGTAATCTTTGTTCCTACTTCTGACTTAGTTGAAGATTCAAAGACATATTCTGTTTCACCTTCTGAAATCCATTTTGTTGGAGTTGATCCAGGTTTGTAAGACAAAGTTTCTACTTCTACTTTTTTTGAAACCATAAATGCAGAGTAAAAACCTAATCCAAATTTTCCGATGATATCAGCACCTGAGTTCATACCTTCTTTTTTCATTTTTTCAACAAACTCAGAAGCGCCAGAAAAGGCCAGTTGTGCAATGTATTTTTCAACTTCAGATTCTGTCATTCCTAGACCGTTATCTGAAATGGTGATTGTCTTATCAGTTTTGTTAACCGACACTTCAATTTTTCCAGTCGGCATTTCTAAATTTTCAGTTCTTGAAAGTGTAGCCCTTTTAGTAATGGCATCTGTTCCGTTAGCGACTAATTCACGAAGAAAAATATCGTGCTCTGAATATAACCATTTTTTGATAATTGGGAATATGTCAGTGGTATTGACTGAGATTTTACCTGTGCGAGTTGTCATATTTTGCTCCTTCATTTGATTGAAAATTTTAATTAACTCTAATCTGGTGTCAAACTGAAAATCGTCAAGGATTCGCCAATTATTTTTTTTTAACGCGGATGTTAAGCAATTGAATTAAAGTAATAATTTTTTTAGTTTGGCATAGTGTTTAAAGCTTTATTAAAATTTAGAAAAATTGAAAAGGAAAAGTTCGAATATGTCTAAGAATAAAGTGACAGATATTATTGTGATTACGACAGGGGGAACCATTGAAAAAACCTATGACGAATTTGATGGCTCTCTTGAAAATAGGGGGACATCGATTAAAAATCGGATCATGACGAAACTACGTCTTCCTTATACTAATATTTTAGTTCTTCCCTTACTGTCAAAAGATTCACTTTATATGGATGATCAAGATCGAGAGTTGATTTGTAAAACCATAGAAGCTGAATTAAAAAAATCTTCTCCCATCGTTGTATTACACGGGACAGATACCATGGCCTTATCGGCAAAATATTGTTTTGAGAGAATTAAAAATGTCAACGTTCCTGTTGTATTTACGGGAGCGATGATCCCAATGGGATTCGAAGATACTGATGCGACTCAAAATGTGACGGAAGCTCTCTTGGCCTCGAAGCTTTTAGCGCCAGGATTTTATATTAGTTTTCACAACCAAATTTTTAAAGTTCCTGATGTTCAAAAAAATAAAGACAAGCGAACTTTTGAAGTTATCTAAACTTAAAGGCCCAATATGAATCGTACATTAAGTGAATATTTTTCAATTGCTCAATTTAATTTTAAAGCAAGAAAAGGAGAGTTTTTTCCATTCTTTTTAATGATGATGGGAGTAAATTTTTTTGAAATTTTTCCAGATTTAATTTTTAAAAACAATCCAGCTTTTCAATATCATTTAGCAGGGTTTCGAATTCTTTTTTTGATCCTGTCCGTATTGGTCACTTCATTATTTATTAAAAAGTATAAAAATATTGAACACCCTTTTATTTATGTTTTTATGCCTTTTTTCCTATATTCCATTTATTATTCACTCATATTTTTACTGGGCCTGGTTTTATTGATTATTCCTGGTCTTATTTTTATGGTGGTATTTTATTATCTTCCAATTATTGGTATCTTCACAAAAGAAAAAGGTCTTTTAACTCATTTAAAAAAATCTTACTCACTTAGTCTAAAACATCTAAAGCTGACTATTGTCATGGCTTTTTTAACTTTATTAATGGAGATTTTCCCCATTACAATAATGTCGATATCAAATGCATTTGTGATGTTTTTGTTACATGCATTTTTTTCAGGCATTATGAGCTTGGTGTTTATTTACTTTTTGATTTTAGGATTAAAAATTTATGATGAAGAAATTTAAACTTTTTATTTTATCTTTTTTAATGTTTTCAGCAAATTCATTAAGGGCAGAAAGCGTTGATGAAGCTTTAAGAAAATACATTAATTTTTTTGGAATTAATACAATTCCCACTCATCAAAAAATTTCGAATCGAGCCCAAATAGAACTTGGTAAGCATCTTTTTATTGCCCCAATTATTTCAGGTAATCGAAATATTAATTGCTTGACTTGTCATGATCCCATGAAAGGAACTTCAGATGCTCTATCGCTTAGTCAAACTCACGATGGAAAAGGAATTTTAAAAAGAAATTCGCAGCACTTATACAATACAGGATTAAAAACTCGAGTGCATATGTTTTGGGATGGAAGAGTGAGTTTTAATCCTACGACTAAAGAATTTCAAACACCAGAAGTAAGCTTCAATGGTCCAAATCCTATTCGATCTGATATCACAGAAGTAATGACTTCTGCTCTTTCAATGCAAGTGATATTTCCGATGGTCAACGATCTTGAAATGAAGGGAAGAGTTGGTGAGAACGAAATCGCTAATGCTAAAACAAATTTAGAAGCATTTGATTTAATCGTAAAAAGATTAATTAAACACCCAAAGTTTAAATCTCAAATCATTGCGGCTTATCCCGATGTCGAACTTTCTAAAATAAATATTGGCCACATCGGTGAGGCATTGGCAGAGTTTATTCGAGAAGAATTTCATTCAGAAGGTGCTCCTGTTCATCAATATGTGAAAGGGGATTTGAAGGCCTTAAGCGAAAGACAAAAGCTTGGATTTTTAACTTTTATAGAAAAAGGAAAATGTAATGCTTGTCATATGGGAGGCGAGTTTGGAAACAATACATTTTATGCCTCTGTAGGCGTTCCACAGTTTGGTGCAAGGCCTTTTTCTAAAGATATAGGTCGTGGAGAAATCAAAGGTGAAGAATTTAAAAAATATTTTTTTAGAGTTCCAAGTTTAATCAACTTAAAAGTGACAGCACCTTATTTTCATAATGGTGCTTACACCACTATTCGGGATGTAATAAATCATTATTCAAATATTGAGATTTTTTCATCAAGCTTTGATTTATCATCCGATAGACGAAGCTCTTTTCCTGTTGAAGTTGAAGTTGAAGTGATCACTCATCCAGTTGATCAGAGAGAGATTTTTCAGTCAATTCAAGCACCATTTTTAAAGAAAGGTTTGAATTTTACTGAAATTGAAAAGGATGCTCTTGAAGATTTTTTGACGAATGGTCTTATGGACCCGAAGTTTGATCTTCCATCAAACTTTTAATTTTTTGTCTTAAATTATCGAACTGGAAATTTTTTAATTTTAGGCATTTTTTTATCTAGATCTTCAAAATAATCGTGAAAGTATCCTCGATAGTAATCCATATCGCGATTAAATAAATCGTTATTGGAATTAAATAAATTAATCCCTGAATAAGTAGAAGAATCATAAGGACCAAAGCGATCTGCTCGAGAAGCAAAGATCATAATATCTGATTTAGCTAAGGGATTTTTCATCGGAGCATAAAACTTTAACCATTCATCTGTCTTGACCACTTTTTGAAGATTGGTATCAATGACCCACCATCCTTCTTCAGCTTTAATCAACACGGCAACATGATGTCCCCATTCCTTCATATCGCCAGCAATCCAAATTTTTCTAATGGAATCAGGATGAACTCCGCGAACCAGGGCCTCCATGTGTCCGATAGTGGCGCGACCAAAGCAGAAACCAATTTTTAAATCTGGATCATAACATAAGTGATTTTTATTAGGACGTGAATTTGTCACTTCGTCTAAAATTAATTCGGCTTCTCTTTCGGTGATATAGGAGGATTTATTTTTTGATTGTTGACTCTTCAAAGGAAGTGAAAAAAGTTTTTGAATATGCAGATTGCTTGCCTTAATTTCCTGTGGAGAAAATTCTTTTTGCATTTCGATGAAAGATGAATTTTCATAAAACTGTTCTAATTCATCGAGAGATTTTGCTTGTAAAAGACTACCTGAAGTGAATGATTGAGGGAGAGGGGAAAAAAACTTTTGCATCAATTGAAAGCAAGATTGATAGCTTGCCAGTGTTCGATGGTTGATATGTTCGAGTTGAATTTTTGTCGAACAAGAAAACAAAGTGATGAATGTAAAAATCAAAATTTTCTTCATACGGACCTATCGGCATTTTTTTAATGCCATAAAGCGTAGGCACTTTTTGCACTTAGGACTTTTTGACTTCATAAAGAATAGGCCTTTTAACCTCCTGATAATCCATGATTTTTGGTTTTTCCTTGAGAGAATCGCTCAGATACAATCTCTTTTAAATTAAAATAGTTAGAAAGATCTACCGAGAAGAATTCGTATGAAAAAGCTTTTAGGCAGACATTCAAATACATTTTCAATAAAACTTTTCGTTTTAATATTTTTAGTTATTTCTTTTGGATGTGTCCAAAATGATGGAGTTCGAAATAAAAGAGGATCTTCACTTTTAAAACAAACTGGCAGTGGTGGTTCAGGTAATACGGCCATTCCAGATGTGACAGATTCAACAGGATCCTCTGCTTTAACTCAAAAAGTAGAGTTGTCTCATTTGATTGATCCCTTTGATGGAACATACAAAAAGAAGGTGACGATACCAAAAAATTTTAAAGGTAATTTATATATAGCGGGATTAAATTTTGCCGCGGTTTCAAATCGCCTTTTGAAAGTAAGATTAAATTTTGGAGTAGAAAGACAAAGCATTGTGTTAAACACGACTTTAGCGAGGGCCCCAGGAATCGTTCCTAAAACTGATATACAAGTTCTGATCGTTGATTTGACCAAGGCTCCTTTCACTAATTATCGTCTTCCTTATGATCTTTATGATTATAACGATTATGGAGCCGATCCAAGTTTAGATGCAGTGACTGATCCTAGAAATGGTGGACTGTATTGTCGTGGGCTTCGATTAGAAGATGATCCAACTTATAATGTGGTCAATGAAACTTCTCGTTGTAGTGGCGCCACAGACAAATGTTTGTATAGTTATGCAAAAATCATGGATTCAAGTTTTTACTCATCAAATCTCACTTCAACTCCAGTTAGACCTCAAGTCTGGTCAAGTGCACTTTCCTTTTCACAATTAAACGGAATGTGTCTGCCTGATTACTCTTTAGCAGAATATAATTCATGGAAGTCACTCCATTTTAATTCTGGTCTACCTGCTGGGTATGACTATCAGGGACCTTATCGTCCAGTTAATCAAAATGAGTGGCACATTTCTTCAAATGCCATTTTCTCTTCTGTAACAGATTCTTCAACTCATTATTATGGATTGTTTGAAACGGGGTCAAGTGCTGATAAGTCTACTTGGTACAGATCGCTTTTATTTCCTCGCTCAGGGAAACTTAGCCTTGGTAGCAATATCAATTATTGGGGATCGGTCACTCCTTTTGCAACAAAATCTAGTATGACTTCAGATTCAACTGGAACGACAAAATATGTGGGGGGATGTAATTTACGAGCTTTAAATTACGATACCACAATGAACGAATCAATGAGTGCTTGTAACGTGACTGCGACCATAGAGCTTTTTTATTCGGTCGATGGAAAAGATGTTTCAGTGACCACTGATAAAGCGATTAAGCTTCAAATCATTCGTCAAAGTAAAACCAACTCAGAAGGAAAAGAAGTCTTAAGTTCAGCTTTCAAGCGTTGTGAATCATCATCAACATGTGGAACCGATGAGTGTTGTTATAACAGTCGTTGCTGGTCAAAAGAACTGGTCACTCAATGTGTGGATCAAGTTCCAGTGGTAGGAAATCAAGAAGTCGGGGCCAATTGCACTTCAGACTTTGAATGCTCAAGTTTATGTTGCAATCAATCGACTGGTGCCTGCGCTCCACATAATCCTAATGGAATTGCTCCAGTACTTTGTTCAAAGTCATCGGGTCAATCCTGTGTGGCCCAAGAATTCTGTGCTAAAGAATATGTGCCAAATTGTAAAGTAGTGAGAACAGGTTATCGCTCTGATGGGACGATGACTTGTGATCTGCGATGTCCTGCAGTTGAAACCTATGGTACATGTAAATCTGGTATGTGTTATCCACCGGTGACACCAACCGTTCCAACATTTAATCCAAATGACTGTTCAAATGCAGTTGACCCTTAAGAGAAAATTTTAGAAAATAAAATGGCTTTTAGGGGGAACTATGTTCAATAAAGATTGCTTTTTAGATCATGTGGCCATTGCCGTAAAAAACTTAGATGTATCAGAAAAAGTTTATCAGGACTTAGGACTCACTTTTCAATCTCATCGAGAAACTGTAGAGAGTCAAGGAGTGATCACTTCATTTGCTCATGTAGATCAAAATGCCCATATTGAATTACTACAACCCTTAAATGAAAATAGTCCAATCCATAAGTTTATCGAAAAAAATGGGGAAGGTATTCATCATTTATGTTTTAAAGTGCCTGACGTAAAGGCCAAAACTGAAGAATTAAAAAAATTAGGATATAAACTAATTTATGAATCACCTGTTCCTGGCGCCAACAATTGTCTAGTGAATTTTATTCATCCAAAGTCCACCGGTGGTGTATTAATGGAAATCAGTCAAAGTTTAAAGTAAAGAGGAGCGACCATGGACGGACAGTCTCAAATATTTCTTCCGCGATTAACATTAATTAATAAAATCATTGTTATAATTTCAAGTGTGATTTTTGTATTAGGTTTTTTTAAATTACCTTTTATGGCCTATCTTTCTTTTACTCCAAACTCAATCGGAGAAGGTAAGGTTTGGACTATGTTAACTTATCCCTTAGTTTCCATGGGATTAATAGAGCAGATTTTAAACTGCTTAATGCTTTGGTTGATGGGAAGTGAGTTTGAATCTAATTGGGGAAGATCTCGATACATTAAGTTTTTAATTTGCGTGGTTTTAGGTGGAGCTCTGGTTTATGGAGCTTTGGGCTTTTTTATGGGGGGATCATCCATGGCCCATTTAAATGGTCTCTCTGGTATTGTTTCTAGTCTTTGTGTGGCCTATGCTGTCATTTATCCCAAGAGAATTTTTTCTTTCATGATGGTGATTCCTATTGAGGCCAAATATTTTTGCTGGATTTTGGCCTTAATCTCTTTATTTCAAGGAATTGGAGCAAGTTATCTTCCAGCTTTTGGGCATCTTGGTTCCATCTTATTTGGATTTTTATTTATGTATATTGTCTCTCATAAAAACTTTAAGGCCCTATCAAGTAAAATGGAGCAGCTTTCAAAAATGGAAGCTAAGCGAAAAAAACCAAGTCATTTGAAAATAGTAAAGAATGATGACGATGAAAAACCAAAATATTGGCATTAAGTATTATTTTTGATAGAGTCGAAATCCATTATTCATTGAAGGGGAAAATATGAGATTAAGTCGAGCTTTACAAGAAAAAATCATGGATGTTCGTTTAAGAGACAAACTCATTGCTGAAGGTAAAGTAACGAAAGAAGAAGTGAAAAAGTATCTTGATTCACTTCCAGATGATCAAAAAAATGCATCTTTTGCTGACTCTGAAAATAATTCTGAAGAATAATTTTTAGAAATTAATTCTATTGAACAATAAAGCGAGTAAAATAGATCCCTTTCACTGTCTTTTTTCCAAGACCTTTGTTGACTGCATTCTTTAATCGATCTTCAAGTAAGACTTTTCCTGAAACGGAATTGAGATCATCAATTGGCATTTTTGAAGTGAGTGAAATAATTTTATCTTGAATCATGGGAAGGTTTTCTTTCATCATTTCAGATTCTGATTCTTTGAAAAGTTGAAATGAAACTTCTATCTCAAGCCATCTCATACGCTCATTTTTATATTCCACATTAGGAGTAAGGGAGACAATCATTTTGTCGACTTTAAAAAATACCGGTAGTGAATTTGGAGGCGTTTCAGTTAATAGGGATTCTTTTTCTTTATTCTCATCGATGGGTGGTTTCACATAAACTTTTTCAGTGTAATAAAATAAACCTATTACCCCTAAAGTTGAGAGCATCATTACGCCTACTAAAATTGTGTCGAGCATTTTCTTGCCTGTCATAGAGATCATTTTAACATGGCCAGTAAAATTTTAAAGTAATAGTTTAGTAGGATTTATATACCAAATCAAAAAACTCGGTTTTAATTTTTTAAAATTCATTTAAGATTGTCCTAATGAAATACCTGATTTTATTTTTTTCCATTTTTAATCTTAAAGCACAAATTGCTGATGCTTCATTTTTTTCTAGTGTGAAGTCCATCAATCCAGGAGTGATTCATCTTGGAAAAGAAAATTATACCAGTGCTGAATATGCACAAGAGGAACATGTAAAGCATCACGATGTACCACTAGGTGGAATCGTGGGAGGTATAAACACCAATGTCAATCTCAAGCGACAAAATGCCTTTTTAGGTTTGCGTGGAAAGATGATTGGTGCAGAAGTCCTCTATGATAAAAGCGCAGGAGAGTATGTTCAGGCCATAAAAAATCCCACAAGGGGAGATCGTACGATCACAAACTCTGCTGAGGCAGCTTATTTTGGTGGAAATCTAGATTTGTTTTTATTAGGACTAAGTTATGGGAAAAGTGATTTTAATTTTCTCAATGAATTTAGAGTAGGAGTGGTTCCAGATCTTACGGCCCATGACGAATTAATCAATTTATCCTACACAAACTTAAAAGTTGGAACGGCTCTTCCTATTTCTTTTTTTCGTCTGGGAGTTTATTACCTCATTCAAAATGCTGATGGCGATTATCAATACACCTATTACGATGGAACAACTGGAAATCAAGGATCAAAAGAAACCACCCATGTAGAATTAAAATCAAATGGCCTTGGAGTTGGTTTAGGATTAACTCTTGCAAGATTTAGATCAGAAATTAGCTATGAAAAAATGAATAAATCAAAAGCATCTTTTCTTTCTGATTATCCAGGAGATGTGGTTGTTCCAGAGAGCAGTTCAAGAATATCCTTTGTCAGTGAATTAAAGTTTTATTCATTTAACTTTGGCCTAACTTACAAAATAATGAAGGGGAATTATGCCGATCTGTTTGACATCATCGCCTCAAATATTTTGTATAAAAATTTAAATTCATCTGATTCTCGAAATGAACTTGGTTTTAAATTTTCATATGGGAGTTCAAAAGGATTTTCGCCTTCAATATTTTACACGACTTCAGAAATTAAAAATAAAGAGCTATCTCCAGTCTTTGATAATGGGTTAGAATACGATGCCACCACCAAGGTGACGGCATTTGGGGCGAGTATTCAATATGCTTTTTGAGAAAAAAAAAGGGCCGAAAATCGGCCCTCATTATTTAGAACGGAAGTTTTGTGTAAGGAAGATTTAAATCTCGTGCTACTTGTTCATATACTAGTGCACCTTTATAAATGTTGATTCCAGGTTTAAATGTCGCATCTTTCATTGCTGCTTCTTCCACACCCATGTTAGCAATCATTCTTGCGTATTTCATTGTAACGTTTGTTAAAGCGAAAGTAGAAGTTCTGGCAACAGCGCCTGGCATATTCGCCACACAGTAATGAACCACGCCGTCTACGACGAAAGTTGGATTTTCGTGAGTGGTTGGCTTACAAGTTTCAATACATCCACCTTGATCAACAGCGATATCGACTACTACTGAACCTTTTTGCATTTTTGAAATCATTTCTCTTGTGACAAGTTTAGGAGCTTTAGCACCTGGAACTAATACTGCCCCAATGACTAAGTCTGATTCTAAAACTGCTTTCTCAATATTTTCTGCATTTGAATATAAAGTTGTAATTGTTGAACCATAGAGAGAATCTAATTCAGCTAATCTTTTTGTTGAAAGATCAATTGCCGTTACAGATGCTCCCATTCCCATGGCCATTTGAATAGCGTTTGTACCAGCGATTCCAGCTCCAATAACAGTGACTTTTCCTCTTTTAACGCCCGGAACACCACCTAATAAAACACCTTTTCCACCTTTATCCAGTTGAAGATAAGCAGCTCCAATTTGAACTGACATTCTTCCGGCAACTTCAGACATTGGAACTAAAAGAGGAAGTGATCCATCTAAATTTTGAATTGTTTCATAAGCTACTGCAGTACAACCTGATTTCATCAAGCCTTTCGTTTGTTCTGGATCTGGTGCTAGATGTAAATAGGTATAAAGAATATGGTGAGGCTTAAGCATCGCTATTTCTACAGCTTGAGGCTCTTTTACTTTAATAATCATGGTAGACTTTTCAAAAACTTCTGCGGCAGTTTCTAAAATCTTTGCCCCAGCATAGATATATTCTTCGTCAGAGATTCCAATTCCAGCTCCTGCATTTTTTTGAACATAGACTGTATGTCCGTCTGCAATCATGGTTCTTACGCCACCAGGAACCATACCAACTCGGTTTTCGTTATTTTTAATTTCTTTAGGTACTCCAATAATCATGGGAACTCCTTAAATGAGGTTTTAAAGTTTTTTAGCATATTAAACGAGAGTGCGTCCCTAATAAAGTAAAAAATACATTATACGGGTGGCCGACTAAGCCTGTCGTGAATTATCGAATTTCTTGCGATTTTTGAAGCTTGCACTATAATTTCAGAATATTATTACGCTACTACATTCTAGGAATTTTTATGAAATTTAATCCACTCATTCAATTCATGGCCCTATTTTTTATATTCAGCTGTGCCACAAAAGAGACCCAAGGGCCTGTTTCAACTTCTGACTTTAGCCATCTTTCACTGAAAGTTCACCGCGAAGTTTTAGATAATGGCCTAACTGTTCTTTTGTATCAAAACAACCGACTGCCGATTATTTCCTATTACACTCTTTTTGATGTGGGTGGTAGATCAGAAACCAAAGGAGTCACTGGGGCAACTCACTTTTTAGAACACATGATGTTTAAGGGGGCAAAGAAATATGGGCCTGGACAATTTGATACCTTGATTGAAAAAAATGGGGGATCAACCAATGCTTATACGACGACAGATTTCACAGTTTACTACCAGTCAATTCCCTCTCATTTTTTAGAACAAATGATTGATCTTGAGGCTGATCGAATTCAAAATTTGTTACTAGAACCAATCAGTTTTGAATCTGAAAGACAGGTTGTTTTTGAAGAGCGTAAAATGCGTTATGAAAATTCTCCAGATGGTCTTTTGTATTTGTCCATGATGAAAAAAGCATTTGAAGGAACTCCTTACGGTCAATCGGTGATAGGAGAGGTAGAGGATTTAAAAGCATTAAATCGTGATCAGATGCTTAAATTTTTCAAAACCTACTATCGACCAAACAATGCGATTTTGGCCATTGCAGGGGATTTAGATGTTGAAAAGACAATGAAATGGATCAAAGAAAAGTATGGTCCAATTAGTAAAAGTGTAGATATAGAAGGATTGAAAAAGATTTCCGATGATCCAAAAAATTTTGAGACAAAAGCAAAATTTAATCAAGAGTATTTGATCAAAAGCACTAATCCAAATCCAAAGTTTATGTATACTTTTAAAGGCGTAAAGTCTGGTGAACACCAAGCTTATGTACTCGATCTTTTGGCCAATATTTTAGGAGGAGGAGCCTCAAGTTATTTGTATACGAAATATGTTCAAAATGAAAAACCAACTTTAATCAGTATTGGAGCGAGTAATTACAACTTAATTCATTCGGGAATTTTTTATTTTTCAGGAGAAATGCTTGAAGGAGCAAATTTTCATGAATTTAAAAAAACTTTTAAGGACGATTTTTATCAAATTTGCGATAAGGCCATCACAGAACGGGCCTTGATGAAAGCGAAAAACCAAATCCAAGCTTCAGGATTTGAGCACTTGAAATCTAATGCCGGCATAGCTTCAACCATTATGATGAATGAAAAAGTTTATAAAGATTACAATCGAGGAATTAAAGATTTGGCCATTTATTTATCGATTTCACTTAATGAAGTTAAAAGTGCATGTAAAAAGTTTGTGGCCAATGACCAAGCTATTTTGGTTAGTGTCGGCAGTCAATTTAATGAAGAGGTAAAGTAATGAAAAAAATATTAGTTTCAATTTGCACATTATTAATATTTGGAAAGAACACATTTGCCGAAACCAATGTCGATATTAAAAAGTATGATTGGAATGGGGTTGATTTAATATTTCTTGAAGATAATCGATTTCCAACTTTTAATATGCTTGTCTATTTTGCTGATGGTGCCCTAAGTGATCAACCGATAAAAGGTGAGACCATTCATGCATTTAATTATTTAACTTCAGGAACAGATAAATATAGTGAAGCTGAAATTCTTGATGCCTACGAGTTTATGGGTGCCAATTTTAACTCTTCGGTGACTCATGAGTATTCGACAATAAGTTTATCAGGACTTATGAAAGATTTTTCTGAAGCACTTAAGTTAACTTGTCATTTGCTAAATTCAGCGAATTTTCCAGCTGATAAAATTAAAGTTGAACTAGAAAAAGAAAAATCCGATTTGAAATCGATGATTGCAGAGCCTCAATCATTAACCGAAAGAGTATTTCGTGAATATTCCATGAGAAACACTCCCTATGGATATCCTGTTCCTGGTAAACTTGCCGATTTAGATAAAATAGAAAGTTCAAATCTAAGAAATAAAATGAATTATTTTTTAAAAAATGTAAAAAAGAGAATTTATGTAACAGCACCCAAAGAGTTTTTGTCGCAAAAAGATTTTTTTATTAATCAGTGTCAATTCAGTGGCAAAGGAGCACAGTTTGTTCGTACAGTTCCAGCTTTAAAAAAAGAAAATATGAATAGGAAAACTCCGCGAGTCGTTTTTGCTCCGATAGAAAAGGGAAATCAAGCTCAACTTCGGGTTGGTCGTTTTTTAGATAGAAGCGAGATTCAAGAAAAGAATCTAGACACACTGGCATCAGATTTTTTAGGTGGGGGATTCACTTCTAAACTAATGAGAGAAATAAGAGTGAAAAGAGGACTAACATATTCCGTAGGTTCATTTATATCCTCTCAAAAAGAATATGGCCGAGCGGGAATTAGTACATTTACAAAAAATGAAACCATTAATCGATTAATTGAAGTTATTTATTCAACTCTTGATAATGTAAAAAATAAGGGAGTAAAAACTTCTGAGTTGGAGCTTTCAAGAGGGGGACTAATTGGTTCACATCCTTTTAAATTTGAATCGAGTGATGCTCTTTTAGGACAATTGATTTATTTAGACCATGTTGAAAAACCTTACACTGAACTTTTTAATTTTCATCGAGATATTTTAAAATTTTCAAATAAAGATGTGCAAAAAAAGCTTAATAAAGTTTTTCACTCTAATGATATTATTTATTTTGTCTTAGGAGATAAATCATTACAGGCCGAGCTTTCAAAATTAGAAAAGAAATTTGGGCCAATTGAAGTTTTAAATACCGAAAGTTATTTATAGAAAACGACTAGCTATCAAGTGTCTTTGTTGTTGCATTCAAAATAGCACCGGGAAGAATTTCAATATGTTTTGCTGAAATTTTTCCCTCAACAAAAGCTGATGGAAAGAGTGTTAATGTTCCATTTATATTGAGTTCTCCAGTAAAATTCCCATAAATATCAATATTCTGACATTGAATCTTTCCTTCCATAACAGAACTAATTTCTAGGGTCAATTTAGAGCTGTCAATCATTTGAATTTCACCTTTTATATTTCCTGCAATTTTTGTATCACCAGAAAAAGAAAAGTTACCTTCTAAGTTTGTTTTTTTTCCTATATAGGTAAATTCTAGATTATTTAACATTAAAACTCCTTAAAGTTTTATGGTCATTGGTACATTTTGGAAATGTATGAGATCGCCATTCTTTGCAAAGATAAAAATAGTGAATAAGTAATTCCCTGCTTTTCTAGGCCTTAAAAAAGATGCGACAACAGGTCGAAATCTTTGAGTAGCAAAAGGCTCTCCTGTATTATAACTAATCTGATAATCTTTATTGTAAAAGGCTGCCATAGGGTAAACTTGAATATGTAATTCGTTTTTCATTAAAACAATAATATGACCAGTCAGTTTATTTTCCTGGCCTAATAAATTATTGATATTAAATTTAAAATTTAAATTATCTCTTACTAACTCAGATTGAAAATCAGTTAAACTCATACTCGCTGGTCTGGTTCTATCTTTTTGCTGTTGAACAGGTCTAAATAGGGAGAGATAGTTTAAATTTGGCGAACTAGATATTGTTGTAGGTAGGGTAGTTTCTTTAGGGCACTCTTTTATTGGTGGGCATTTTAAATTTTTTTCATTATTTTGAGGAATTGGACCACCTAAAGTTTCTTGTTCCGTTTTTAATTGATTTAATTCTTGATCAAGTCCATTTTTAAGCGCCAATAATTTTTCATATGAAGCTTTTAGATCTTGATATTGATTTTGAAATTTTAATCCTTGTTCATATTGAGTTTTGGATTTTTCATTTTGTCTATATTTTTGAATCAGATGAAATGGGGAAGAGTTGATTAAACCAATAAATCCGATAATGATTCCAAGAATTGTGATGATTGGAAGAATAATGAAAAATGTGACTAATCGATTTTTTTTAATCTCAATATATTTTGGAGACTCATTGCGCTTATGATAGATAACTTTGACAATGGAATCTTTAGATTTATTTTGATCCATAATTAATCTTTAGTTGGTTCAATTTTTAAATCTTTTGAAATTTCAATTCCAACTCCTTCTTTAAAAAATCTGAGAGAAGGCTCAAACGCAGTTTGATTTTCTATTCCTTGAAGGCCAAGCTTTGACCATTGCTCTCTTACGATTTTCCATTGATAGTTACTATCTTGAATTAAATAGAGAGTTTTCTTACCAGTGTCATTGATCGTTTGTGATTGATACTTTTGTGAAAAACTGACTACAGCATAAGATTTAAATTCCAATATACTGATGAAGTTTAAATCAATTGTTGGTTTTCCAGGATTTGAAAACACAGCAGATTTATATGCCTTATACTGTGAATAATTTCCTTTTGAGTCTTTAAATTCTTGAGGGTGATAAAAGCTTATATATTTTTCAATATCTTTGTTTCTCCATGCAGAAAGCCAGCCGTCTACGGTGGTTTTTAAATCATTTCTTTTTGCATGATAGGTTTTTTCATTGAGATAAAGCAAATCTTGAACAATAACTATTGGTGTTTTATAAAGTTCTAAATACTTTGAAGTATCAATTAAATCTAAATTAGCTGTAACCACGCATCCTTTGGAGTCGAGTCCTTTATCTAATCTTGTTTCATCGTTGGTTGAATGTAGCCAAATACCAGAACCATTTTTACCTGAACTCGAATCTATTGGATTTGGGTAATCTGTAACAAAAGCTCCAGCACCATAAATGATCGCTTCTTTTCCATTTTTTTCTAGTAATTCTTTTTTAGTCATAAAATCAATAAAGTTATAAATACCTTCAGGAGTTTTTAAATCTCCCTCTTGAAGTTTATCTCCTGATTTTTTTCCAGTGACCATTTGGTAAGATTTAACAAGTTCAGGATAACCATCGTTATTTTTAAAAAGATGTAGTAAATGAGTAGATTTTTCGGCCACTAAAACATGATGAGCAAAAAATGAATCCAAACTTAAAAGAGGAGCTGGATATACTTTCAAATTTTCAGCAGAGTGAGAATTAAAAATAACTAAAAGAATTAAGAGCATTTTATTTAAATGATTCATTAACAGCACCCATTAACCGAGTCTTTTGCTCGGGATATATTTAAAACTATAGAAATATTTTATTCTAATTAAGTAATTCATTGCAACTTGAATTTATCTATCTATTGTAATTGATTAACTTTTTTCCTATCTTTTTTAATTTAAGCATAATGTTATAATGATTTTATTTAAAAGGAAAAGGCCATGTCTTCAAAAAAAATAGATGCTGCAGATCGAACAATCAAAACTGCACTTAATAAGCACGAATTAAACAATATAGACATTAGTAAAATTTTTAAAGATCCAATCAATTTAAAAATTCAAACTCTATTTGATTCTGTCTATAAAGCATCAAAATCAAAGCCACAAAAAAATGATGATGAATATTCACTAGATAATCTATTTGGCGACTCGAATGAAACTCAAGTTGTCGAAGCTTCCGCACAAGAATCAACAATAGAAGATGCTCCAAGTCCAACATTGGTTTTTAATAGCGATGATCTGACTGATTCTTCCTTGCTAAATGAATCTAAAGAGGCAAGTGCTGAGAAATTTTCAGTCGATGAAGAAATTTCTCTAGAAAAGGAAGATGCGTCTGAACTAAATTTTTCTGATAATACTGAATCTCAAGGTGATATTGGTCTAAATTTAGGTGAAAGTTCAGGCGAAGAATTAAGTTTCGATGGACCAAGTTCTATAGAAGCTTCAAGCTCTAGCAGTGAAAGTGAAGGTGGCCTTGGAATTGATTTTTCTGCATCAGACAGTGAAGAATTGGAGTTTGATGAAACTTCAAAAATAAGTCAGAAGAAAGAAGAG
>Ga0172367_10000967_pt1 | contig 43181 bp, 40 predicted proteins | sample Lak10m_FD_114542 | JGI IMG/M metagenome (GOLD analysis project Ga0172367, IMG submission 114542) | Freshwater microbial communities from Kabuno Bay, South-Kivu, Congo - kab_022012_10m | ecosystem: Environmental > Aquatic > Freshwater > Lake | place: Democratic Republic of the Congo: South-Kivu...
CAATTGTTTTGCTGGCAATTGTTTTGCTGGCAATTGTTTTGCTGGCAATTGTTTTGCTGGCAATTGTTTTGCCGCTCATCTTTGAAGCAGGATCCTCCATTTGTTCGCCAATAGCGACTTTTTTACCCGCGTTCAAAAGACGTTGAATGTACCCTTGAACACTGTGGTGAGGAACCCCTGCCATGGGTGTGGGATTTGCCTTGGTTTTATCTCGCGAAGTAAGAGTGATCTCAAGAATTGCCGAAGCATCAATGGCATCTTGTCCAAAAAGCTCATAAAAATCGCCCATTCTAAAAAGTAAAAGGGCATCTCCAGCCTGAGATTTTAAATCCCAGTATTGTTTCATGAGCGGAGTGAGTTCAGAGGATGCAAAGTCTTCGGTGCTAGTGGCCATCGCAAAACGGGTAACAGGAATAACAACCGGGATCAAGTCCCGGAGTTATTCTTTCATGGCAAGCGACTCTTCAGCTCTTTTTGATATTTTTTGATTCCTTTTTAGGTTGCTTTTTTGTCATTCGTTCCGACGCGATGGACTTTCACCATATTGGTTGTCCCTCGGCGGAGAGTTGGAATTCCAGCCGTGACCACAACTAAATCGTCGGGTTGAGCCCATCCATAATTTTGAAGGACGTTTTCGACAATCCCAAAAATGTCATCTGTAGGCACAAGCTGAGGGAGGATGATCCCGTGAACACCCCAGGCAAAGCTGAGTTGTCGAAGGACCTGTTCATTTTCAAGAATGGCAACAATGGGCGGGCCTGGGCGATACTTTGCCAGAGCTCGAGCAGCCATCCCAGTGTGAGTAAGGCAAGCAATCGCCACAGCTCCTACTTGATTGGCAATTAAAGATGCACTGTATTCGATTGCGTCAACCACGGATCCAAAAACGGGTTGTTTCTCGGTTTTGATCCCATAGACGTCGCGAGAACGTTCGGATTCTACGATAATTCGAGCCATCGTTCGGACGGTTTCGATAGGGTATTGTCCAGATGCAGTTTCACCAGAAAGCATGACGGCGTCAGTTCCATCAAAAACAGCGTTGGCAACGTCACTTGCTTCGGCTCGAGTCGGAGTTGGCGAAGAAATCATGGACTCGAGCATCTGAGTAGCAGTGATGATCGGTACACCCAATTCGTTACAGGCATGAATGAGTTGTTTTTGAACCGTCGGAACGCGTTCTGCGCCGATTTCAACTGCCATGTCTCCTCGCGCCACTAATAATCCATCAGCGATTTCAATAATCGAATCCTGATATTCAATGGCTTCTTCGCGTTCAATTTTAGCAATGACGATCGGAGGCGTGTTGGTTTGTTTGCGAATTTTTTCTTTAATGACTTCAATGTCATGGGCAGTGCGAACGAACGAAAGTGCAACTGCATCGACTCCTTGAGAAAGGCCGAATTTCAAATCTTCTAAATCTTTTTCGGTAACGCAAGGAATGGAAAGAGGCGTTCCAGGAAGGTTCATGCCTTTATGGTCACTCAAGTGTCCGCCGACTTCGACTTCCGCAACGATTTCGGGAGGAGATACGTGGGAAGCGCGTGTGGCAATTTTTCCATCATCAAAAAGAATACGTGCGCCTTTTTGAGTATCCACTGAAACGGGCAGGGCAATTTCTGCCGAGATGGGGATTAAAATTTTGCCATGAGTTGAAGTTTTAGGCGTTGCACCCTCGGGATAGAGCAGGATGGTGTCACCTGCTTTGAGATCAATTCCTCCGGGAGGGAGTTTGCCTACCCGAATTTTTGGACCTTGAAGGTCCTGCATGATGGCAATCGGTTTACGTGCTTTCTGTGCAGCTTGTCGGACGGATGAAATCAGTCCTGAATGAAACGCATGGTTGCCGTGACTGAAATTCAATCGCGCAATATCAAGTCCTTCCTGGATAAGGGCATGGATTTTTTCTGGGGTCGAGGAGGATGGGCCCAGAGTACAAACAATCTTAACCTTTCTTCGCGTCAATGAATTCATTCATTTGTTTTAGCACATATTTTCTTAAGGGACTTCTCAAAAACGCCGAAAACAGAGTCGAGGGGTTATGGGTATTTTTTCAAATCAACAATTCATTATTTACGTAGCTTACGCGCTGATAGGTTTTTCAACCTTTATTGTGACTCGTATGCTTCTGGAAGAGCAGGAGACGCGAGCTGCACAAGAAAACTTGGGCACGGGAGACCGTCAATCTTCCAACGCATTGGTGCGTTTGACTCGGCCATTTTTCACGCAATATGTTGTGCCGATGGTGCGAGGAAAGCCTTTTTGGGATTCTTATCGGACACGTTATCGACGCAAGTTGATCGCAGCAGGTTTAAAAGGTGAATTGACACCGGATGAATTGATTTCATTCAAACTTTTTCAGATTTTATTTTTTCCTTTAGTGGCGGGAGTCTTGAAAGCTGGTGATTTCTTAGATCTTTCTCCTCTATTTTTTCTTATTCTCCCCGCCATCGGATGGTTTTATCCTGATTTCTGGATCAAAGGTCGGACTCAGCAACGGCAGCAACAAGTGATTCGCGCGATGCCCTTTATTATTGATCTCTTAGCACTTTCGACAGAGGCGGGGCTCGATTTTATTGGTGCAATCGGAAAAGTAGTTGAAAAAGCCAAGCCAAGTCCTTTGGTCGATGAGTTTGGGCAGCTTTTACAAGAAATCAAAGTGGGTTCATCACGACAAGAAGGACTTCGTGAATTGGCTGCAAGGATTGATATGACGGAAATCAATTCGTTTGTCGCTATTCTCATTTCTGCAGATCAAATGGGGGCTTCGATCGGGAGGGTTTTACGTCAACAATCCGAAGCTATTCGAAGTGATCGAATGCTGCGCGCAGAAAAAGCGGGGGCAGCAGCTGGGCAAAAAATTCTTCTTCCTCTTGTGCTTTTTATGGTTCCTGCAGTTTTTCTTATGATTGCAGGACCTTTTGTGCTGGGATTTATCTACGGCGGTCGTGGAGGCGGGTTCTGAAAAAAATATATTCCAAAAAAAAACAAATGCTTATTACCGATCATTGTGTTGTGGCGGACTGCTTTTTTGACCGCCTCAGGGGATTAATGGGTAAAACTGTCATGGAACCGCAAGACGCCATGTTTTTTCCACGGTGTAACGATATTCATATGTGGTTCATGAAGATTTCGATTGATATTGTTTTTCTTCGCAGAGAAGTGAGCGAAGGAAAAGCATCTTATTGGGTTTGTTCGACCTTTGAGTCAGTTCAACCCTGGAGGGTATTGCCACTACGCGATCCGAGAGCGACGGATACACTTGAACTTGCTGTGGGAGCAATTCAACGATTTGAGATCTGCATAGGGGACGAACTATGCTTAAGCTGACGGTGGTTGCGGGCGCGAATCGTGGAACTACCTATATGCTTCGAAACGGCGAGAATTCTATTGGGCGCCAACCTGGCAACGCTATTGTGCTTTCAGGAAATCAAGTTTCAAAGATCCATTGCATTTTGATCGTGGATGAGTCTGGTGCTTTTTTAAAAGATCAGGGAAGTTCAAATGGAACGTATGTGAATGGTGTTTTAGCTCGGGAGAGACGTCTTGGCCCGGGCGATCGAATCAGTATCGGAAATTTTATTATTGAATTGAGTATTCCAATTCAAAGGTCCGCGGAAGATGCTCCAGCCTTAGGCGGAGGGATTGCTCCTGTGATTGAGTTTCCTGGACAATCGCCATTGCAACTGAATTTCGATCAGGCGTCAGCTGAATCGTTCTCTTCAGTCTCTCCATCAGTTACGTCTCAATCGGCTGTTCCTATTGGTTTGAAAGAGCGAGTCCTTCTAGTGATGGATCGCTTTATGATGCCATTTTTTTATGGACTCATCAGCAAAAGTGAATGGAATGCCGTTTTTGTTTCACTCTTGGCAGTTTTTTCAGTTTTAACTGTGATTGTCTCTGTCTCGCCTCTTTTAGATTCGAATCGAGAATCCGTCCTCAAAGAAACATCTAAGCGGGCAAGTTTTATTGCACGGCAAATTGCTGAGTCCAATGCGCCATTGCTAGCAAATCGAGCCGAAACAAAAACAGAAATTGGTTTAGCCGAAAAAGCTGAGTCAGTTCAATTAGCAATTCTTACTGAAATGGATGGTCGTGTGATTGCGCCGGTATCCAAGGCTGGGCAATATTTATTAGGAGGAGCAGAGGCGCGAATTTCTCAAATGTTGATCCAACGGTACCGTGCTGGAAAGTTAAAAACAGGTTGGTCTGGACCTATTGATGAAACGACGGTGATGGCCATTTGGCCGGTAGAAATTTATCAAGCTTCGACTGCGAGTAATGTGATCGTTGCGATGGCCATTGTTTCGATTGATATGAGTTCTTCACTGATGAGTGGTGGAGAAATTGGGATGATTTATTCAAAGTCCTTAATTTTGAGCGGAATTCTTTTCGCTTTAATGGGATTTATTTTTTATCGAATGACTTTGAGACCATTTCATCAACTGAGTGAGGATATGGATAAAGTTCTCAAAGGAGATTTGAGCCAAGTCACACACGAATATAAATTCGAAGAAATGGATTCGCTTTGGGACATGATTCATGTGGCTGTTCAACGTATTCCAAAAAATATAGGATCTTCGAATGCTTTAGACGGTGAAGGTGCTCCGTCATTAGAAGATTATCTTGAACCTTTGAAGTCCTTAGGTGCTGCTGCCTCGATGGGTCTTGTGATTTTTGATTCAGATCGTCGCATTGCATACATGAATGAAATTTTTGAAGAGATGAGTGGGATTCGAGCATCCGATTCGATCGGTCAGGAGATTTCTGAAGTAGCGCGAGATCAATCCATCGGTCAGATTTTTTCGGACTTGTTTGATCGAGTTTCTACCGGCGGAATGGGAGCGTTAGAGGATGTCGAGTTGACGGCAGGGATTTTATTTAAGCTCCATGTATCGGCCTTTGGAAAATCAGGCGAGGCGGCCAAGTGTTACGCTGTGACCGCATTGAGGAATAGCTAGGAGGATGATCGCGACTATGAACGCAGCGTTGAAATTCAAGACACCTCAGGTTCCCCGCCAACAAGGTGAGAGGGCGCGACTCAAAGTGGTCCGCGGTCCGGATCATGGGGTAATTTATGTCTTGACTCAGACACGTGCGATTATTGGCCGCGGAGAAGAAAGTGATATTGTTCTTTCGGATCTCAAAGCTTCTCGAGAGCATGCGGAGCTTTTATTAGCTCAGGATGGCACTTGGAAAGTTCGTGATCTAAAAAGTGCAAATGGAATTTTAATCAATGGCAAGGCGGCAGCTCAGGCAACACTGAAACAACAAGACACATTGGGAATCGGCGAAAGCGTTTTACAGTTTCTTACTTCAGATCAAGCAACAGGATTACTTGTAGCGCCAGTTCAAGATCTTCATCAAATTCAAGTTGATCAGCAGAATTTGGAAAAGCAGCAAAAAAAGATTCGTTCGTTAAATGCGCTCGGCGGAAAAAACGATTTAGGAGTAATTTTTAAATCGACCGGAACGACTCCTGCCGTTCCTAAAGGGCAAATCAATTCGAGAACGATCATCTTGTATGCCTTAGTAGGGGTTCTTGCATTCATGTTATTGAATGAGGATAATGATAAAAATCATGGGAAAAAAGCTCAAAAAAGCAGTTCTCGCACTCAAGAGACTACGAAAAAAGAGGATAGTCCGCGAGTGATCAATCTCAAAGAGTTTCTTCCTGAAAGTGGACCTGCTGTGATCAATCAGACGACCCAAAATCTCATGAAAACTGGGTTGCGTGAGTACTGGCAGGGGAACTGGTTGAGAGCTAAGCTTCAATTTGAAACGGTTCTCCAAATTACCGCAAATCATGCCTTGGCACGAAGGTATTTGCAGAATTGCGAAAACCAGATCAACGCAGAAGTAAAAGGTCATTTAGAAACTGGGAAAAAGGCTTTTGCCACAGGAAAGCTGAAATCCGCTCGGGGTCATTTTGAGGCGGTTCTTAGGCTTTTGTATCGAGAGCCTCAAAATGAAAATTACCTCACAGCTCAGGATCAACTTAAAAAAGTGATCAATGAAATCAAGCAAGGAAGTTCGGCCGAGGATTCAGAGGAGGGAACTCAGTGATGAGCTCAGCACCTATCCTCACCATCAGCCGTGACGGAGAGATCTTAAAAACTTACTCCCTCGAGGGTGAAGTCATTTTAGGTCGTGCTGCAGGCTGCGCGATTCGACTCGATGACCGAGCGGTTTCGCGTGAACATGCGGTGTTTCGAGTTTCTAGTGAAGGAGTTGAAGTTCAACAGAAAAGTGAATTTGCTTCGTTTTTGATCAATGGCCAGGTGTCATCGGGTAGTCTATTGCATCATGGCGATATTGTTTTGATTGGACCTTATTCATTGACACTTTCTTTGACCGCTCAGCCCACTTCTGAGAAGAGAGCTCTAGATTCTCCAAAAGATGGGCCTTATCAAAAAAGTGTCTCTCAGATCTCCGATTGGAGCGAAAACCGAATTTCAAAGTCTGTAGAATCGGCATCCTTACAGACTCCGCAATCTGAAGAAATTCCTTCTTTGGAAATGGGTTCTTTTTCGATTTTAGAGTCGAATGAGGTGGGTGAAAATACGAGTATGATTCCGGAGTCATTGGTTGAGACTCATTCAAAAACTCGAATGAAACCTCCTGGAAAAGTGAATGTACAATTGAGTTTTCCGGAAGGAGCGGCAAATTATTTAAAATTTAAAATTGATTTAGATGGCGAAAAGCAAAGTGAACAAATCATTTTAGGTCGTGATCGCAGTTGTGACATTGTTTTAAACGACAAGAAAAGTTCGAGACGCAATACTGTCATTCACCGAGAGGGGATGCGGTTTACTATTGAAGATCTCGGATCATCGAATGGTACGTATGTTAACGGCGTTAAAATAGAAAAACAGGATTTGACGGGTGATGATCAAATCCGCATCGGTGATGTGGAGTTTGAATTCAAGATCCTCAGTACTGAGTATTTTGCCGAAGAAAAAGATTTTCTTCCCGTAGAGTCTTCACCTGAAGTCCCGTCTGAAGAAGCGGAAGACTTAAATGCACTCAATGATTTTGCTCCGATTGAGCCTGGAGCATTTCAAATTCCGTTCGCTCCCCCTCGGCTCTTAGAACCGCAGCAACGACTGATTCGAAAAAATTTTACACCCTCCGTGCTGGGTGGTGCCCAAGTTTCAAGTGGAACCGCAGCCGCAGCCGGAATCGGAGAGGCTCCACCTCAACCGCAGCCCAAGACTCTGCTTGGAAAAGGAATTGCGAAACTCAACTCGATGCCTCCTAAACGGAGGGCCGTGTGGTTGGTGATCATTATTTTGGGAATGGCTTTTTTGATTTTTGATGAAGAACAAAGCCCAGTAGCTAAAAAAATTCGTAAAAAATCCACAGTCGTAACGGCCACTCCTTCGGGGAGTCCGTCGCCAGGTGTTATGAAGTCTTTTGAATCGTTGAGTGCAGATCAAAAAGCTTTTGTCGAAGAGCAACATCGCTTGGCTTTCGATTATTTTAAAAATCAAGAATTTGACAAAGCCCTTTACGAACTGGGTAAAATTTTTGCGATTACCTCGGACTACAAAGACGCTCGAGATATTGAGCGATATGCAAAAGAAGGGAAGCGTCGGTTAGAAGCTAAAGAAGAAGAGAATCGACGCAAAACAGAAGAAACTAGACTGAAGGCGAAAATCGAGGAGCTTGAAAATGAAGCTCGTCAAAAAATGGCTAAAAAACAGTACGATCAGGCTCGAGAAATTTTTCCACAGATTCATCTTTTGGATCCTGAAAATGAACTTGTTCAAAAGTGGACGCAAGAAATCGAAGAAGCCGCTCAAGAAGACCGGCTTGCTCAGCAAAAAGAAGAAGTTCGCAAAGAAATCAATCACCAAGCATGGGAGATTTATCGAGCTGCTTTGAAACTCAAGAAGCAGGGAAAATGCCATTTAGCGATCGCTTCATGGTCAAAAATCAATGAGCTGGATCCTAGTGATTCTCAAGTTAAAAAGAATTCAAAAGCGATGATCTCTCAGTGTCGTGCAGAGATTCGTGCAGCCGTTGATCCTTTGCTGAGCGAAGGCAAGGAACTCGAGACCCAGGGTGAATTTGCAAAAGCCTTTGACGCTTTTAGAAAGGCGTCGGGAGTTGATCCTAAGAATTCCGAAGCGTTTGCTGGAATGGATCGTATCCGTGGGATTCTCCATGATCGAGCTAAAGTGATGTACACCGAAGCAGTTTTAGCCGAGAGTTACAGCGATTTTGTTACTGCGAAAAAAAAATTCAATGAAATCTTAAAAACCACGCCAAAAGAAGATCTCTATTACCAGCGATCGCAGCGAAAGATTGGTCGATACTTTGATTTCAAGGAGGAATCTGAGTGAACGCGCAAAAATGGAGTCATCATCCTAGAGTGAGTATGCAGGCTGTGACGATTTTTTCGACACAGGGAAATCGGCCTGGGTTAGAAAATCATGTATTGGTAGATGAAGATAAAGGAATTTTTGTGCTTTCTGACGGTTTAGGTGGACCGGGTCCGGGTTTTGAAGCTGCAAAAATTTCTTGTGAAGCAGTGAAAGGATTTCTTTTTAAAGAGGCGGGCGATCAGGACGCGACTTTTCCTTTTGAGTTGAGAAGTTATTTTTCACTCGCAGGAAACGTGCTTTTCAATAGTTTGCTTCATGCCAATCAAAAGGTTTTGAGTTTTAATCGAGGCAAGAGCGTACATGAAAAAGGCGGTGCATCGGTATTGGCGGGGTATATCGATGAAGGCTTATTGGCCCTAGCGAATGTGGGTAACTGTACAGCGTGGCTCATTCGCGAGGGAAGGTCGATCGAGTTAGTGATTCCACGGTCTTACGGCAGATTGGTGAATTCGTTTCGAGCGGATATTCCACTCGATGAACGAGTGCCTCTGATGACGCTTGGGATGAGTCGCGATCTTGAACCTGAGATTTGCGAATTTAGAGTGTATCCAGGCGATTGGATTTTTATGCATACCGAGGGGTTACCTTCGGGTCTACATGAACAAATTTTTGACGTTCAGAGGGCACAAGGCGGAGAAGGAGGGCTGGTAGGGGATATCACGCAATGGGCGAGCCAAAGAGTTTTTGAGCTGCTGAATCATGGGAGTTTTGATTCAGATTTAACAGCTTCGCTGATCATTTTATAAATTATTAAGCTTGAGACAGGTGTGCTTGACTTAAATTGTTCAAGATCTCATAATTTTAAATAATAAGTATTTGATTAATTTTCGGGGCTCGTCTTTCAAATTAAAGTGCAATTAAAAACGCTGATAAGCAGAAAGAGGAGAAGGAGTTCGGTCATCATGAATCGAATATCAAAGCTTTTGTCACAATTGATGAAAGACGAACGGGGGCAGTCTACTACCGAATACATCCTCATGCTTGCTATTGTCGTCATGATCGCTATGAGGTTTAGGGAAGCCTTCTTGCAAAGGTTAGGGGGCGTCATTAATAGAGTAGGCGAGAACATCGATAAAGTAGTCGAAGATCAATAATTGAGACTATTTCCATGAAAAATTTCCGGGATGATTCCGGACAGGCGATTACTGAATACCTTCTTTTGCTTTCCGTGATCATGGCGGCAGCTCTAGCGTTTTCACGCGGGCTGATCCGAGGCATCTCCAGCGGCGTTCTTTCTTTGGGCGGCCAACTTGAAAAAGATCTCAAGACGGGGAGAGTAAAACTTGGAATCTGGAAAAATTGATCCAGAAATCATTCGATTTGCGATTCTAGGGTTCTCGAGCATCGCTGCACTCACCGATCTTCTTTGGGGAAAAATCTATAATATATTTATTGCCGCGATGATCCTCTCGGGGATGGGCGTGATCTATTGGCTGGGTGGAGTTCCTCAAGTTATTCAGGGTTTTTTAGGATTTGGATTAGCTCTCCTCCTTTATGGCTGGATGTTTGCCAAAGATATTATGGGCGGAGGGGATGTTAAATTTTTGATGGCCCTTGGGATCTGGGGCGGTCCACGTTACATATTCGAGGTAGCACTTCTTGCCGTTCTCATCGGAGGTGTCTTTGCAGTACTGATGCTTTTGTTCAAGGGGAGACTCCGATCGTTTGTTCAAAGGATTTATTATTCGGCGGTTACGTTAGTAGCCAAAGAACTGAAGTTTGAAGTTCCTCATCTGGATCGAAAGATGACATTGCCTTTTGGAGTGCCGTTAGCACTGGCTGCGGTCTTAACGGCGTTTGTCTCTCCTTTAGGAGGGCTTTTTAGATGAGGCACTCCGACGAGAGTGGTCAAACGGTGATTGAGTATATTTTGCTTTTGTCGATCATTACGGCAGCTTTTGTTGTGGTGTCCAAAGGTTTAACTCGAGCTGGACTCACTCGGATGTTGATGAGGCCACTTCAAGAAAATTTTGCTAGAGCTTATCAGTATGGTCATCCTGAAGCGTTAGGTTACGACGATGGAGGTCCTAAAAAACATCCACGCGCTCAGGGCGAAAATTCTTTTCGACTTTTTATTAATCCCTATGAACCTTAGTTATGAAGCGTAAAAACACTTCTAAAAACAGCGTTTCGAGAAATCAGCAAGGGCAGTCAACCGTTGAATTTGCTTTGGCTACGGCGTTGACATTGGCTTTTGTTTTTTTCTTTGTGCATTTGAGCATGTTTTTCGCTTTTGGAAATTTGGTTCATTACGCAACATTTATGTCAGCGCGTGCTCTTCAGGCAGCAAGTGAGTCGAGAGATGATCAATTGGAGCGCGCCAAAGAAGTGGCGGTTCGTCTACTTAAACGATCAGCGGGACAATCTGGAACGGATAAATACCCGTTTATTGCCAAAGGTGAGGGAGGCTCAGAAATTCCAGGTTTGATCGTAGGAGAAGGTCCTCAGTTTCAGCCTAAGAATCGAGATTTAAGTTGGCAGGAAGGCGTCCGATATAGATTTAGGACCCAGATTGTTCCAGTGCCTTTGGGCGCGGGTAAAAATCGGGACAATATTTTGACGCTAACATCGGAAAGTTGGCTTGGAAGAGAGCCTAGTACCGAAGAATGCGAACTAGAATTAGGTAAGAAACTCGGGGGAGTGATCTTTGATAACGGCTGTTGAAAAAAACGCCAATCAAATGTTTTACGATGATTACGATCGTGATCTGCTCAGTTGCGCTGGTCAGAGCGTGATCGAGTTCTTAATTGTTCTCCCTCTTATGGTCGGCTTAGTTATGTTGATGACTCGAGTCAATACGGCGATTCAAGTCTCGATTGTCAATCAACAGTACGCTCGTGCTCAAGCTCTTTTCATTAGTTATAATAGCCCCACGTATCCGAGTCTTTGGACTCGAGTCGATGCTAGCGACAAACTCGGTTACAACCAATTGATCATGGGGATGTCGAACGAAAAAATCACGGATGGTGATGATTTTACAGAAGCCAATCGACAACCTGATGCAGTCGAAATTACGATTTCAAAAAAAGGCGGAGGCAGTGACGATAAACAAGCGGAGCCTGATCTCCGTTCTAAAGTCCATGTCCGTACCACTGTGACTCTTTGTAGCCAAAGCAATGTGATTAGAAACCAGGGTGGCACCTATTGGCCTATTCTTGAGCTGGGCCCAGGCGAAAAAGGATTTCAATCTCAATCTTCAAATCGGCTCACAGAAGGTGTTGCCTTTGATTACTGTCGTGCGCCGGAGGGGACTTACAATGAATAACCGAGCCCTAAGTCTTTCACTTATGATGGCGGCTTTTGCTGTGTTCTTTGTCTGGAGTTATGTCTCCGGTATTGAAGAAATGGAACGCAAAAAATATGGCGCTAAAGTGATGGTCATTAGAGCCAAGCAAGACATTAAAGAAATGGACAGCATCAAGGAGGAGATGTTCGAAAGATCGAGCATCCCCAAAGAGTTTTTAGAACCCAATTCAATTCATTTTGAGAATAATCCAGATGATGCATCGCTCGTCAAGAATCTTAAGCGTTATACAGGCTTGATCGCGATTATCCCTATTAAAAAAGGTGAGCAGATCACTCTCAATAAAATTTCTGAGCCAGGAATTCGTACCGGACTTTCGCCTCAGATCACCCCAGGAAAACGAGGAGTCGCAATCCCTGTCAGTGAAACAACCGGCGTAGGCAAATTGGTCAAGCCTGGTGATCGAGTTGATGTGATTGCGATTATTGATCCGGGTGGACGTAAAGAACAAAAAATTTCAAAAACAGTACTTCAAGATGTGGTCGTTTTGGCGATTGGTCGCAATGTAACCAATAATGCTGCGCGTACTATTGAGGCTGATTTTACATCAGGAAAGGATAAAGTCCGCTCTTTGTCAGAGGACTTTAGCTTTGCTTCAGTGACAGTCGAAGTAGATCCACTTCAAGCTCAGATGGTTTCATTACTTCTAGCGAACGGCGATAGTTCACTCACGCTTTCGCTCAGAAATAATGACGATTCAGATCGAGGAAGCTTGGCGCCTACCACCTTTGCGGATGTTTGGGGAAATGACTTATCGCGGGGTAGGGCACCTGCAGGTGGGCAAGGTGGGGGCCAATGAGAGGAACTTCGTTGGTGACTCTCACACTTTTGTTTTTTTATACGGCTGCAATGGCGGCTCCAGCTCCTTCGGTCTCTGTAGAGGGTTCTAAGAAGAAACGCTATGCACGTTCGCGCCTTACTTATGATGAAACTGAGAGCGAAGCGGATCGTCGTTCTCTTTTACTTACAACGGGCGAAGATCGATCTGTTGATCTCGACTTTGAGCCTCGAGGTGCGGGGCCTGATGGGATTTCGATCGGAAATCCGCAGCTCGTTGCGACTACTTTGGTCAAAGTAGGAGATCGACAGCAAATGGTATTTAAACCACTCAAGTCTGGAGAGACCACCGTGACTGTTCGCGACGCGGATGGTGTAATGCGTTTGGTTTTTCATGTGCGTGTGACTGGATCTAATTTACTGAGAGTAGCTCAAGAACTGCGTACGTTGTTACGAGATATCGAAGGAGTCGAGATTCGCGTAGTGGGGAATAAAGTCGTTTTAGAGGGTGAGATTCTTGTACCGGCGGATTACGGTCGTATTGTCACGGTTTTGCAGAATGACGACTATAAGAAACAAGTTTTGAATCTTTCGACACTTTCTCCTTATGCCATGCAGCTTTTGGCAAAAAAGATCCAAGAAGACATCAACGCGTTTGCTCCCAATGTCAAAACGCGAGTGGTCAATGGGTTTATTTTTCTCGAAGGTAGTGTTGACAAAGAAATGGATTCAAAGCGCGCCCTGGATATTGCCTATTTTTATCTCCCTGAACTCAAGCCAAATAACCCAATGGAAGTAGATCCAAACGGTGTTCAACGGGTTCCTCCACGTTCACTGATTAAAAGCTTTATTGTTTTCAACCCGCCACCCGCAAAAAAACAAGAAAAGCTGGTTCGCGTGACGGTTCATTTTGTTGAGCTTTCTAAAGATTATAACCGTGGACTTGGTTTTAAGTGGGAGCCAGGGTTCTCATCTAATCCAGAAATTCAATTTGGAACAACTCAATCAGGTGGAATGGGGACAAGTGCTTTTTCGCTTTCTGGAACTATTTCAAGCTTGATCCCTAAGCTCAATAGTCTTCAGACTGCAGGCTATGCCCGAATTCTAAAAACAGGTACCGTGGTCGTTCGTAGTGGCCAGCCCGCTAAATTAAATGAACAGACAGAAATCCCTTACCTTGTGCAGGGTAATGGGCAGCAAACTTCTGCCAGTAAAGGAGTAGGGCTGGTGATGGCTGTGACTCCTCAGATTTTAGGGCAAAGCGAAGACATTCAACTTGATATTAATATGCAGCAAACCAATCTAGTGAGTTTAGGTAAAAATAATGCTGCTCCTATCACCTCTAATCATCAAGTGGAGACCAAGCTTTACATCAAATCAAAAGAGAGTGCGGCTATTGCTGGCGTAAACTCGAATGATATCGGAACTGATTTTAATAAAGGTGATCCTGCAGCAGGATCATTCGAAGGGTCTGGAAGTGTACAGTCTCAGCCCTTTTTCAGTTTGATGCGATCTAAGGCCTATCGAAAGAAAAAATCGCAGTTCGTCATCTTTGTGACTCCTGAGATTGTCGAGAGTGCAGCAGATGGAACCGAAGACCTCAAAAAGAATTTTAGAGTGAAGGTGAGATAGTATGCCGGGACATGTGATTGCAGTCGTTGGAGGGAAGGGAGGAGTTGGAAAGAGCGTATTTGCAGCAAACCTGGCGGTAGCTTATTCGCTAGAGTCCAAGCAAAGACCTCTGATCGTCGATTTGGATATTCATAGTTTGGGTGATCAAAATTTAATTTTAAAACAGAAGCCTCTAAAGACCATTGTAGATGTGACTAGGCTCAATGTCGGCACGATTGATGTCAAAGCGCTCCAGCCATTTTTGGTGAATGCTAAAGAATATAGTTTGATTGGCGCTCCTACGGATGCAATCTCAGCACGTGAACTCGATTTAGATGGGCTCGGAAAATTTCTTAAAGGAGTTACCAACGTTTTTAATTTGGTGGTTGTGGATTGCGGTACAGGAATGGATCCATGGGCACTAAAAACGATGGAGGCTGCAACTGCTATTTTTGTGGTGACGGCAGGTGATGCGATTGTAGTTCGCCAGACCGCGAGGTTATTGGCTAAAATTCAGGAACTTTTGTTTCCTCCTGAAATGGTGCAACTCATCATTAATCGGCATTCTCCAACAAATCGAATCAATCCTCAAACGATTCAGGCTCAGTTGAATCGTCCTGTTCTTGCGGCCATTCCAGAAGATGGGCCTCTGTGTGATGGAGCTCTTTCGAGTGGAGTTCCGGTCTGCTTGGCAGCACCGAATGCCGCTGTAGTTCGTGCTTTTCATGAAGTCGTTCGCAAGATGCAGCAGGTCAACTTGCTCGATCATTTGGCTAAGCTAAAGAAACCCACCGGTGCAGTGGCTAAAGCTCAAGCTGCAGCAGTAGCCTCAGGGGCTCAGGGGAGCGATGGTAGTAAAGAGGGTGCCGCGGCAGCAGGGCCAGGTGGGCGCAGTATGGCAGCCCCATTAGATGCTTGGACTGCAATGAAGCTCAGGATCCACAAAGGCCTTGTTGAAAAGATGGATAAGAAAGGAGTGGGTGATACTAAAGATCCTAAGCAGCGGGGCATTCTTCGTGAAAAAACGCAGGCGGCGATTTTAGAAATTATTACTCACGAGGATACGAATAATCTTTTGACCAGCCGTGAGCTCAAACAGCAGATCGTCAAGGAAGTTCTGGATGAAGCTTTAGGGCTTGGGCCTCTTGAAGATTTGTTAGCCGATGAAACTGTGACCGAAATCATGGTCAATGCCCGAGATCAAATTTATATCGAAAAATCCGGAAAGCCGCAGCTTTCTAAAATTAATTTTTCGAGCGAACAGCAAATGTATAATGTGATTGAGCGAATTGTGACTCCACTCGGACGGCGCGTTGACGAAAAGCAGCCTTATGTGGACGCACGATTGGCGGATGGTTCGCGTGTGCATGTAATCATTCCACCTTTGTCGCTCCGAGGGCCGACGATTACGATTCGAAAGTTCCCAAAAAAAAGGATCACTGAAAAAGACTTGATTCAATATGGTTCTGTGACTCCCGAGATCGCAGATTTTTTACGTTTGTGTGTGGAAGCCAAGGTGAACATCGTGGTTTCGGGGGGAACGGGTTCAGGAAAAACGACGTTGCTCAATGTTCTTTCGAGTTTTATCCCGGCCAATGAGCGAATCATTACCGTCGAAGACGCTGCAGAGCTTCAATTAGGGCAGGATCATGTGGTTCGTCTCGAGTCTCGACCCAAAAATATCGAAGGCGAAGGAGAAGTTTCGATTCGAGACTTGGTTAAATGTTGCCTTCGAATGCGTCCTGATCGGATTGTCGTTGGCGAGTGTCGTGATGGTGCTGCCCTCGACATGCTTCAGGCGATGAATACAGGACATTCAGGATCCTTGACTACGGTTCATTCGAATAATCCTCGTGAAAGTATTGGTAGACTTGAAACATTGGTCATGATGGCGGGGCTTGCGATGCCCGCAAAAGCCATTAAAGAACAAATTGCTTCGGCTGTCGGGCTGATTATTCAACAAAGCCGTTTAACTGATGGTTCGAGAAAAGTCACTCACATCACAGAAGTGCAAGGAATGTCTGGCGATGTGGTGACACTCCAAGACGTTTTTATTTTTAAGCAAGAAGGGTTGGATAAGCATCGCAAGGTCCTCGGAAAGTTTATACCCACCGGTTTTGTGCCCAAGTTTGTAGAAGAAATGGAAGCCAAAGGGATGAACATCTCTAGAAAGCTTTTTCAGGTGAAGTAAATGTTCGCTAAGTATCTGGGCCTCCTTTTATTTGGAATTTCAGTTTTTGGAGTCTCCTATCACTACTCAGCTCGTTTTCTCGATTGGCTTCGCTTTCAATCTTTGGGGACGCGTGATTACATCGTCGATCGATTGGCGCTGATGTTTATCGAGGTAGACCCTCAGAAGGTCTTACTTGGACTTTTAGCGATCAGTTTTGTTCCCGCTTCTTTGGTCTTTGTTGCATTTTTACCAGAATTTTTCCCTGGTATTCCTTTGGCGCTCCTGGTTGCATTGATTGGATGGAAAGCTCCTAAGCCGATTGTGGATTATATGTACCGCAGGCGCATTAATACCTTCGTGATTCAGATGATTGACGCATTGAGTTTGATGTCCAATGGCTTGAAGTCGGGTCTTTCGATTGTTCAAGCTTTAGGTTTGGTGACTGAGGAGATGCCTGACCCGATTCGTTCTGAATTTAATCGGATCTTAGAGCAGAATAAATTGGGTGTGGCTTTAGAAGAGTGTTTTACCAGTCTTTCAGAACGAGTTAAGGTCGATGATGTCGAAATGTTCGTTACCGCGATCAATATCTTAAAGGAGACCGGCGGTAATTTGGCAGAAACGTTTGATACTATTGTTCAGACCATCCGCGATCGTATTAAAGTGGAGAATAAAATCAGTGCGCTCACGGCTCAAGGTATTTATCAGGGGATTTTCGTTGCAGCGATTCCCCCGATTATGGGAGTTTTCTTTTACCAATCCGATCCAGATTTTATGCGTCCGATGTTTACCACCGCGTTAGGGTGGATTTTGATCTTGATCATATTTATGTTGGAGGTCATCGGTTTTTTTGTCATCATGAAAATCATCAAGATTGATGTATGATTCTTTTCTGAGGAGAAGGCATATGAAATTTCGGTTAGGTTTCCTGGGCGTGTGTTTTTGGGTGATAGCAGGATTAGGTACGTTTGGGGGAGTAGCAAAGGCCAATGTGAGCCTCAGGAACGGGAATTTCTTTGTAGGGTACACAGACATTTTGTACTCGGGGGGATTTGACCCAAAAATTGAGCGAGTTTATAATTCTAAAACTGTTTTTACAGGGATGTTTGGTACTGGGTGGGGAAATGAGTTTGAAGTTTATTTGAGCGTTTCAGCAGACGGCACTGTAGTCGTATACGAGTATGGTGGCGGTGCTGAAAACCGCTTTACTTCGATTGCCTTTAGCGCAGAAGAACTTGAAAAATCGGTCGAAGCCTTAGCTGATGCTGCAAAGAAAACAGGAATCATTGGTAGTGCCGATCAATTGGCTTCTTATAAAAAACGCCTTAAAGAAGATGCTGATTTTCGTAACGTAGAATGGAATAAGTTTCGTGCTCAAGGCAAAGTGCAGGGGAGAATTCTTGCTAAAGGGACCCAGTTACAGTCCAACAAGTTTAGTTATCAAAAAATTACCAAGGTCGAGGGTGGCTACACTCGAACTTTCGATAATGGCAAGGTCGAGACCTTTGATGAGGCTGGCAAGCTCGTCAAGATTAGTGACAAAAACAATAATTTTATCAATTTGAGTTATGGCAAAGACGGCCGTTTAGAGAAGATCACGGATAACTTCAATCGTCGCATGTTTTTTAAATTTAACACCCAGGCTTTAGTTGAGTCGATTGAAGGCGAGAATGGTAAGAAGGCCGAGTATCAGTATAACAAGTATAAAGAATTGGTTTGGAGTAAGGATACCGACGGAAACGTTTATACTTACAAATACGATAGTGAGAAGTACCACAACATGGTTGAGATCGGTTACAGCGATAAAACGACGATGGCCATGAGTTATTACAATAAAGACAAACATCAGAACATCAAATCAGTCAAAGACCGTGATGGAACCGTGACCGAATATGAATATGACCGCGATTCAGGCGATGGAGGCCATTCATCGGTGACAGTGAAAATGAAGGATTCAGACGGTAAGAGTCTCTCGACCAGTAAGTATGAGTACTTCATGAAACGCAAAGCGGATGGCGAGGAGTGGCAGTACAAGACCATTAACGTTTTGGATGGGGACCGCACCGAAACGGTTTATAACGAATGCTGTGGCTTGCCTCTATTGATCAAACACGGGAACGAAGAGACTTCGTTCGAGTATGATACCAAGGGTCATGTCACTCGTAAAATTACTCCAACCGAAGTGACCGAGTTGAGTTATGATTCGGTCAGTGGCAAGGTGACCAAAGTTCTGCGCTACTCGAAGTTCGATAAGAAACAATCGAGTTGGTCACAGTTCAAGTACGATCCAAAAGGAAATCTGGTTTTTGCAAAGAACTCAGACAATAAAGGCGTGAAGCTGTTCTATGATATCAATGGTCGGATCAAAACAATGGTCGATCAGAATCAAAGACAGATTAGCTTCAAGTACAATGAAAACTCAAAACCGATTGAGATCACCGACCCAAAGCTAGGTACGATTACGGTGAGTTACTCCAATAGCGGAGAAATCAAGAAGGTCGAAAGCAGTGCAGGTCGAAAAATTGCACTTCAGGTGACGACTGCTTTCCAGAATCTTTTGGATATTATTCGTCCGGCTGGGGTGAGTCTTTCATTTTAGTGTAGTTTGAGTGGTGATTGGGTTTTGAGCTGTAACTGCCTCACTTCTTCACGAGGAACCCGGGGGCCATTCATGGCCAATACCATCCCACGCTTTCGCCTTCCTGGCGCAGCGTGGTCTAAGGTTCCCGCAAAGGAGTGAGGCAGTTGCAGTTTTCTCATTCGTACTCCTTGCTTTGGGTCTCATTCAAAACTCATCGATCACTTCGTGTTCATCCCGCGAATCTGGCAAGTCGTGAGGTTAGAAAATTTTTGTCTTTTCAAAAAAAGTCTTTAATCTATAATTAAATATTTAACAATAAAAATTCGAAACCAGTGCGTGCAACAGTGTGGTTCTCGCGAAGCCAGGAAGGGCCTGTGACAACACCCTTACGCGCATCTTCATGACTGATTATTTCTCATCCAACTGTCAAACTTTTAAACACCTTCAATGATCTCAATCAAAAATAAAGCTATTCGGAGTTGGAATAGTTTTAGCTACATCAATCCTTGCTGATGAGGGGTAGGGGGAATCATGATATTTATTTCACGCCTGGGTTATTTGGTAATTACGTTATTGATCTTAAGTGGGTCTCTTATCTCTGAAGATGTTCAAGCCAAAGAGAGACCTAAACTCGATCATCATGTGGTTGTTCTTAAAGATGGGAGTAACCCAGAAGAGGTTGCAAGCGCTTATGGGATCAAAATAGCGCGAAGTTATCATCATGCTCTTCGTGGATTCTCGGCAAAGCTCAATAATAAAGTACTCAAACAACTTTCTCGTGATCCTAAGGTGCTCTTGATTCAGCTTGATCAGGCTGTTCGCCCTTTTGGGGTACAGTCACTGAATCAAGATTCAAATTGGGGTTTAGATCGAATCGATCAGCGCACAGCGTCTCTCGATTCAGAATATCAATCGAGATCTACTGGTGCGGGTGTCACAGTGTACGTCATTGATAGTGGCGTAGTCGCGAATCATGAGGAATTCATGACTGATCAAGGAAGTCGCGTGGTATCTACAGTGGATTTTTCGGGGACAATCGATTCTGATCCATTTTGTCCAGATGGTCATGGAACTCATGTTGCTGGTATTGTAGGAGGCAAAACTGTAGGTGTTGCCAAGGATGTTCATTTGGTTTCAGTCAGAGTGCTAGATTGTGGTGGAAACGGAACGACCAGTTCGATTGTAGCAGGAATTGATTGGGTTATAAAAAGTCACTCTTCTCCTGCGGTAGCTAATATTTCTCTAGGAGGGCCCGTCGATCGCGCCATCGATTTAGCTGTTCAAAGACTGATTGCAGCTGGAGTTTCAGTCGTAGCTGGAGCAGGAAATTGGAAAAATAATGCGTGTAATATTTCTCCCGCACGTGTGCCGAATGTTATCACTGTAGCAGCATCTGATCGTGATGATTCCCGCTGGTATTGGAGTAATTTTGGGCCTTGCGTCGATCTCTTTGCTCCTGGAGTAGGGATTGTCTCCGCGTGGCCTTACCCGAATGCTCAGAGTTTTCAATCATTAGATGGATCATCCATGGCTGCTCCTTTTGTTTCAGGTGCAGCTGCTCTTTATCTTGAAAATTATCCGCATGCCTCTCCGATCGAGGTGAGGAATGCTTTATTAGAAACTACGACTAAGAACGTCATTAGGGACGCAATCTCTCAGAATTCTCACTTGCTCTATATTGGAGAGGACATCCAGACTATTCGACGTGATGTAGTTGCACCGGCGAGAGTAGAGCTGATTTGGCCTAAAGAAGGGGGTACGATTTTAGCTGACAATTTTTTCGAAGTCCAAGCTGAAGCTTTCGATAATCGATCGATTAGTAAGATTCAATTTTTTGTAGATGGAATTTTGGCCGGAGTTGCTAAAGAGCCTCCGTTTGTCACCCAGATTAAAATAAGCCATCGTAAAAAAACTCCAATCATTTGGGCCGTTGCTTATGATCAGTCTAGAAATGCGACAGCGTCCAATCCCGTAAAAGTTCACCTTAAATTAAAATAAAATTCCTAAAAATCAGAACAAACTGATTGAGATCTCATTTCTACTAATATTCATAGCCATTATGTATCATGTGCTGCATTATGCCCATGACTCGAACATGTTTTTTCAACTGTAAAAAATATAGTCAGAATCAGCAATTCAAGTGATTAGAGTTCATTTTTAAATAGCTGAAATGAAACGATTTATTTTTGACGCCGCTGGCATGTCGTTTGCTCTCTTACTCGGTATAACAAACCTGTGAAGAAGCTAAACAAGAAAGAGGAGAGTCCAAAATGAAAAAAAGTTCGAAACGTTTCGCTATCGTAGCTGCTGCATTGACCTTGGCTAACTTGGTGAGTGTTGCAGCTTTCGCTGTAGAATCGACTGACAAAGTAACGTGCATCGGAGTGAACAGTACTGGATCAGGTTCCAAGTCCTCATCTTCGGATGTGAAATCTGCTGACTCAGAAAAGCCGGCACCTGTTGCAAAATCTGGCAGATAAAAACTCCAATCGCAGCTTTGTTTGATGGTTTGCGAGAAAGTTGAAATCACGAGGGATAAAATTCGTTCTCGATCGAACGAGTTTTGATCCCTCGTCATGTTTTTTCTTTCGCAGCATGTTCCTGCGAGGTATGAGAGTTGCTGCCATGTTAGAGCTTCGTGACTTAGTTAAAGTTTACGGTGGGCATCAAGTCGTCAACCAGGTTTCCCTTAAGATTCATGAAGGTGAATTTTTTTCGCTTTTAGGTCCAAGCGGCTGTGGAAAAACGACGTTGCTTCGTATTTTAGGAGGATTTGAGTCCCTAACTTCTGGCCAGATTTTTTTAGATGGCAAGAGGATGGACCTGCTTCCACCTCACCAACGTAATTTTAATATGGTTTTTCAGCGGTACGCGCTTTTCCCTCATTTGAATGTTTTGGAAAATGTGGCTTTTGGCCTTCGAATGAAAAAAGTCCCTGAGCCAGAAATTCGAAGTCGTGTCGAAGAAAGCCTGGCACTCGTGCGTATGGAAACTTTTGCAACGCGTGCGGTGACCACGCTTTCGGGTGGTCAACAACAGCGAGTGGCTTTGGTTCGAGCGTTAGTTAATCGCCCAAAAGTCCTGCTCTTAGATGAACCTCTTTCTGCCTTGGATCTGAAGCTTCGGCAGGAAATGCAGGTTGAGCTTCGCTCGATTCAAAAACGACTCAAAATTACGTTTATTTTTGTGACTCACGATCAAGAAGAGGCCCTTTCGCTTTCAGACCGAATTGCCATCATGAATGCTGGCAATGTTGAGCAAGTGGGTACTCCGCGAGAAATTTATGAACGGCCTGGAAGCGAGTTTGTGGCCGGATTCATTGGTTCGATTAATACGATCGAAGGTGTGATTCGTAATGCTTCTCAAGGGATTCAGGTGGTCAGTTCGGATGGAGCCACGTATTCGGTCCTGTCAACTGGTCGAGAGTCTTCTTTATTTGAAGGAACTCAGGTCAAATTGATGGTGCGTCCTGAAAGGATGCAATTGGTGAAGTCCATCTCATCGAGTAATGGCTCGAGTAAGAATTGGATTCCTGGTAAGAATTGGATTCAAGGCAAAGTGAAAGAAGTCATTTATCAAGGACCTCTCACTCGGTTTTTAGTTCTCGGAAGTCAGGGTTCTTTGATCTCTGTGATTCAGTCTAATTTTTTCCAAAGCGCGCACGAATCCTTCGCAGAAGGTGAAGAGGTTTTTGCGATCTGGGCGCCCGAAGAGGGAGTCGTCATGCCAACTGGAGTGAATAAGGGAGCAGAAAATGCGGGACCCCAATGAAAGCTCGCAGTTTCTTAGGCCTTCGCCACTTTTGATTCTTCCAGTGGTGGGATGGTTTTTATGGTTTCTTTTGATTCCGCTCTCGTTTGTTGTGGTTCATAGTTTTGCAACCCGTGGTCCTTATGGTGCGACGGTTTTTCATTTCAATCTTGAGAATTATGTCAGAGCGACCGACTGGGTTTATCTTCGAGTCTTTGGTAATAGTTTAAAGCTAGCTACGACCACGGCGATCTCATGTTTGCTGATTGGATTTCCGATGGCTTATACGATGGCGACGGCTTCTAAAAAAATTCGCTCTCTTTTACTGATGTTGGTGGTGGTTCCTTTTTGGACGAACTTTGTAGTGCGGACTTATGCTCTCAAAGTTTTACTTTCTGAAAGTGGCCCGCTCAATCAGATGGCGCTAGCATTCGGAATCTTAAAAGAGCCTTTTGTTTTTGCGAATACTCCCTTTGCAGTCTGGCTTGGGATGTTAGTGAATTATCTCCCATTCATGGTGCTTCCACTTTACGTGGCGCTTGAAAAATTTGATTTCAGCTTGATTGAAGCAGCAAAGGACTTAGGAGCTTCTCACTGGAGAAGTCTGCGCGAAGTGATGCTCCCGTTGATTCGTCCGGGGATGGTAGCGGGTCTTATTTTTGTTTTTACTCCGGCACTGGGTGAGTTTGTGATTCCGGATCTTTTTGGCGGCGCTAGAACTCTTTTACTGGGCAACGTGATCACTGAGCAATTTTTAAAGTCGAGGGATTGGCCTTTTGGTTCGGCGCTTTCGTTGCTTCTTTTATTGATCGTTATTGTAACGCTATTCTTTTACGTGCGCTCAAAGAAGGTGGATTGTGAGAGGATTTAAAACGATCACCTTATTCGCTTTCTTTCTGTTGTACCTCCCTTTAGCTGTGATGAGCGTTTATTCGTTTTTGAAGCCGATCGGAGGTCCAGGAACTCCACTGGGGTTCTCGTTGGATGGGTATCGAATGGTTTTTGAAAATCGAGCCATCCTTTTAGCATTACGAATGAGTCTCTTTGTCGGCGTTTTGAGTACTTTGATTTCGACGGTGATCGGAACTGCGGCTGCACTAGTGATTCAGCGTGCTCGATTCCCAGGACGACGAATTTTAGATACAGTGACCTATATGCCTTTGGTCATGCCCGAAATCGTTTTAGGTTTGGCTCTTTTGATTTGGTTTGTACTACTCCGAGTGACTTTAGGTTTGGTTTCGCTTGTTCTTGCTCATGTCACCTTTAGTCTTTCTTATGTGGTGATCACCGTGAGATCTCGTCTTCAGGGGATGGATCAATCGGTCGAAGAAGCTGCATTTGATTTAGGGGCAAATGCTTGGAATGTTTTTCTCCGCGTAACATTACCATTGATTTGGCCAGGAATTCTTTCTGGCGCACTGATGGCCTTTACACTTTCTTTCGATGATTTCTTGATTTCGTTTTTTACTGCGGGGCCAGGTTCCGACACACTCCCACTCAAGGTCTATTCAATGATCAAGTTTGGAATCTCACCTGAACTTCATGCTCTTTCGACCTTGATGTTGGGTTTTACTGTGCTAGCCGTTACGCTTGCCTTTCAATGGAGTGCACGAATGGTTGAGCATGAGTAATTACATCCGAAATACACCGAATCGTGTTTCAGGGATCGGTGCATTGTAAGCAGCAGAAAGTGCAAGAGCTAAGGTTTCTCGTGTTTTCCAGGGCACAATGATTCCGTCGTCCCAGAGACGCGCTGTGCTCGTGTAGGGATTGCCTTCGCGTTCATATTGAGCACGAATGGGATCTTGAATGGCTGCAATTTCTTCGGCCGAGAGGGTTTTTCCGCGGGCTTGAAGTTGTTCCAATTTGACCTGAGAAAGAACCCCGGCCGCCTGTTCTCCACCCATGACAGAGATTCGTGCATTGGGCCACATCCAGAGAAAACGAGGCTGGTAGGCCCGGCCGCACATCCCATAGTTGCCAGCGCCAAAGCTTCCTCCGACAACCACAGTGAACTTAGGAACCTGGGCATTCGAAACTGCAGTGACCATTTTGGCACCGTCTTTTGCAATTCCACCCGATTCGTATTTTTTTCCGACCATAAAGCCAGTGATGTTTTGAAGAAAAAGCAGAGGGATTTTGCGTTGAGCACAGAGTTCGATGAAATGAGCTGCTTTTTGAGCACTTTCACTAAAAAGAATCCCATTATTTCCTAAAATCCCAATGGGATATCCCCAGATCCGAGCAAAACCACAGACTAAGGTGGTTCCATAAAGTGCTTTAAATTCATGAAAGCGAGAGCCATCGACTGTTCGAGCAATGACCTCACGAATATCAAAAGGCTTACGAAGATCCATCGGGAGGATGCCGGCGATTTCAGCGGGATCGTAAAGGGGCTCTTCAGGAGAGGTGCGCTCTACAAAAGTGGAGGCTGGACGATTGAGATTCGCCACAATGTCTCGGGTAATTTCCAATGCGTGTTCATCGTTTTCAGCAAGATGGTCGGTGACACCTGAAGTTCGGCAGTGAACATCACCTCCGCCGAGTTCTTCGGCTGTGACGATTTCACCGGTGGCCGCTTTGACGAGGGGAGGGCCGCCTAAAAAGATCGTGGCTTGATTTCGAACAATGATGGTTTCGTCTGACATCGCAGGGACGTAGGCACCGCCGGCGGTGCAAGAGCCCATGACGACAGCAATTTGTGGAATGCCTTCGGCAGACATTTGAGCCTGATTGTAAAAAATCCGTCCAAAGTGATCGCGATCTGGAAATACTTCGGCTTGAAGCGGCAAAAATGCTCCGCCTGAATCGACGAGATAAATGCAAGGAAGGCGGTTTTCGCGAGCTACTTCTTGAGCACGCAAATGTTTTTTGATCGTGAGCGGAAAGTAAGTGCCCCCTTTGACCGTTGCATCATTCGCAACAATCATTACCTCTCGTCCGTGAATCACTCCAATCCCGGTGACAACGCCTGCTCCAGGAGCTGCTCCTTCGTAGAGATCCCAAGCTGCCAGAGGAGAGAGTTCGAGAAATACCGTGCCTGGATCAATGAGACGTTGGATTCGTTCACGGACAAAGAGTTTCCCTCGTTGTTCGTGTTTGGAGCGGGCTTCAGTGCCGCCTCCTTCACGGATTTTTTGAATCCTTTCTTCGAGCTCACGCGCAAGACCTTGGTGATGCGCTGCATTGAGTTGAAATTCTTCGGACTGGGTATGGATATGAGATCGGATGACGGACATAACGTATGTGCTACCGGGGGAGGAAGAAGATTTCAAGGATTTACAGTGACTCATAACCCTGATAACTCCGACAGGGTGACGAACCCATCTAGTTATCGAAGCTTGGAAGTGACGTTGGATTCTCGAGGTGTGCTCATAGTGACGCTTAATCGTCCCGATGTGAGAAACGCCTTTAATGAAACAGTGATTGAAGAACTTTCACGAGTTTTCAAAACTGATGTATCCCAGCCCGAAGTTCGAGTGGTGGTTTTGCGTGGAAACGGCGCTGTTTTTTGCGCAGGGGGTGACCTCAATTGGATGCGCAAAGGAATCGAAGTGAGTGTCGAAGAAAATCTTGAAGACACGAGGCGTCTCACTCAAATGTTTCGGATCATGAATGAATGTCCAAAGCCTTTAATCGGAGCAATTCAGGGAGCTGCGATTGGAGGAGGCGTCGGACTTGTGAGTGTTTGTGACGTCGTGATTGCTACTCAGGATACTCAATTGAGTTTAAGCGAAGTGAGACTCGGCATTGTACCAGCTTGCATAGGTCCTTTTGTGATTGCAAAGATTGGGGCTTCGCATGCTCGCGGTCTTTTTATTAGTGCCGAGCGATTTTTAGCTCCCAGAGCGCACGAGATTGGTCTCATTCATGAAGTCGTGAGCGATGTCTCTGCTCTGCATGCAGCAGTTGAGCAAGTAGTGACGCGTATTTTACAATGTGGTCCGCAAGCGATGGCAGCTGCAAAAAAACTGGTTCTTGATTTATCTTGGCCAGATCGTCGCGCGGCATTGAGCGATCCTCTGGATTACGTTGCACGACTTTTGGCTGAGCTCAGAATATCAGACGAAGGGCAAGAAGGACTGCGCGCTTTTCTTGAAAAGCGCAAGCCGAAGTGGTTGGGGCAGGGATCATGAATCCTAAAGTTTTAGTCGCGAACCGTTCAGAGATCGCCTGTCGAATTTTTCAGGCCTGCCGTGAACTCGGTCTCAAGACTGTCGGAATTTTTGCTCCCTGTGATGAAGAAGCTCGGCATGTGACCTATGCTGATGAAGTGTATTGCGTACCCAGTTATTTAGATATTGCTTCGGTGGTTGAAGTTGCGGTGAAGTCAGGCGCGCAGCTCGTACATCCGGGGTATGGATTTCTCTCCGAACGGCCAGCGTTTGTACATGCACTCGAAAAGCAGGGTTTGGTTTTTGTAGGCCCTCGTGCGGATACCATGGAAATCATGGGGGGCAAGATTTCAGCAAAAGAGCTTGCGACTCGTGAAAATGTGCCGACTTTACCTTGGGCCAAAGTTCCCACAGGAGGAGATCTCAAGAGTGCTGCACGTAAGGTAGGATTTCCTCTCCTTTTAAAAGCTTCGGCTGGAGGGGGCGGTAAAGGGATGCGTCGAGTCGATAGTCTCGAGGATCTCGATGCAGCAGCCGAAAGTGCAAGTGCAGAAGCGGTAGCTGCTTTTGGCGATGGAACTTTGTTTCTCGAACGTTTAGTCGAGCGCCCACGTCACATCGAAGTCCAAGTTTTTGGAGATGGACGAGGCGGTGGAATTCATCTGTATGACCGTGAGTGTTCATTGCAACGCCGACATCAAAAAGTTTGGGAAGAAGCTCAGGCTCCTCATCTGAGTGAGCGCACTCGAAAAGGCCTTTTTGAAGCTGCTTTGAATTTAGTTCGAGGTGTTCAGTATCGAAGCGCAGGAACTTTAGAATTTTTAGTCGATGATGGAGGTGATTTTTATTTCTTAGAAATGAATACTCGTCTTCAAGTCGAACATCCGGTGACAGAGCTGGTGACGGGAGTGGATCTCGTTCATGCTCAATTGCTTCAAGGATTGCAGAGCTTAGATTTGACTTCTTGCCCTGATCCGCGAGGGCATGCAATTGAAGTGAGGCTTTATGCCGAAGATCCAGCGCAAGGATTTATTCCCACTCCAGGTCGAGTTGATCGTCTCCGATGGCCAACTGGTCCTGGAATTCGTGTCGATAGCGGAATCGAAGAAGGCCAAACAATGGGCACTCAGTTTGATTCGCTGCTCGCTAAGTTGATCGTTTGCGGATCAGATCGCAATCAAGCTCTCGCACGACTGGCGTTTGCTTTGGATGAAACCGTGATTTTAGGAATCGGTACCAATCAAAGTTATCTTAAAGCATTAGTTGAGCATCCTCAAGTCCGTGAAGGTCGAGTGCATACTGGATTTTTAGCTCAAGAATTTGGCAAATTTGCACCTCAGATTTCTGAGCGAGACTTAGGACTCATTGCGTTTGCGCGACAAGCAGGAGTGGGCAAAATATTAGGAGGCGGCTCTGCAGGTGGAAGCACGGCCCCATCGAAATTTCCTTCACCTTGGCAAAGTTTTGTGGAGCGCTTATGAGTCACGAGAGTTGGAAGGTCTCTGGACAAAAATTTAAAATCCCGGTCGCTCCCAAGCTTCAGCTTGAAAAGCGCCCTGGCGGTTGGATCATCCTCACGACGCCCGAAGGGGTGCGTCATCGCGTATTGATGAGTGAGTTTCGAAATCAATTGAGTGTTAGCATTCATGGCCAGCTCCTGCATGGTCAGATTCAAAGTGAGCGAACTCATGGAGGTGGGGGAGATGTGGCTGGAGGCGAGAGTGATCTCACTTCACAATTTCCCGGCAAGGTTCGAAAAATTCTTATCACTGAAGGAAGTGCAGTGACTGAAGGCGACGCTCTGATTTTAGTCGAAGCCATGAAAATGGAATTTACAATCAAGGCGCCTTTTTCAGGAAAGGTGAGTCGAGTTTTAGTTAAAGAGGGTCAACAGCTTTCTCCGGGGGATCGGTTTCTGGAGCTTACTCCAGTCGATGAAACAAGTACATAATGGCAGACTATCCACGAGCAGTTCATCTATTTGAAGTTGGGCCTCGCGATGGACTTCAAAACGAAGCTCAAATTCTTTCTCTTGAAGACAAGCTTTGGTTCATCACGGGCTTGATTCGAGCAGGAATTCAGGATTTCGAAGTGGGCGCTTTTGTTCGACCAGATCGAGTTCCTCAAATGGCGGATACTGCTCTTCTGTATGCGGCCGCTCGTAAAAAACGATTACTCTCCTCTCAAAAAGTTCGCGCTTGGAGTTTGGTTCCTAATGAAAAAGGGCTCGAACGAGCACTTGAAGCAGGTGTGACTAAAATTGCTGTTTTCACCGCTGCGACAGATGCTTTTGCACGACGAAACATTGGGATGTCGATTGATGAGTCTTTAGAAGTGTTCGGGCGTATGATCCAAGTTGCCAAGTCTCGTTCCATTCAGGTGAGAGGTTATGTTTCAACCGCTTTTGGCTGTCCTTTCGAAGGAAAAGTTGCTCCAAAAAAAGCTTTGCATGTGATCGAAAAACTTGCAGATCTCGGTGTCGATCAAATTTCAATCGGAGATACAATTGGAGTAGCTACTCCCAAGCAGGTTGATGAGTTGATGAAACCTGCATTGAAACTAATCGGACCCAAGAAAGTTGCAGGACATTTTCATGATACCCGCGGTACTGCCCTTGCAAACGCACTGAGATCGCTGGAGATCGGGGTGCGCATCTTGGATAGTTCGGCAGGAGGCCTAGGGGGCTGTCCTTTTGCTCCGAGTGCTACAGGAAATCTACCTACAGAAGATCTGGTTTATATGCTGAATGGAATGGGAATCCGTACAGGAATTGACCTGGATCAGCTCTGTAAAGTGAGCTTAGAATTAGCTCATCGGATGGGGCGTTCATTATCGAGTCGATGTGTTCAGACTTACGCAGCCCAGATGGAATAAAAATCGCATTCCCTTCGCGTTTTTAGGAGGGATTGAGCCTATGGAAGGTAAAACGATGGCGCAACTTCGCGATCTGCTTCTGACTCGGTGGAGGCAGTATCGTAGGGCTGCTGAACGGGATCGTCGGCGAGAAAATGAATCTGCCGAAATGAGTACACCGCCTGCTGAGATCATTGATGTTGCACAGAGCCTCGAGCAATTGGGAAGAGATACTTCTCTTGCAGAGCAAGAGCGTCGTGAGCTGTTGGCAATCGAGCGCGCATTGGCCAAAATGGCCACCGGAAGTTTTGGGATTTGTGAAGAATGTGGCGAGGAAATTCCTACAAAACGTCTCATGGTTTTACCTGAAGCCCGTCTTTGTGCTCATTGCCAAGCATTCGAAGAAAAACAAAGTTCTCGAATGCGCACTTTTCGCGTGGTGGGAGAGTAGAGCCATTTTTCTCAAATATTGCAAAATGCAGCGGGCAGATTGCAATTGCTCCCTTTTAAAGTTCAGACGATTCTGTGTAAATTATTGATATTATAGAGTATTAATTCGGTACAACTTTTGCGTTAGCTTGCCCAGGGTTTGGGGGCAATCACGTGAAATGGGTTCTTGCCACTGCTGACACAATGGCGATACGAGGAGGAGTGTTTGAGAAGTTTTTTTCATTTAAACTCGTATTGCGGGTCCTCGTCTGTGTTTTTCTTGTTTGGGTAACATTATCTACGAGTGGTTTTTTATCGTTTTGTTCAATTTCGTTGTTTGCTTTGAATTTAATTCAGGGATGCCGGGATTATTTTCTCGAGAAGACTGATGAGCTTCAGCAGCACTATGCCACAAACATCAGGCGTCTCCAGTTAGAAAAATCGTGTTCTGATTACGTGGCTACTCAGATTTCAGATGGCATTTGTGTCATTCAAAAAAATGAGATCATTTATGCAAACTCAGTGGCTGAGCAGATTTTAAGAAATTCAGAATATCGGACGAGTATTTTAGAAGCAGTGCCGAGAAGTATGCCTACTGAGCTCACCGTGCAAGAGGGAGGACGTAAGCGGCATTATGTGCTTCAGGCGACTCTCTTATCAGAATCGATTCCCGAGTATCATCACGATCGATTAGCAGCTGCTCAACAAGTTTTAGTCTTGGCTCAAGATGTGACGTTGGTGAAGGAGAGTCAAGAAGCTAAAGAGCATTTTTTAGGTGCACTTTCTCATGAAATTAAAACTCCTGTGACTAGTCTCACGCTAGCCATTCGGCTTTTAGAGAGAATGAGTCAGTCGCAGAAGTCGGATTCGTTTCAAATTTTTCAAACCACAAGCTTGGTCAAGACCTGTGTCGAAGAAGTGGATCGACTCAGAAAACTCCTTGATGATTTTATGAACGTTGCTCATCTCGATACTTTGGGTCAAAAGATCGAAAGTAAGAAGATCGATTTTATTAAACTGGTCCGAAATACTGTTCAAAATTTTTATGCGGCAGCAAATGATCGCGGAATCACTTTGAATTGGGGTGTGGTTTCAGGAGAGAAGTGTTTATTGATCTGGTTAGATCCCGCTAAAATGACTTGGGCGATCAGTAATCTTTTGGTGAATGCGATTCGACATACTCAGCGAGGAGGTCATGTTGACGCATGGATCGAAGTATTTGAAGATCGTGTCGAAGTTCGTGTGTGTGATTCGGGTTTTGGAATTGAGCCTCATCGAATTGATAAGATTTTTGAGAAATTCTCGACATATTATGATATTCGCGTTGCTCGTACGGGAACAGCTGGAATAGGTCTGTGCATCGCGCGTGAAATTATTTCAGCTCACGGAGGACGAATCTGGGTTTCGAGCAAGCTTGGATTAGGTTCTCAGTTTTGTTTCAATATTCCTTTTTATACCGAGAACAAAAATTTAGAGAGACGTTCAGAGTCAGATCCTTTGACAATGCATCAAGAGAGTTCATCGAAAGGAAACAACAGTGGCACGTCTGCTTGTGGTGGATGATGAAAAAAGTATTTGTAGTACAATCGAGCTTGCACTCAAAAGCGTAGGGCATACGGTCGAGGTTGCTGATAGCGGCGAACTTGCCCTCACTCTGATGCGTAAACAGACGCCTGATATTCTTTTAACAGATCTAAGAATGGATGGCATGAGCGGCCTCGATTTACTCTGCAAGGCGCGAGAATACTTTCCTTCTGTAACGGTGGTCATTATGACCGCTTATGCAACGATTGATACGGCTGTTGCTTCGATGAGAAATGGTGCTTATGATTACTTGGTTAAACCATTTACTCCAGAGCAGTTAGAACACTTAATAGAGCGAATCGAAGAATTTAGAAAACTTCGAGAAGAAAATACAAAGCTTAGAGATCAAGTCGATGCGCTCTCTGAACCTTCGGGCATCGTGACTCATAATCCACGTATGCAAAAAGTTTTGGATACTGCACGAAAAGTTGCAGTAACGGATTCAACCGTTTTGATCACTGGTGAAAGTGGTACCGGAAAAACTTTGCTCGCCAAACTGATTCATGACGGAAGTCCGAGGCAAAAAGGCCCATTTGCTGTGGTGAACTGTGCAACACTTTCTGAGAACTTGCTTGAGAGTGAGCTCTTTGGTCATGTGCGTGGTGCATTTACTGGTGCTGTGAAGGATAAAATTGGCCGCCTTCAAGTAGCGGATACTGGCACTGTTTTTCTTGATGAAATAGGAGAGATTTCTCCTAGTCTGCAGACCAAACTCCTTCGTTTTTTACAAGAACGTGAATTTGAACGAGTCGGTGATACTCGTACCATTCGTGTTGATGTCAGGATTATTGCTGCAACTAATAAAGATCTTGAAAAAGAAGTGAAAGAAGGCCGGTTCCGAGAAGATCTTTATTTTCGATTGAACGTCATTGAACTTCACATGCCTTCTCTGAGGCAGCGTCCTGAAGATATCTTGTCTTTAGCAGATCAGCTTTTATTGCGTTCATTTTTAGCAACGGGACGCAAGCCGCGACCATTGGACGAAAGTGCTAAAGAAGCGATTCTTGCTTATAGTTGGCCCGGAAATATTCGTGAGCTCAAAAATGCCCTCGAACGTGCAGCGATTCTTGTGGCAACAGATCAAGTGAAGGTTGAAGATCTTCCTGATCGTGTGCTCGAACATACATCTTTGCTTGGGAGTTCTCAGTCTCCTAATTCGGTAGCAGCGTTGACAGCTTCGGATGTGAGTCTCGAAGAACTTGAAAAGCAACATATTCGGCATGTTTTAGGAACTGCAACCACTCTCGAAGAGGCAGCCAGTACTTTAGGGATTAACCTGAGTACCCTTTGGCGAAAAAGACGTCGTTACAGTTTAGACTAATTTCAAAAAGACTACTGATTCGTGCATATTTCAAATATTTTTGAAATGGTTTTACCATCTAGGCTATTTCAGTGCGTTGGCAATGAGCATTTGATGTGGCACTCCGGTTGCACAATGGGGCGCGCCGCTTGCGGCAAAGGAGAAAATTATGTCCCTATTTGCAACCAAGACTGCAATGAAGAACGTATTTTTGATGGCAGCTACTTTGACAATTGGGTCGGCTGGGACCCAAGCATTCGCCCAATCAATTGGCGATGATTTTGTGATTCTCGGAGGAGGTACTGCTGGAAAAGAAACCGGTGGTGCTTCTGGAGGAGTGTCGGGAGGAAAGGATTCTGGAAAAGCTCCAGGTGCTGGAGTTTCTGCTTCCATTTCTTGGGAAGAACTCAAGGATCGTTGTCTTCACCCGGAGCAATTTGATGTGCAGAGACCTCCTCAAAACGTCAAACTCCAGTGCTCTGATACACGTGTTGAATTTGTTCCCACACCCGCTGGCCAAATCGGAATTTCTGGATCGCGTGCGGTGGTGAGCTCGATCTTTGCCGACAAATTCCATGTGGTTGCAGGAGGTACTGAAGTCCCGATTCAACTCAAGCCAGCGACGTGTCTGCGTTACAAAGAAGTCGAAAAAGTGCTGACACTTGAAAAACCGATGAACTGTAATGAAATTCTTGGTCTTAAGGGAGATATCAACGAATATTGCACAAGTGCACTTGATCGCGCGAGAGGTACAAATCCAAAGCTCAATCAAGTTCGCGATACGGGTAGAATGATCGATACTTGTGGTGCAACTATTTCAGGAGGAGAAGCAGCAGGAGGCAACGCTGGGGCTGGCGGTAATGCTGGAAATCCCGGAAGTGGCGTCTGATCTATTTTTACTGTGTTCTCATGGAAGCGAGACAGAGGGGGAGCGATGAGTTCCCCCTCATTTGTAAAGTAACTTCTTAGGAATAAATTCACACATGATTACTCGGAGACTTTTACATTCAGTGCTTTTTTCTCTTATTTTGATTCCTATTTTGCATGGTTGTGGAGATATTCCGCAATCGCTGGTTCTTCTACCTCATCACGATCAAGAAAGATCTGCTTCTTCTCATAAAGGTGGCCGTGCAAGTGGATTCGATCGAGCGACTCGTGACTATGGCTTATTGACGGTTCGTGCAGGAGAGATTGAAGCTGAAGCGCCCCATCGTCCTTGGTCATCATGGTGGTATCCTGTTCGAGATTCTTATCTTTTTGAAAGTACTCCGCCAGGTAACTCGCCTTTAGAAAAATACGATCGATGGGTTCGCCAAAAACAATCTGAAATTCAACGAGAAAGTCGTGCAGCTGAATATGAAAAAAAGAAACTCTATGATCCCAACGCGGGCCCGTGGGAAGGGCTTTGTAATGCATGGTCTGCAGCTTCTCTTTTAATGCCAGAGCCCGTTTCTCCAGTGACGATTCAGGGGGTCACATTTACTGTCGGAGATCTCAAAGCTTTAATTGTAAAAAATTTTGAAAAAGTTGAAGGACTGCAGCAATACGGGCAGAGATTTAATGGAGATCGAATCGGTGTATTTGATGATATCTATCCTGAACAGTTTCATCGTGTTTTGATCTCTGAACTTTTTGAAAAAAAACATCCACTGATTTTAGATAAAGATCCAGGAGTTCCAGTTTGGAATACGCCAGTTTGGAAAGCTCATTCACGATTGAATCGCGATGCTTCTGATCCCCATGTGATGCATGTCATTACATGGATCTTTGGAGGGAGTCCTTTTGTTGAAAGTTATGATTATGTAGGAACTCTTTCTGTAACTCTGGAGTACACCTATGATCTTTATGGCGAGCTGATGAGTGATGGTTCTTTCAACGTGATCGGCGGCGCATGGACAGGGTCTTCATTAGATGATCACCCTGATTTTGTGACAGTGATTCCGGAGAACGCACAACATTCGAGTTTGAATCCAGAGATCCGCTGGGATGATGTGCAAGAAATCTTGCACAATGAACGATTAAATTGAGGCCATCCATGGCCTCGATGACGCGATGAGAGAAGCTCATGGCGCGTCTTCTTCCATGACTTGACTTGGAATATTAATTGGATCCTCCCCATCCAAAAGGACAGTCTTCTTTGTCCGCGATTAAAACAACGTCGGTAATCGCCTGAATGAGTTGTTTGGAGTAGGCTTCGTCCTTGACGTAACTGCAAATATCACCCGTGTCTCGTACTTCAATTAATGTGTATTTGCCTTGAGAATGAGTGACCTGTGCCGTGCCATCCATCTTTGAAGGGTTTTCAGAATTTTGGTTGTTAGGTTGACATCGGGGTTCGCTTAAGAGTGGGTGGGTGACTGCATGATTCACTGCAGTGACGAGTCGATTCCAGACCTCGAGTTCCAAAGCTCCATCTGCATCCTTCCCACAAGCATTTCGATTCGTAGTCCAATGTGCAAACGTATCTACTTTTGTTTTTGCATAATTTGCTTGAATGAGTACCTGTGTCCAGCCGTCAGCGAGAGCTGCCGACGGTGGAGGCTGGGTGTGAGATGCCGGATCGTTGAGTGAATCCGGATTGGAATCCGATGAATTGAGTTCAGATTGACAACCGGAAAGAGAGGTCGTTATTGAAAAAAGAGCGAGGGTTGCCAGGAACGACGATAGAAACCGTGCATATGCTTTTTGTGTCGTTTTCATGGGTTTCCGGTTCTGCTGGGGTCCGGATCTCCGAGTCCGGCCGGCATTAGGATTCGCAGACGGGAGTTGTGCAACGGCAATGCCATCCTAATTTCGAATGAGGGTTGCGCTCATAACACCCCTGAGATAAGTTGCCGGCATGTCGACTTGGACGATTATTAGTTGGGTTGCGGTTGCTATTCTCACGGCCATTAATATTTTCATCTTTTTGAAGCTCAAACAAGCGAGCGAACAAATGATGAAAATGGCTTTTCCTGGAGCCAAAAATATGAACGAAGCAGTGGCTCAGATGCAGAAAATGATGCAAGGCATGGGTGGCGCTCGAGGCGGTGCAAATCCGTTCGCTGCTATGGCTGGTGGCATGGGAGGTATGGGCGGAAATAAAAACATGGATGCTCAGCTCAAAGCTGCCATGGATATGCTTCAAAAAAGTCAAAAATCTAAACGTTAAAAAATCTATTTTTGAAATCTATTTTTATCTATCTTTTTATGACGAGGGCTGCTGGGGCTCTTCCTTTTTTGGGTGAGAGTTCTTTAAAGTGGCCCTCTTTTTTTCTAATAAAAGGCTAAAAAGATTTCGAAGCTCTTGGCCCGTGCTTGAAGGTTCACCCAGTGACACCAGGCTTTCTGAAATCGACTCGATAGTCGAAAGACACTCTCCACGAGGCTCTCTTCGTAGTTCCTTATAGAGGGATTTTTGTGAAGGGACCAAAATCACGCGCTTTGCTTTGAGTAGCCAAGCATTTCGCCACCAAAGTGCTTTTGCTTGGCTCCATGTTCCATCGAGAACAATTAATCCTTCAATTTCGTTATTTTTGGGAGGGCGGAGATCTAAAGCCCCTTGTCGGGTAACGAAATGGAGCCCGGGTGAGAGATGCTGGCTGCTTTTTTCATCCTTCTTGATCCCACTGCCTAGGTAAAGAACAGTCCATCGTTGAGGCTGAACTGAACTCCCAAGAGCCTTAGAAAGATTAGGCCAAGACAATCCAATTTGAAGGGTCGAATTGGGAAGCGCCAAGTGCGCTAATCGTGCTGATCCTAGATCTTTATCGGGCTCCTGAGGGTGCTGAAGAACCAACGTATGGATTCGAGTAGGAAGCGTACGAATCGACGCACAGACGCAAAGAGCATCCAGTTTAAGGCAGCGTGAGCAATTCATCCGCTTCACATATCTCTGATCCGTATTTGGTGCACCCCAAAAAATTTAGCGTTCGACTCGAATCGGAACCCAAGTTTGATGGCTAGGCGTGATGATTCCATGTCCAAATAAACGAATTCCCAATAATTTCGAGGCTTCAATGACTTGAGTCGTGAGTAAAAGGTCAGAGTGGGATGGTTCCAAAGATCCACCTGGATGGTTATGAAAAAGATAAAATCCTCGAGGCCGGAGTGAAAGGATCCGGGCAAAAAGCTCAGCGGGATCAAAATTCACGTGAGTTCGTACTCCTTTTTCGACCAAGGTAAAATCGCCGACTTCTCGACCTCCGTAAATGGGGACAAACCCAAGCCATTCTCGAGGAGTGATTCGAAGGGAGTGTTCGATTTTGTCTAAAGCCAATTGAGGAAGATTTTTGTAGCGAGAAGAAGCAGATGAAGTGCTTTGCAGAGAATTTCTGAGTTGATGAATTGAAAAGCGTCGTCCAATTTCTAAAGCCGCAAGAATGCGAGCTTGAGCAGCAGGTCCTAGTCCGCGAAGAGATTGAAGATGGCCCGTCTCAGAATTTTCGAGACAGACAAAAAAAGCTCGTTCTTGTTCGTGTTCAGTCAGTCCTTGGCCTGGACGATTGAGAAGTTGAGAAGCAAGACCAAGGCATCCGATTCCTGGAGGACCGGATTGAATGAGAAGAGCAAGACATTCACGGAAACTTAAACTATGTGCTCCTTGAGTGAGGCAACGTTCGCGAGGTCGTTCTGAATCTGGGATTTTGAGTACTGTTTTTGGATCGAAAAAATCTTGTTCATGAAAAAAAATGTCATCTTTGTACATCATTCTCAAGAACTAAGGCAAAATTCAGGCCTAAAGTCGCGAGGGTTGCTTCAACTCATTTGACGGGAGTTAGATACTTGCTTGAAGAGAAACGGTGACTTCGGCATTATGAACACCTCGAGACAAAGTTGGAGTTCCAGTAGGATCAGCTAAGTTCTGAAGAGCGCTCCCAGAAACTTGAACCTTCGAGTTGTATTCTGGAAGTAAATAATTCACGCCGATTGTTTCAGCCTGAGCAAGAGAAGTTTGAGTGGTTGCAACTTGATTGGGTGAGAATCTTTCATAACGAACTACCGGTTGAAGACTCGGAGTGATCCAGTAGCCAACCTCTGTTGTTAAGCCTTGGCTTTCAATGCCGCCGTCTCTTCCTTGAGCGTATTCAGCTCGGAGCATGGTATCTCCGAAATTGTAACGAGCATTGAGGCCCCAACGACCTTTTTTTGAATAATTGAAGCCGTTTCCAATGGTGACAAAAGTGCCGTAAGAAAGATTCTTGATTGGAGAAAGTTCTACTCGAGTATGAAAGTCATTGAACATGCCCATGCCAGTATTGTAGATGGCGCGTCCACTAGAGATCATTGAAGTAGTATTGAAAATGCCTTTTTTGTAACTGACCTTTAAACCCATTTCACGACGATCGCCTAAAATGCGTCCCACCAAAGAACGCTCAGGTAGAATTAAAGAAGATGAAGAATCCAACCCTTCTGCCGTCATGGGTGCTTTCATCTGTCCTACCGATATCTCAATACCTGGAACAACTTCGGCACTCAAAGAAAAATCCTGAAGTATCATCTTGGCAGGGATATTTTTACCGCCAGAGGGAGGAATTAAACGTGCAGGGTCAATCATCACTGTATATTTTTTAGAATTCACGACCGATCCGCTTGCTTTGATTTCAGCTCTTCTTAATCGGACGTTCTGATTGTTGATGGTCGAATTCATGTTTCCAATGGTCCACATCTGAATGGTCGCATTGGGTTTGATCGTAGCGATATCTGCCCAATGATAGGTCGAAGACTCGAGCGATGCGTAAGAGGGGAGAGTGGTTGCGATGAATATAGTTAAACCCATGCTGAGATGACATTTTTTCATAGTTGAGGTTCCTTTGGGTCCAGACCCTAGCATGGCTGCTTGTTAGGATGATTATTATTTGGTTAAGATTGAAGCACTCAAATGGGTTTTTATCCGTAATGAAGGGGGTCATCACAATGAAGATCGGTTTACAGGGTAGGCGATTATTTGCAGTGGGATGCGTTGCGCTATTATTGGCGATGAAGGTTACGGCTGCTTCTGAGGTGGATGGTGAGATTTATTAATAAATAGGAGGAGCGTAAAAGCTCCTCCTATTTATTCACAGCTTGGACGTTTTGAGGTGCTTGAATGTACGATAGTGCACCTATGGCATTGAGCATTTTGCTGGTTGTCGTGTAATTAGCTAGTGTTGCTGTAGTCGCACCACCGTTAAAAATGGCATTTTTAACGTCCAGATAGTTAAAGTTATTGCCATTGTAGGCATAGAGCATGGTTGCTACCCCTGAGACAAATGCGGTCGCATCTGAAGTACCGCTACTGACATTCGTAGTAGGTACAGCGGTCGTGAGTTGATCTGGTGTTTTATGAGCGGTCCTCATATGGGTAAAGAAAGCTCCTTGAGTCGTTCCTGAATTTGATCCCGTGATTGATCTAAATCCATAATTACAGCGAGAATCTAAGCAGGTGTGTGCAGGATTGCATGCGAAAGTTTCACCGCTTCCAGTTAAGGTTTCAAGTACAGTGGCTGTTCCGCTAAAAGGATCGCTCATGGTGGTGGAGGGTCGATAGCCAAACTCAACAGAATCTCCAGAGGCAAGGGAATGTTTTCTGTAATAGCAGAAATTGAAAAGATCATAGATCGATTGTCGCGTTTCTTTTGTCCCGACTGTATTCCAGGCACGATGATTCGCATTTTTGCTATAGCCAGGCGAAGTAAAGCTAAAAGTTGTCGGGTTGACCATACCCAATTGAAGTATCAAGCTTCCTATTGAGGATGTGCCAGTACCAGGATAACTCCCGCCAAGAATAGCGTAGCTGCCATTATAAGGGGTAAATCTCCAGTCAGTCACTGGAGTGCCATTTTGGTCCGTGTATTTCCATTGAGATAAGGTTTCGGCAGCTCCTAATAAGGGCGCGCTGGTAGATATATAGCCATCAGCAAGTGTTACAATATTGATTCCGGGTGCTCCAATTTGAACTGTCGTCGAGCCATAGGCGCTGATGGCTCCTAAGGTTGCTGATTGATCGACTGCAGCTACACAGATCACATTGTCATGAACCCTTGAATAATTGCACGGTAACATTGTTGATGTATCGTTGTTGCCAGCGTCATTACCTGCAGCAGTAATAATGAGTACCCCGCTATTTTTTGCATTGATGATTGAATTTTCAAGCGTAAGCATCGAAGCTGTGCGAACCCCTAAAGAGAGATTGAGCACTTTAGCACCATTGGCGACTCCATAGTCGACGGCTGCAGCGATATCTGTCATGGATCCTGAGCCTTTCCAATTCATTCCTTTGGATGCCATCAGCCGAGCACGCCAACAAACTCCGGAGGTTCCTATGGTATTATTGCCTTGTGCTGCAATAATCGAGGCCATTCCTGTGCCATGTCCGTTTTGATCCATGGGATCATTTGCGGTTAAGACATCACCATTAGTATCTGCACTCAGTGAGTTTTTTCCATGGTTAGGCCATAGGGTGCCTCCATCCCACATATTATTCGCAAGATCGGGATGATTATAATTGATTCCAGTGTCGATAACCCCGACAACAACAGGTGAGTCATCACGATTATTACGACAATCGGTAATGAGATCCCATGCCGGTTGTATCCCAATATCTCTGCCATAGAGTCCGGGATTGGCTGCGCCTATGCTGGCATTCCAAGTTGATCCATGCCATCCGGTAAAATTGGGTACCAAAGTTGAAGCATAGGATGCGCTGACGGTTTGTGCGGTGTTTTTGAGTCCCCATTGTTGAGGTAAGAGTTGATCATTCGGAAGTTGCATTGTTTCGAGAATGTAATTCGGTTCCGCATATTCTACCGAAGGGTCATCTTGGTAAATTTGGATTGCTGAATCGATGCTTTCATTTTCGTTGATTTTAACAATCTCGGAATCTTTTCTAAAAAGAGAGCGATTTTTAGCACGTACTTTAAACCCCAGTGATTGTTTGTTCTCACTTGAGGCAGAGTTTTTATATTTTACGACGATTTCACCCGGAACATGTTTAGCTCCGGCTGCCAAAGCTACGGATGAAGACAAGATTCCTAACAACGGAAAAATTTTTTTAATCATCGATTCACCACCAGTGAAATCTCGGCTGATGGAGCACTCTGGCTTCCACCATTGAGAGAAGAGTAGGCAACCACTCTAAAGTACCAAGTGCCTGCCGTCAGGTTAGTCAATTGAACTGAATTGGGTGTCGCAGAACCGGATTGGTAAGGGACATTCACAAAGCTTGCGGTTTGAACATTGAAGCCAGCTGTTTGTGAGTAATAGACTTTGTAACCGCCACCGGCGCTATTCACTGCGGTTTCTTTATTCGCCGTCCAGCTAATTTGAGTGATTTTAGAAGGCGAAGGCGAAGGCGAGTTAATTTCATCATTAATGCATGTTGACTCATTGCCAGCGAGATCTCTGAATTTTACAAAAACAGTAGAAATTCCGGTGCCTAATTCTATTTTCCAACCCGTTTTTGTTGTTGAGTACATTTTCCACGAGCCACCCGTTAAGCAACCGGGTACGTTGGTGATATACATTGCAGACGGAGTGGCAGACGCAGACAGTGCAAGAGCAACTGATGTTGAAGTAGTCGATGCAGCGCCATCTGCGATAGTGATGCTTTCTGCAATAGGAGAGAGAGTATCCTTAGTGATCTGAATCATTTGTGAGGTGAGGCTGTTTTTAGCAAGATCAGAAAGTACTGCTGAGAGTATAATTCGTCCATCTGGGATACTACTTAAATTAAGAGGTTGTCTAAATTTACCATTGAAGCAATCTGTTGTTATTAATGCAGTTGAACCGCTCAAAAGCGTGATATTTTTTGTACCTGATTCTGAACAAATTCCGTCGATCACAAATGACTCCTGATTCATCGAGTTGACAAAGCTTCGAGCGGTGGGTGTTTTTATCGCAACCGCATAAGGAGGGATTAAGTCTTTGATGATGCGGACCGAAGCAGGAGACGCTTTATTTCCTGCTGTATCAGAATGATTAGCAGTGATTGTGACGGATGATCCATCAGGAGCACTAGTGAGATTCATGGTGCCTGACCACTTTCCACTCCTGCAGATAGTGGATGCTGTCGCTCCCCCGGTTACATTGAGGGTTACTGGAAGTAATGCCTCTGAACAGGTTCCGCTGAGAGCAAAAGCAGAGACTCTTGACTTTGCATTGATCACTGAGCCGTCCGTTGGAGACGTGATAGTAACTGTTGGAACATTAGTTTTGAGAGTGTAAATTATTTTTTTACGAGAGCATTTATTATTCTTAGCTCGATCAGTGGCTTTTGCATAAAACATGTATGGCCCATCTGTCGAAAGAGTGGATGCCGTAACGTCGATAGATGTTCCATCTGCGATTTTAGAACCTTTTTGACTAGCATCTGAGCATTGAGAATCTGTGTGAATTGAGATTGTGTCTCCTACAGAGACACCCTTGATTCGGATGATCGGTGTGCGACTTTGGCCTATACCCGTACTGGATGCTGGCGTGATTAAAGTAAGATCGTCTGGAGCATAGGGCGGAATGGTATCGATATTGATTGAGGCGCTGACGCACGGGGAGATGTTTCCGGCTGCATCCCTAAATTTAGCGTAAACCGAAGCAGTTCTAGAATTTCGCGGTAAAATGTAGGGTTTGTTCGAAATAAAAGCCGTCCAAACCCCTCCTGAAGTGCATCCCGCCACCTGAGTGAGGTAGGTCTGAGCAGGAATCTCTGATGCAGAGAATAAAAGTTTTACAGTGGTAGAATTTGTGTATTCATCATTATTATTGATTGAGATCGATGGTGATGAGGGCGGCGTTGAATCAAAAATATAGGAAAGTTTAACGGTGGAGCAATTCGAAGTATTGCCCAGAGAGTCTGTGCTTTTTGCATAGAAATTATAGGTACCATCATTACGAATTCCGGATACGGTTAAGCTCATTGTCGTGTCGATGGCGACTTTATAGACTATAGGATTAGATTGACAAGCGGTATCGGTGTGAATGCTAACGGTATCACCCTTTGTGAGACCTGCTACTTTGATAGTGGGTGTTATGATATTGCTCGGTGTTGTACGTGGAGAGACAAGAGAAATACCGTTAGGGGCTGCGGGAGGGGTATTGTCATGTGTCACTGATCTACTGATGCAGTTGGATTCATTTTTCTCCGCATCTCGGAATTTTGCATAGACTGTCGCTAAGTTATTCGTTTGAGCAATTTGCCAAGTTTTGGTGGTGGTGTAAGGCTCCCAGTTTCCTTCTGATGTGCAATCTGGATTGTTAGTGATGAACATTTCGGTTGGAGAATTGCTTGCAAAAAGACTGAGAGAGACTGATACCGAAGTGGTGAATTTTTCTCCCTTGTTTATTGTAAAGATCGGGGCTGTA
>Ga0172367_10000968_pt1 | contig 43165 bp, 48 predicted proteins | sample Lak10m_FD_114542 | JGI IMG/M metagenome (GOLD analysis project Ga0172367, IMG submission 114542) | Freshwater microbial communities from Kabuno Bay, South-Kivu, Congo - kab_022012_10m | ecosystem: Environmental > Aquatic > Freshwater > Lake | place: Democratic Republic of the Congo: South-Kivu...
CCGTAAAATAGGAAAAAAGGAGGGGATTTTCCCAATGGTTAAAGCCCATATAATCAAGACAAAAAAATGGAGGAAAAGATAAATGGACGGACTAAAAGAAGTTTTACTTGCAATGGATACAACAATTCCGCTGATGATGATCGTTGCCGGGTTTATTGTGTATGAGGTTTATTCAGGAGAAGTACCCATGCGCTGGTTTGGGGCAATTCACCGAGATACACATCCCATGTTTTACTGGCTTTCCATCCTGTTTCACCTCGCTATTCTGGGCGTTATCATTTATGCCTATATGGATGGTCTTCGGATGCCGTTGTCGGAATTGTTTGAATAAACTCCTTTTGCTTAAAAGAGCGATGAGGTCAACGTCATCGCTCTTTTTTTATGGGTGGTAGAATCTAAAAATAAATTATTGGAGGATTTCATGACCGAAGTCGTGATTGTTGATGCAATTCGCACACCTGTGGGCGCGCTGGGCGGCGTTCTTTCATCGGTTCGTCCTGATGATCTGGCAGCGCATGTGATCAAAACTATTCTTGAACGTAATTCATTTGACCCTGCCCTGATCGAAGAAGTCTTTTTAGGCTGCGCCAATCAAGCTGGCGAAGACAATCGCAACGTGGCGCGCATGGCTGCACTGCTTGCAGGTCTGCCTGTGGAAGTGGGCGGTGTGACCGTCAACCGTTTGTGCGCTTCGGGTTTGAATGCCATCAACATGGCTTCACGCGCCATCAAAGCCGGGGAAGGGGATGTATACATCGCGGGCGGAGTGGAATCGATGAGCCGCGCACCCTATTCGCTTCCGAAAGCTGAGGCGGGTTTTTCGTTTGGCAATCTCACAGCTTACGATACGGCGTTGGGCTGGCGGTATCCAAATCCCAAAATGAAAGCCATGCATGGAACTGACTCAATGGGCGAGACGGCAGAAAACATTGCTTCAGAACGCCCACACATCACCCGCGATAAACAGGATGCTTTCGCTGCGCGTAGTCACTCTAAGGCAATTGCCGCGATTGACTCGGGGCGCTTCAAACAGGAAATCGTACCTGTCACTATTCCCCAGAAAAAAGGTGACCCGAAAATTGTAGACACCGATGAGCGTCCGCGCCGCGATACGACGGTGGAGAGCCTCGCCAAACTCAAAGCAGCATTTCGTGATGGGGGAACTGTGACGGCTGGGAATTCGTCTGGATTAAATGACGGCGCATCAGCGCTGTTGATCATGAGCGAAGAAAAGGCAACGGCACTCAACCTCAAACCACTTGCCCGCATTGTGACTTCCGCTTCGGCAGGTGTTCCTCCGCGCATTATGGGGATCGGACCTGTCCCTGCTACAAAGAAGGCGTTGGAACGTGCCGGGTTGAAGATTCAAGATATCGGTCTGATGGAATTGAACGAGGCATTTGCAATTCAGTCGTTGGCAGTCATCGAAGACCTCGGCATTGACCCCGAACTGGTTAACGTCAACGGCGGCGCAATTGCCATCGGACATCCGCTTGGGTGTTCGGGGGCGCGCCTTGTGACCACGATGGTGCATGAAATGAAAAACCGCGGCAACGTCAAATATGGCGTGGCAACTCTCTGTGTGGGTGTGGGGCAGGGTGAAGCGACGGTGATCGAGTATTTAGGATAAATTGAAGGAGAATCATGAAAAAACTTCTCTACTTTATTGTTTTAGGGAGTCTGCTTGTTGCGTGTGGTCCGCAGGTGACCGAAAACCCGATTGAGTTCGAAGGGCTCTTCACACCAACAGCCGAAGCGACCAACGCACCTGAAGAGGCTGCTGCCCAGCTTGCATCTGAGGAGGCTTTGCCCGCAATTGCCGAGGCGCCAATCGTAGAATCGCCCGTCATTCTGAACATCGAAATGATGGATGAAGCCAACGGCTGGGCGCTTACCGAACAGAATCTCATCCGCACCGACGATGGCGGCGTGACATGGTACGACGTTACCCCGCAAGATTTACGCGAAGTTGGATATTTTGTTTACTTTAATTTCCTTGATACCACCCACGCGTGGATGCAACTACCAGATATGAACAACCTGCCGAACGGGGGCACACTTTATAGAACCACCGATGGCGGTTTAACATGGGAATCATTTGCCACCCCATTTAGCGATGGATTATTCCATTTTGTGGATGAACAGAATGGCTGGATGATGGCAAACCTTGGCGCAGGCGCTGGCTCGAATGCCGTGTCTATTTTCAAAACCAGTGACGGCGGAGCCACATGGGAGCGTACCTACACCAATGACACCAGTCTCGAAGGTGTGGCAGATACCCTCCCGCTCAGTGGTCTGAAATACTTCATCGTTCCGCTGGATGTGGATACCGCCTGGATCGGCGGGGTGGTATATGCCCCCGGCGAAACCTACCTTTTCCGAACGGATGATTCTGGAGCCACGTGGTTTAATATCAATCTGGTGCTGCCGGAAAATGCAGCCAAAAGCGATATCAGCATGTTGGGCATCGTATTTGTTTCACAAACAGACGGTTTGCTTGCCCTGCGCATCACGTCTGATATTCCCAAAACCATTGTGTATCAAACCACCAATGGCGGCGCTACGTGGGAACAATTACCCGTCGAATTTGATGGGTACGGGCAGCTTTCGACACCGTCTGATACTGATATGGTCTTTTATGCGGATGGTCAGTTTTATGTCACAGATGATGCAGGCGCAACCATTCAAACAATAACGCCTGATGTACGTTTCGGCGATACCATCATCGATATGGATTTTGTCAACGCCCGGGTTGGCTGGGTGATTACAGAAGATGACAATGGACGCTCGCTCTTCAGAACTGAAGATAGCGGCGCGACATGGATACAGCAATTGCCCTAACCGCTTCCAACTCAGCCGGGGCTTGCTTCTGTTTATTGGAACCGCCCCAACGCTGAGAACGCCGCACGATTGGAAAATAACCTACTGCTAAAGGAGAGAAATTTATGAATAACCTTGTTAGAGATTGGATGTCCAGCCCTGTTGTAGTTGTAGACCCTGATTCGAGCGTATCTCATGCCATGACCCTGATGCGCCGTCGAAATATCCATAGCGTAGTTGTAGACATCAGCCAAAAGAACCCGGCATACGGCATTGTCACCACAACCGACATTCGCGATAAGATCGTTGCAGAAGGGCGCAACCCCGCCGAGATCACCGTACGCGAGATCATGTCAGGACCCATCGTTACCGGTCGCGCCGAATGGACCCTGGCGGAATGCTCGCGCCTGATGCAGGAACGCAAGATCCGCCACCTGCCGATTGCCGATGAACATGGCACACTGATCGGATTGATCTCTTCAACCGATATTTTTATGGCGGTGGAAGAACAAGGCTGGATCGAAGGATAACTTCAAAAACAGTCCCGTCAACGGGGCTGTTTTTGAATCAGTATATTGATATTGCACTGCGGGCAATGTAATATTTTTTATCCTTCGTCTTTGATGTAAAATTAACCCATGACACGCCAAAAATATTACGTTGTTTGGAAGGGACGCAAAACCGGCATCTTCACCACCTGGGCAGAGTGCGAAAAACAGGTAAAGGGATTTGTCGGCGCGCAGTACAAATCGTTTGCGACCAGCGCCCAGGCAGAAGCCGCATACCTTGCAAATTACGAAGACTATATCGGCAGGGTCTCCACGAGTGGAATGTGGCGGGAGGCAAGCGTCAAACCGCTGCTCCCATCCATTTGTGTGGATGCAGCTTGCAGCGGCTCTCCGGGTGCATTGGAATATCGCGGGGTGAACACCGAATCAGGTGAAGAAATATTTCATGCAGGTCCCTATTCAAGTGGCACCAATAATGTAGGCGAGTTCCTTGCCATTGTCCACGCACTGACGTGGCAGGAAAAACACAACTTGCACTTACCTATTTATTCCGATTCTGAAAATGCGATTTTGTGGGTCAATACGGGCACGTGCCGTACAAAACTGGCACATACACCAACAAATGCCATCCTCTTTGCCATCATCCACAGCGCTGAAAACTGGCTTTCAGAAAATACCCTGCCGGAAGGCAAAATACTAAAATGGGATACGAACCTGTGGGGTGAAAACCCGGCTGATTTCGGGCGAAAGTAACGGTGGCTACAATTCCAATGGTGAGAAACAATTCAAATCAAGGCAATGAGGCGGAAACGTCATCATGAAGATTCTAGGGTCGTCCTGGCTGCTGGGTCGCTGGCGCGGTATGGATATCCGTTTTCATATCTCCATGCTGCTTAGCCTTCCCGTTGCCTATTGGCTTTTTAAGCCGCAAGATATTTACGGCATGATCGAAGCCGTGTTGTGGATGCTGGGTCTGACCACATTTGTTTTTTTGCACGAAGTGGGTCATGCGCTGGCGGCACAACTTGTTGGGGTAAAAGTGCGCGGCATTACACTTTGGCTGCTGGGCGGGTTGACCAACCTTGAACATAAGCCGGAAAAACCAACCCACACTTTTTTTATTTACGCGGCGGGTCCGCTTGTAAATATGCTGCTGGCGTTTGTGTGTGTGGTTTTATTTATAAGCTCGTCCATGCTCTTTTTGCGCTAACCTGAAATTGCAGGTGTTTTTGTATGGGCGCAGATTTTCAACCAACTGCTCTTTTCATTCGCAATCTTGAATACTGTATTGGTGGTATTTAACCTTGTGCCTGTATACCCGCTGGATGGCGGTAATCTTTTGCGCTCGGTGTCTGAATTCTTGTTCGGCAAGCTGAACGCCGACCGCATCACCATCTTTGTAGGTGTGCCTTTTTTAGGCTTGTTGATTCTGTTGGCAGTTTTCACCCGCGATTTTATGCTGTTGTTCTTTTGCGTTTTGATGGCGCTCTCTATTGCGAGCCTCAGCCTCAGCCTTCTTAAAAAAATAAATCTTGGGCTTGCGTATTTTTTTAAACGTCCGGCATATTATTATTTGACGGGCGATTATGACCGCGCCGCGCAACTATACACAGAAGAGATAGAAAAACAGCCCGATGCCGCTGCAAATTATTTGACCCGTGCTGGTTGTTATTTGGCTGTCAGTCAAACTGCGCGCACCCTTGCTGATGTTGAGCGGGTGCTGCGTATGGAGCCCAATAATTTGTTCGCGCTTGAATTGCGCGGCGAGTTATATTTAATGGAAAAGAATTTAGATGCCGCCCTTGCCATCTTTGAACAAACGCGCTCACTTAACCCGGGTTGGGCGGTTTCGTATTTTGATATCGGCTCGATCTACATGGAACGCGGCGATCTGCAAACTGCCCTTGATAACTTTAATAAGGCGGTTTCATTACAGCCGCAGATGCCATTGTTTTATGTGATCCGTTCCATTGCGCATTTCAAGCTGGGCGATCTTTCATCTGCTCATGCCGATCAGGATATGGCGGTGGGTCTTTCTGCCGCTGATGCACTCGTGATGGTGGATGTAAATTTAATAGTCTACGAAGGCGAATTGGATTGGGCGCGGGATTACTACGGGCGCATCCTGGATAAGAATCCGCGGAATGCCCTCGCGCTTCAAGGATTAGCCGAAGCCTGCCTCGTCAACCAGGCATTTAATGAAGCTGTTACTTTCTTTACCCGTGCTCTTAAGCTGAACCCTAAAGAAGCAAGAAGCCTGCTCGGGCGCGGAAAGGCATACTTTGCCTTGCAAACCATGGCGGAGGCAAAATCTGATTTTGAACAGGTTTTGGCTGTAACTGAAAAACTTCATTTGCGCAGGCTGGCAAATGACTGGTTAAGAAAAATATAACTACAAACAAAGACATCATTTTGGAGGGCAAAATGAAATTCATAAAGTTTGTAAACTCGCTCCTTCTTGCCGTTCTGGTTGTCTCATGTGGACCGGCTGCACTTCCAACATCAACGCCTGATGCAGTCTCATTGGATGAGCAGGCGGAGATTGTGGATGTGCCTGAGACCACAATGCCGAACCCATGGGAGAATTTAACCAAAGAATGGACATACTTCAAAGGCTAGGGGTATTTTTCTTCACCTGTGTATGACCCCAAAGGGTTTATCTGGTTGAAGAATAACTCGGGCATTTATCGTATGAATGTGGAAAGCGGCAAATACGAATTTTTGGGGAAGCCTGAATCTTTTTCTTCAAGTTCAAATTCTTTAGTCTATTTTGAAGATACGATCTGGCTTTCTCCGTCTGCCGGGCATGTTTCTCACTTTGAAAATGGGGTATGGGAAACAGAGGAGATTGAAGCCGGTTATGCCTATGGTCTTTACGTGTTTGGTGATGAGCTTTGGTTCCTGGGCAATGAAGGGATACGTTTCCGCAAAGGTGGAGAATGGCGTTCATTCATATTCCCTGAGGAGTACACGCGCGGGTATGGCGGCATGGCGCGTTCGGGTGACGGCTCTTTGTGGTTTTCTTCTTATGAAGCGGTGCTTGAATATGATGGTACAAACTGGATCGAGCACAAAAACCTGAATGGGCTCAACCGAATGGTCTCGTTGGATAACGGAGAGGTATTATTCATATATGAGGGGCTTATCCTTGAATATAAAAATGGAAAATTCTCTCCCCTGGTTCTGCCTGAAGATACCTACCGCTATTCACTGCGGAATTCTTTTGTCGATCCCAATGGTGATTTTTGGTTTGTAAATGGCTGCAACGGGGCATGTCGATATAATGGGACTGAATGGGTGCAATTTGATGCCGAGAAACTCGGCGGTTTTGTGCCTTCGCAGATCATGTTTGCGCCTGATGGGGCAACCTGGTTCTTTAGTTACGATTCTTGGGCGCGTTATCAACCGGAGGAATGAATTGAAAACAGCATTATTGGTTATTGATATTCAGAAAGACTATTTTCCTGGCGGGAAGTTCCCGCTGGCGGAGCCGCTTGCTGCCGCAAAGAAAGCCTATCAATTATTGCAATGCTTTCGTGAGCATGGCGGGTATCACATTCATATTCAGCACATCTCCCTGAAGCCTGACGCGGCATTCTTTGTGCGTGGTGACGAAGGCTCTGATATTCACGATGCCGCAGCTCATTTTGAAGGCGAGCCGATCGTGTATAAACATTACCCTAACTCGTTCAGGGAAACGAACTTGCTGGATGTGCTCAAAGGCTGGAGCGTGGAGCGTGTTGTCATTACGGGGATGATGACGCACATGTGTGTGGATGCCACCGTCCGCGCGGCGGCTGATTTTGGCTTTCAGGTTTGGGTGGCGGAGGATGCCTGTGCCACCCGTGACCTGGAACATGATGGCATGCTCGTCCCTGCGGAGCATGTCCACAAGGCGTTTTTGGCGGCGTTTAAGTCTTATGGTCAGGTGATGTCTTCGGAGCAGGTAATCGCAAGACTCGCCGCAGAGCAGGCAGAGGCTTCTTAAACAGAAGCAGGCATCGGTTAAGAAAGAAGCGGGCGGCTGTCATTCTTTATGACAGCCGCCTTTTTAGTGACTCACTTTACGCGAATTAATCTGCCTGCTCGTAGTCGAAGCACAGGTGCGTATGGTTAGTTAAGATGATCCCCAGCGAGGTGGCGCTGTTCGTTTCTTGATACGCCCAAATCGTGAGTGCGAACTGGGTCATGCTGGATGCGAGGACGGAGATCAATTGTCCCGCCCAGACGATGGTGAATCTGGTCATGCCGGAGGCGTTTTTTTTTGTTGTTCGTGTTCATGCTTTTATTATAGATCCTGTGTTATTTGTGCTGTGAATAAAGACATTGGGTAGACCGATGCGCTTATTCTTGATCTGCAATAAACTCGTTCTTTGGCACTGTTCTCGATGTTGGTTTGAGTATCTTTAACGCAATGATTATGCCGCTGGTCGTAGATTGCAGAAGCGTGGAAACGATGATGGTTAGATCGCTTTGGAGCAGCCCGTAAAAGAACCAAACCAAACCGGCAGATAAGGTCAGAATCCATGTGCCCATTGATAAGCCCGATAGATTTTCTTCCCTGTATGCAACCCGTATCTGAGGCACATTTGATATTAAAGCGCTAATAGAGAGCAGTAATCCCAATCCGATCTTTCCAAAGAAAACAGTTGCCAGGGTTAGGGCAATAAGCCATATGGGGGCAATTCTAAATTCCCGAGCGCTTCTGCCAAGACGCAAGGCGACAATAGTGATGACGAGAAATAAACTTGCCATGAAACCGGAAGCAAGCGCAACAAAAGGCTGATGCGTTATCAGTCCGTATGTCATCCAGCCCAGGCTGACAGCGCAGGTCGTGCCAGAGGTATCCACTGACACGCCGAAAGATTTGCGGGCACGAATTAGCCGCACCAGTTGCGGTGCGGCTCGAATAAGATCAAGTAGGGTTCCGAAGATACCAAGTGCAGAGGGAATATCCATGTTTGTCCTTGCGAAAATATTGATTGCAAGATTATAAGATATTCTCTTTTTTTAGGATTGACATGTTTTGCATAAAGAACGCCGAATGCACAAAGAGAAAAAACTCCTATGCATTCGGCTTTTTTTTGATGAACCCCAATTTTTATGCGAGCAACTGCTTTATTTTCTAAATAAGGTCACTCAGTAATTCCATGGGGACGACTGCCGCACCGACAATACCCGGACCCGTGTGAACGCCCAATACCGGTGAAATACGCTGTACCTCAATTTTTGCGATGTTTAGCTTTTGCTTGAACTCTTCGGTAAGAATATCTGCTTTTTCGGCGAAACGCCCATGTAGAACGGTGACCCAAAGCGGGGCGTTGCCGTATTTTTCCGCCACATGATCCGCGATCAATGAGATGGATTTGCCGATGGAGCGACCCTTGGCAACTGTGCTGTACTTGCCGTCCGAATCCACGCGGATGACGGGCTTAAGATTGAGCAGCGCGCCCGCCATGGCTTGCACACGTCCAATGCGCCCGCCGCGTGCAAGATACTCCAGGGTATCGAGGGTGTAGATCACTTCAGTCTTCTCGCGGATTTTCGTCAGGCGTTCATGGATTTTATCCATAGCCCAGCCTGCTTTATCTGCCAGAGCCGCTGCCATCACTTGAAAACGCTCACCGCCAGACAATGTAAGCGTATCCCAAAAGTGGACATTTGCTTCCTCTTTGACCTGTTCACCGCCATCGCGAGCCGAGTTGATGGTGCCGCTCAAGCCGGAAGAAATATGTACAGAGAGAATATTTTTCTCTGTTTGCGCCAGTTTTCGGTACAACTCTGCAAAAATACCGCTTGAAGGCTGTGCCGTGGTCGGAATTTTCGGGCGCATTGCTTCCAAACGGTTGTAGAACTCATCGGCTGAAATATCGGCTGAATTTACTTCACCTTCAGGGAATTGAATGAACAATGGGGCTTGAATGATCCCCAAGTCTCTTAATTCTTCATTAGACATATCTGCGGCACAATCGGTTACGATTTTCATGGTTTCCTCTTTTGGTTTTATTTATCGGCGGGGGAGACCCCTTTTATCTTTTCAACATACTATTGACCAGCATGTTTGTGCTGTCTCTTGCAACTTTTTCCCACTTTGCGCCTTTGGGGTCAAGCAGGCTTTGCAGTAACATTCCCATGGCTGTGGACATGATCATGCGCGATGTTAATTCAGGGTCAACCTCAACGAACGACCCTTCATCCACGCCTTTTTTGATGAGGTCGGTGAAATATTTGTGATAACGGCGATATGGCTTTACGCTTGCCTGCCAGATCTTTTCATCGCGGCTAGCTTGCAGCCAAAACTCAAGGAACATGGGCAAGCCTTCGTTGGCAGAAGCGAAAATATAAGGAAACGCTTCAGTGATCTGCATGAAGGTTTCAGGGACAGTTTTATCTTTTGAGGCTTCGATGGCATTGTCGATCGTTTGAAGCCATCCATCCAGCAGGGCGAGGAACAGGTCTTGCTTGCTTTTGAAATGATGATAGAACGCGCCCTTGCTTATCCCTGCGTCAGCACAAATATCGTCCACACTTGCGGCGTTAAAGCCATGCATGGAGAATAATTTGATGGCAGAGGCAAGTATTTTTGAGCGTGTTTCTTCACTGCGTTGTTGCATGGTTCCCTCCAGTCGGCAATGGGAATAAATAAAACCGACCAGTCGGTTTGTTTTTACCCCTCTAACTTTGCGCTGTCAAGATTGCAGGGGTAATAAAATAGGTCACGTTTAAAACGTGACCTATGTACAACAAGCCTTGCCAAGGGTTATGGATGTTACATCGGTTTGTATGCGCTGATCTTTGCGCTATAAACCGCTTTGTACACTTCTTCACGCGGATACTGAGTTACATCCAGGTCCATTTCTGCGAGCGCGGCGTCAACCGTTTCCTTGTCAAAGAATACTGGCTTGACAGAAATATTTGTGAAGCCCACTTCTTCCATCATGGCGATGTATTCCTTTGCGTTTACCGCACCTGCAACACAGCCAGCCCAGGCGCTCAGGCTCTGTCTCACTGGTTCAGGCAGGGGACCATCTGTGACAATATCCGAAACTGCCAATTTGCCGCCGGGGGCAAGCACACGGAACGCCTCCTTGAATACTTTTACTTTGTCAGGTGAAAGGTTGATGACGCAGTTTGAGATGATGACATTTACCGTGCTGCTTTCAACGGGGAGATCTTCAAGATACCCTTGCCGAAATTCGACATTGCTTGCGTTGACGCGCTTCGCATTTGCCTGAGCGCATTCGATCATTTCTGGAGTCATATCCACGCCGATCACGCGCCCTTCAGGACCGACCTTCTGGGCTGCCAGTAGACAATCTAACCCTGCACCCGAGCCAAGATCAAGAACGGTTTCGCCAGGTTGTAACGCCGCAAGAGTAATCGGGTCGCCGCAGCCATAGCTGGTGCTGGAGACATCAGTTGGAAGAGTGGCAAGCAACTCTACAGGGTAGAGTTTGCTTTCGGTGGAGCAGCAGTCTGAAGGTCCGCAACAAGAGGCGCTGCTTTTTATCCGTTCTGCGTAATGTTCGCGCACGGTTTCATGGATCGAAGTATTTGAAGTCATTAAGTTCTCCTTGTATAGAAGTTTGTCTATGTGATTTGGTAAAAAATAACGGGACTCCGCCTAGGATGGAATCCCGCAATTAACTTTGGATGTTGTCTTTAATGGTGAGCGTGGTTTCACTTTCAGGTGCAAATTGAAGCATGATCTGCCCGCAGCAAACAGCGATGTGATTTTGATTGAGCGTGTAAAAAGTTTGCTTGCCTTCTTCGCGGATGTTCACCAGACCGGCATCTCGCAGGATGGCAAGATGGTGTGAGATGGTGGGTTGGGAATAACCGATCTTTGCCACAATATCGCTCACTGAAAGTTCGCAACAGCAACAGGCGCTCATAATGCGCTGGCGTGTTTCATCTGCAATGGCTTTGGCAAAGAGAACAGGGTCGAATTTCATGTCGCTATTATATAGACGTTTGTCTATTTGTCAAGAGTTGAAAATTACTCCATCTCTCTCAACTTCACATACACCGCTTCCATTACGCCGCCTGCAATAGCGAGGGCTTTATCTGAAACGAACTTCACCATATTCGGGTCGTTGCGTGAATCAACATCGCCGATCTTCATACCTTCGGTGATTTCCACCTTCGGGTGAATTAATCCGCGCAGAACGCCATCGAAGGGCGCGGTTATTGGGGTGTCGTTCACAGCGGCTATGCTTTCGCCTTCTTTGCATAATTCGCCAATCGATTTTAACGGGGTGAGCGTGCCTGCTGTGGGCGATCGCAACACGCGGCGTTTATCGCCATCGGGTTGGCGGCTATCAGGGGCAGATTTTCCCTCCCAGTACACCCTGCCGAGGTTGTGTCCACGCATGGTTTCGATCACAGCGTGGCAATCCTCTCCGGCTGTAAACCCAGGTCCAAGCCCAATATGAAGCGCGACATTAACCGGCAGCGGCTCAGGCTGCGATTTGGTCAAACGTGCGTCGATCACAAAGGTCGAAGTTGGACTCGTCAAAAATTGATTGTTGAGGATGTTGGCGTTGGAGTCGATGAGGATCGGAATTTCACCCGCCTCTAACGTGACCTGGAACTGGTCGCCCGAAACAAGGCGGGATGTTACGCCTTCAACGGTTTGCGCCCCTTCATACACCGCTTCTGAAAATGAAACGGTGCGCCGAACCGAAAGCGGAGCGTTGAGTTCCAGAATGGCAACCTGAAAACCAACGCGGTGTAAACGTAACGCCACACCAGAGGCGAGATCGCCCCCGCCGCGAATAAGAATTAATGGGTTCATGTATTGTCCTGAGAAATGGATTGAGCGTGTTCTTGAAATAGCAGTCCAAACGAATATGTGGTGATGTAGATAAAGGCGAATAGCGTGGAAAATACACTGATAAAGATAACGGACTGCATACTGGGATGCGAGGCGTAGTATAACATCTCGCGCATACGCTCAAATGGATGCAGGATCACGTCCCACGAATTCCACCGTAAAAAGCGACCGATGTAAATGCCTACGCCGCAAAGAGCGCTGACGCTTAATACGAATAGCCAGCCTGCCATGCGCCCAAACGATCTTCGCACAATATCATGCATGATGAAGAGGGAGAATACGCCGAGTAGAACCCCCGTCCACGCGAACCAATTGATGAGTAAAGTATCGTACCAAAGCGGCACATCTTTGATCTGATGCCTCAAGTGAAAGAGATCGGTGAGAATGTAAGGCGCGTTTGGAAAGAATAGCAGCCAGAGAATTGTAGCAAGCGGAAGGGTTAAGGCAACATAGCGGCGCTGACGAGCAAAGCTCGAAGCGATATAGGACATTCCCAATGGCAGCCACGCAAGAAAAAGATTCCATATAAGAAATGCAAAATCCAGGGTTCCGCTTATTTTTACGCGAACCTGAAACAGGACGATGGACACGAGGCTGGCTCCAGCCAGCAGCCCGATAATGGTCAGGCGAAAACGAAATGGCTTGACCTGGTTCACATAAAATTGTTTTAATTGTTCGACCATGACTGCCTCCAGAAATTCCTTGTCATTGTAAGTATGAATGCTTGCAAACCCTTTCAAAGACTGGCAGATTTATCGAAGTGGAATGGCAGGTTGGGCGGGCGCTGCTTGTTCTGAAATGCTGCCCGCCCGCGTTGTTTGTTCTTGCAGCATGTGACTGAAGGAATACAACAGGAGGAAGATGAACAGGAAGAAGAAAGTATAGGCAACTGAGAAGACGGCAAGCCGCCTGCTTGGGTCAATTACGACGCCAAGGATTTCCATTGCGGTTTCGGTCGGGTTTTGCAGAATATCCCACGAATTCAAGCGTACAAAGCGCCCAAGGTAAATACCAAAACTGCTCAAACCGGAAATAACAAGGACAAATATCCAGCCCAGCCAGCGGTTAAATGTGCGCGAGATAATATCCTGCATCAGGTAGAGCGAGATCACGCCCAGCAGGGTTCCAGTCCATGAGCACCAAACGACGATGATCACGTCATACCAAAGCGGGGCTTCTTGTCCGGTTCCACGGGCAAGGTCTTGCAAATCTGTGAGCATGTAGGGAGCATTGGGGAAGAATAGCAGCCACAACATGGCAATGAAAGGGATGGCAAGGTAAACCCAAACGCGCTTCCACGAAAGGGCGTGGGCAAAATAGGCAAGGATGAAGGGAATCCACGCGAGGAAAAGATTCCAGATCAGCCCCGTATGGCGGGACGAATCGGTGTACACCACACGTGCGCCAACCAGGGCAATACACGCCGCGCAAGCCAGGTTCAATAGGACAAAAACAGCAATGTTGTGCCGGTTACGGTACACAAAGTTTTTGATCCGATCCATGCTACAGCTTCTTTCTGGTAAAGAGGATGAAATCGAGATCGCCCGGGGAGGAGCCGAGTTCGGTGAGGATGGCAGCCGCTTCACTGCGGTGCTGCATCCCATGGTTGACCACATGCGCCATGGATTCCCACAGGATATTTTCGTATTTGGCGTCTTCTGTGCTGGTGTAATAAAAAGGCGCGTTGAGCCTTTCTTCGCTCAAGCTGCCAACAAACTGCATTAATTTTTCTTCCTCTTCCGCCCAGCGCAGGCGAAGAGAATCAAAAGTGTGGAAGTCATCTGGGTTGAGGCGGGTGGCGGGTGATTCGCCCTGCCAGCGTTTGAGCCAGATCCATTCTGCAAACAGGGTGTGCGTTAACACCCCCCGCAGGTAACGGTGCGGATGTTCAGACCGCGCAAGAAATTGCTCCGGGCTGAGCTTGGCTGTGGCATCGAGAATGCGCCGGTTCGACCATTGGTTGTATCCATACAGTGTTTGAATGTAAGAAATGTTCATGTCACTCCTTTTTGCGTAATCACAAAATAAAAAATCCCCCGTAACATTTCGTTTGCGAGGGATCTAGCGCTTCAAAAATTCTAACAGAATTTCATTTACTTCGCTTGCGCGCTCGTAGTGAGGAATGTGCCCGCAGTGTTCAAATGGATAAAACTCCGCATGAGGTATGGCAGCGCGGATCGCTTCGCTATGCTCGAAGGGGACGGTTGCGTCCTGCCTGCCCCAAAATAAAAGCGTTGGTTTGTTCAGCTTTCCAACACGTTTATAAGTTTCAATGAACGAATCCAGCATCCCGTTGCGCATGGTGGAGAGGATGGCGCGTTTGAATCCCTGGTATTTCATTTGGATGCTGTACTTCTTTTGGAATTGTTCAACCAACTCAGGTGTGAACAAGTCTGCGGCGATGCCTTTGACCATGCTCCCGCTTCCGAACAGACCGATAGCCAGTTCGCCAAACCCGGGCATTTTCACCGCCTTGAGAAAGGGCGATAGCGTAACAGCTTGTGCTCCAGATGGGTCGATCAGGACATATCTGGAAACGTACCCCGGGTATGCATCTATGAACGAAGCAGTGACCACGCCTCCCATGGAAAGCCCCACAAGGCTGATGTTTTTGTACTTCAGCGCATCCAGTAATTCTTTGAGCTGCTGTACAAAGAATGCCGCGTTGTATCTGGCTCTGGGGCGGTCTGAAAACCCGCGCCCGATCAGGTCGTATCGCAGTACGCGGAACCCTTGTTTGCTCAAAAATTCAAAGGTTGGGTCATAGATGAAGTACGGGACGGAAAATCCATGAACAAGGACTACAGGCTGCCCATTCGGGTTGCCGCCCTCTTCGTAGTGCGTCACCCCACTGGGGAGTGCAATGAACAACCCCGGCAAATCTTTGCGGGTTTCTTCATTCAGGGGAATGGTCTCATCGAGGTAAGGAAAGGGCACAGGGAATCTACAGGTAGGCGTCGCGCAGCAAAATTCTTTTTGGGTTTTGCAAATGAACCACCAATATCAGGCGGGAATGATTTAAGAGTTTTTTGGTTTTTTCTGTAATCACCTGTTTGTACTCAATAAAATACGCCTGCCCGCTGAAGTTGTATTCCAAATTTACAGTCCAGGCGCTTTTGAGAACATATTGGTTGGTAACGACCGCTTCAATTTGAATCCCGTTTTCAAACATATCCCGCACATACCAAACCCGCCAGAGGCTGACACCCACGAAATAGATGAAACTCAACCCGGTAAGCCAGATAAAGCTGCTTACTTTCGTGTTTTCTGGCAGGCTTCCAAGGATCGTGTCTGCGAGGATCACAATGGTGGTTATGATGATCGCGAAAATAAAAATGGCAGCCGAGGGCGCAGCCCATGGATCATTTTGAACAATCCGAAACACGCCTGGCGTTTTCATACTTTTATCTTTCCAGCAAGCCCAATACTGCGGGGAGTAATTGCTTCTTTCTTGAAACCACGCCGCGCGCTTCGCGTGTTCCATCTGGCAGGGGCGGGTAGGGCAGGTCGCTGAGAATGGGGGGCGGCTCTGAAGTGATCAGCAATCGGCTGGTTCCGCGTACCACATCGGTGACGAGCAGCATGGCAAAATCCAAGCCGCGTTTGTTTTTGAGTTCATCAAGAGCTTGGGTAAGCGGCGCAAGGTGTTCTGAAAGCTGCATGATATCGGTTACCTCGGCTTGTGCCACGGCAAACTTGAAGCCGCCGCCTTCGAACGGTTTGATATCAGTGCTGACCACTTCTTCTGGTTTGCGGTTGGATAACCCGGCTCCCGCGCTAAGGACTGCCTTGCCATACGAATCGATTGTTTCGCCTTTGAGCGGACTTCCGCCAACAAAAGCCCAGCGGGCTAATCTTTCGGCGGCGGTTTTATCGCGCGTTGTCGTGGTGGGAGAGGTCAGGATGAGCGTATCAGATAAAAGTCCGGCAAGAAGCGCTCCTGCAATGGTGGGCGGCGCTGATAGCCCCGCTTCGGCGGCTTGCTCCGTCACAAGCGTTGAGGTTGAGCCGACTACATCCACAGTAAAGCGGATGGGTTGGTGTGTGTATGGGTTGCCGAGGCGGTGGTGGTCGAGTATCTCAAGCAGTTCGGCTTCATCCAACGCGGCAATGGATTGGCGTGGTTCGTTGTGGTCTACCAGGATCACTTTGATGCGGGGCGGCTTGAGAATATTTCGCTGCCGTGCAATACCAAGGTATAAACCGTTTTCATCCACAACCCAGTAGTCGTCAATCTCGGCTCTGAGAATGCGATTCAATGCATCGCGGATGTGGGCATTTGCCTGAAATTTTGGGATGGTGGTGTCTGCGGCGGTGCTGCATTCCACCGACATCATCTCGCGCACGGTTGCATCGCCCGGGCGGGGTCCGAGTACGTCGCTAAAGTATTTAAAGAGGCTCATGCCGCTGATAAGCCCGAAAGGTGTTCCGTCTTCGTTGACGACGGGGGCAAGCCCGCCTGTGCGGCTGGCGAGTGTCCAAGCGTGCCCAAGTTGCGCATCTGGGCGAATGGTATCAAGCCGGTTCATGACCGAGTCGAATCGGGGGGAGGCATCGGTAAGCAGGTAGGGTGCTTCAAGCCCAAGTGTTTTGAGTACCCAGGAGGTTTGCGCATTTAGCGCTCCGGCGCGTGCAGCGATTGTGTTGGCGTTATCTCTTTCGCGTAACAGCCAGGCATAACCCATTGCCGATGCAATGGAGTCTGTATCGGGGTTGATGTGTCCTACAACGTAAGTTTGATCTTGCATTCTCGTAACTCTATCCTTTATTTTGGGCTTCTATATATCTTAACTCCGATTATATCTCCCCTTTTTCGACCATGGCGAGGAAGGTTTTTAAGATATAGGGGTCGAAATGTTTGCCGGTTTGTTCCTTGAAGTATTCAATGATCTGTTCGCGCGGCCATGCCTTATTGTAGGGGCGGTCAAAACTCAGGGCGTCCCAAACATCTGCCACGGCGAAAATACGGGCAGAAACTGGAATATCGTTACCCTTTAGTTTTTGCGGATACCCCGTACCATCCCATTTTTCATGGTGGCAATATGGAATTTCAATGGCTTTGCTCAAGAAAGGTATTTTTGAAAGGAGCTTGTAGGCGGTTTCAGGGTGCTGCTCAATAATTAAGCGTTCTTCAGGGGTAAGTTTGCCTGCTTTATGAAGGATTTCATCTGGAATGCTGATCTTGCCAATGTCGTGCAAGATCGAGCCTCTGCGGATATCTTCCAATTCCTGCTTGTTGATCCCAACTTTTTGGGCAACCTTTAATGCCATTTCTGTTACACGGCGTGAATGTCCTTCGGTTTCCTTGTCTCGTAATTCGAGCGCCCGTGCCAGCCCTTCCAAGGTCACTTCATAGGCTTCAGCCAGTTCACGTGTACGGGCGTGTACCCGGCTTTCAAGTTCTGAATTTAATTTTCGGAGAGCGCCTTCCAATTCTTTCATTGCGGTGATATCGTGGCAAATGTAGATGCGCCCGATCATTTTGCTGTTTGTATCGTGTATCGGCCAGACGGTCATTTCGTAAAAAATTTCCTTGTTGCCGATCTTAAAACTTGTTTCAGCGCGCGCGTATGAAACATTTGCGTACATTTTGATGGGAATGGGCGAATCTTCAAATACATCCATTGCGGTTTCGCCGATCACTTCTTTTGAGGTTTTATCCAACAAGGCAAGCATGGATGTGTTGATATCAATGACCCGGTTATGTTTATCCAGAATGACCACTGGGTCTACGATAGCTTCAAATACCCTGTCGCGCCCAACGGGTGCAACATCAAAAGTGCGATAACGGAATAATCCCCATGCGATTAGAAGGCTGCCAATAAAAAAAGTTAACGGTGCGGGGTCACGCTCAGTGCTGATCTGTATATTTAATATCACCAAGCCTGAGCCGAGTGCCGGGAATGCCAGCCCGAGTATGATCATCCAGACTTGTTTACGATAAAACCCATGAGGACGAATGAGCCTGATCCCCAGGAGGGAGAATGACCATAGGGTCACCAGAAAGCTGTAAAACGCAAAAATACTTACCGTCGGCGTTATATCATATGTTAACTCGCTAAAAGGATGGGACGGTAATAACCGGACGTTCTGATAAATTAAATGGTGAAGAGGGTCGGTAAGGATCAATGCAATAAAGACCAGCGGGATGATAAATGAGGCGGCAAAGATTTTTTTATAACTGGGTAATTTATATTCTGTGTACTGGACAATAAATACCGGGATTGAGATGAGAACAATAACGGTGCATATCCATTCAAGTTTATCCCACAGTATCTTGGTTTGAATATCTTTGCCGAGCATCTCAAAAATAAAGCCGATGACCCAGAGCGCCTGACCCGTTAGATAAACAAAAAAGGTCAAAGCGCCTTTTGCTTGTCTCTTTCTCCAAACAAAAAACATTATCACCAGTCCCATGCTGAGTGATAAAGAATAGAAGATAAGATGTGATACTTCGAGCTTTGTCATGTAGAGTGCGTGTCTTTGATGAATTATATCGCTCGTTGGCTGAAAAAAGACAGGACGCGGTGTATTAAGTCCGCATCCTGTCTTAACTTGTTCTTGTATTTATTACTGCGCCTTGATCGCCTTCCAGACTCTCTCCGGCGTGGTTGGGTTGACATCTACGTTGACGCCGATGGCATCCAGAATTGCGTTGCCTACGGCTGGCGCAACCCCATCCATTGGAATTTCTGCCACAGCCTTCACACCAAACGGATGGCTCGGCTCAAAGGTCTCAACGAAAATGGTTTCCAACTCTGGCATCTCGTCAGCGCGGAAGAGGTGATAGCGGTCCAAATCGCGCTCGTACGCAACACCCTTGTCATCATATCGCATCTCTTCGTTGACGGCGTATCCCAATGCCTGCATCATACCGCCTTCGATCTGCCCCGAAGCCGTAAGCGGATTGATGATGACGCCCGAATCAACAGCCATCACCAACTTATCCACCGTCACCTGACCGGTTTCCGTATCCACGGTCACTTCGGCGAATTGCGCGGCAAACGGCGGCGGTGATACCGGCGAGACGTAACTTGCCACACCCATGATCTGTTCTTGATTGGCTTTGTGTAAAGCGTGAAGCGCAATTTCAGCAAATGAAACTGAACGCCCATCGGGTGCGATAGCTTTTCGGTCTGCCAAACGAATGTTCGCTGCCTCTGATTCTGGCAACTCCAGCATCATCGTCGCGCGGACTTTGATCCGCTCTGCCACGATTTGCGCTGCTTTAACTGCTGCCGTGCCAGAAATGTACGTTGTAGAACTCGCATACGCACCCACATCGAATGGGGTGAAATCGGTGTCGGATGAGTATGTGATCATGTCATCGATGGGGACGCCCAAAACCTCTGCTGCCATTTGGGCAAGGACAGTATCCGAGCCGGTTCCCAAATCGGTTGCGCCGACAAGCAGGTTGAACGAACCGTCATCGTTCATCTTGATCGATGCGCCGCCCATATCGAGGTAGGGGATAGCTGTTCCCTGCATGACCATTGCCACACCAATTCCTTTGCGTTTGTGGGACATGCCTTTGGCTTGTTCGCGCCAATCCCCATTCCCAAACTTCTGATCCCAGCCAATGGCGGCTTTCCCTTGAGCCACACATTGCTCCAGCCCAACGGTGTGGATGATCTCCGGGCGCGGCTCGCGTCCTTCGTTCCATGCCGTTGAGAAGGGGTGATATTCGCCGGGGTGTATCGCGTTCTTGAGACGGAAATCAATCGGGTCAAAACCCATCGACCGCGCAATTTTTTCCAAGTGACGGTCGAGGGGCCAGTAACCTTGCGGCACGCCATATCCACGGAAAGCGCCAGCGGGAGGGGTGTTGGTGTAGACCACATCCGCGTAAAAGCGAATGTTCGGCGATTTGCGATATTCGCCGTCACCGACATACAACGCCATGGATTTGTGCCCGGTGTTTCCCGTCACGGTTAGCGCATGGCAGCCGTATGCGCCCGTATCAGAAAGGGCATACATGGAATTGGCAGTGATGGTTCCATCTTTCTTCACGCCGGTCTTCATGCGCACACGCATGGGGTGACGGGAGCGCGCTGCGATGAATTCCTCTTCGCGGGTGTATTCGTAGATCACTGGGCGTTTGGTGGCAATCGTGAGATGCGCAGCTACGTCTTCCATCAGCACTTCCTGCTTACCGCCAAAGCCGCCGCCGATGCGTGGTTTGATGACGCGAATGCGTTTGACGGGCAGTCCCAGCACCGGCGCCATCATGCGGCGCACATGGAACGGAACCTGGGTGGAGGTACGAATCACGAGACGATCATCTTCATCCCAGTAGGTCACACATACATGCGGCTCAATATGCCCATGCTGAACCTTGGGAACTTCGTATTCGGCTTCAAAGATTTCGTCGGCTTCGGCAAAGCCTTTTTCCACATCCCCAATGTCAATGCGGATGTGCGCCGCAAGGTTTTTATCGGCATTGGAATCTGCGAAATTTACATATTCCGGCTCGTCATGAATTTTGATCGCGTCGGGTTTCATCGCGTCACGCGAGTCAATGATGGCGGGCAGAATTTCATATTCAACGTCAATCAACGCCAGCGCCTGCTCTGCAATTTCGGCAGTTTCAGCCGCAACAAAAGCCACGCGGTCGCCAACAAAACGAACCTTGTGATCGAGCGAGAAGGTATCCAGCGGACCGGGGATCGGGTCTGACTGTCCGGCTGTCGAATACACCACACGCGGCAGGTCTTTCCACGTCAACACCGAGACAACACCTTTCAATGCCAGCGCTTTGCTTGCGTCAATATTTTTGATGCGCGCATGAGCATGAGGCGAGTGCAATACTTTGGCGTGCAACATGCCGCGCATGTCCATGTCGGCGGCGAAGGCAGGCTTGCCCTGCACCAGTTTGATGGCATCCACTTTCTTTTCGGGCTTGCCTACGGTCTGCCATTTTTCCGTTTCCGGCGTGACCACAACTTTGGGTCGGGTGAGCACGGCTGAGGTCGAGGGTGAAGCGGAAGAGTCTCCTAAAGGCGAATCCGTTTTCGGCGTGCCAAAATCCCAATTGATGGCGGTCACGTCAAAGGGTTCATCCCCGCGCAAAACTGCGGCGGCTTTCAACACGGCTTGCACTGGCTTGAGGTAGCCCGTGCAGCGGCACAACACGCCTGAGATTGCTTCGCGCACTTCGGCTTCGCTTGGGTTCGGATTTTTCTCCAACAAACTTTTTGCGGCAAGGATCTGCGCCGGGGTGCAGTAGCCGCACTGGATCGCGCCGGATTCAACAAAAGCCTTTTGCAGCGGATGAAGACCATCGGTTCTTCTCCAGCCTTGTTCTGGGTGCTCGCCCAGGGCTTCGATCGTCGCCACGGCATGACCCTCCGCCTGCGCCGCAAGCATCGATCCCGCGTTGACCGGTTTGCCGTCCAGCAAAACTGTATCTGCGCCGGTGAGACCTTGCTCATCGCCAAACTTCACGCCGTGAAAACCCAGTCCGCGCAATGCGCCAAGCAGGGAGGTGGATGCGGGCGCATCGATAGTGTGTTCAATTCCGTTGATCTTGAGTGTGATGTTCATGAAAACTCCTTGAGAGTTATACGATTTTTTCATGCAGAACTTCAATACAAGAGGGCAAGGAACTTCCTTGCCCTCTTATTGTACTAAAAATAAGAAAGTGTTTTTCAAGATTGTCTATTCCACTTTGGAAATTATGACAGCCTTGATTTGAGTTCTTCAAAATGGGCAAGGATATCTGGATGAAGATCGAATTTTCTGGCTTGTGATACCGATTGTTTAACGATGATTTCTAAATTTTCAAGAGTGATGTAATCATTTTTGATAAGAAAAACAATGTCGTCAAAATCTGTGAAAAGACCGCGGTCAACTTTGCTTAGTGCGATGCTGTACGGATCAACGATGTATATCTCTAGGTTGGAGAATTGACCGATGTAAATACTCCGCTCATCACTCCCGTTTGGTATAGGAACGAACTTGTCAAGAGGAACTGCCTCTACTTGTATTTTTAGACTTTTGGCTTGGTCGAGAATTATGCGATGTAATTCACTTGGTTGAATATCATCGCCGAAAAAATCAATATCCAGTGATGGGCGAGGGCTTCCGAGAAGGGTTAGGGCACTTCCGCCGAGTAAAAACAAACGAGAAGCAGGCGGCACTTGTTCGCCCAAAGTTCTCAAAATCTCTTCAAGCCTCTCTTTACCCATAGTTATGCTTTCTGTAGTTCAACTTCCTTGAGCCAGATTTCGGCTGCATGTTCATATGTTCCAAGCCAGTTGATTTTTGAACCGCTTAAGTCTTGGTGCTGTTTTGCCAGCGTTTTCAGGTTTTCTTTTGGGTTTTCAGAAGACACTATGCCCAACTCTTTTGAAAATAAGTCGGGCAAATTATTAGTAAGTAAATGCTTTTGCTCAAGCCAAACTGCAGCGCTATAAAAGCATTTCAACAATAATTGAAGACTTGGCTTGAGCTTTTCACTTGCTGGCTTTACATATTCTGAGAATTCAGGGTGACGCAGAAAGACGGGTATCAAACTTAATTGCAGACGTGCTTCCTTGCTTTCTGCAAGTGCAACAATTAAGTCCACAGGCGAAAGCATGGGCGGGTGATCGGGTACAGTTCCCATCATGAACCGCACATCCCGCGCCCAAAGTTCAGATACCAATAGCTCGTCGCTAACCTTCATAGACCTTCAACCTTCAACCTGTAACCTTCAACCAAATCTACGCCAACTTCGTCACTTTCAACCCAACTTTCGATCCCTCTAACGCAGACTGTGCTCCGACCACCACAACCGCATCCGATTGTGCCACTCTCTCCAATGCTTCGCCGAATGCAAGGAAATCTTCGCCGTTGGTGGAGAGTACTTGGTCGCGATATTTCTGGCGGATCTCATCGGTGCGCCCGGTAATGTAGCGCATCATGGAGGTGTAACCTTTGGCGTCGGGCAGTTGGTATGAGTCCAAATCGCCGATGGCGGAGATGATGGACTTCTTTAGTTCATTATCGTTCAGGCGCGAGGCGTCGAGCCCTTTCAAAAACGCAGCGGAACTATCGTAACTGGCGATGGTGTTGTCCACGTTCGGGTCGCGGTAAGAGAGAAAGGTGAAAACGCCCGTCGAGTCATCGAATTGTGCGAAAGCGCCATACGCGCCACCTTGCACGCGAATTTTTTCCCATAAATGAGTCATGCCGAGATAACCAACAACAACGGAAGAAGAACCATCCAACTCATAGCCGTGGTCGTAGAGGTTTGCACCCTTCGCTACGTAGTTGACCTGTGCGGGGATTGCCAAACCTTCTTTTTGAGTTGCAGGTGTAAAGTTGAAGGGTGAAAGTTGCACATCTTTCACGGGCATGGCGAAGATAAAATTCTCAAGATGCGGTTGGAAAGTTTTCCAGTTGTGAGCATCGAGTGTCACGTTGCAAAGCAGGGTCTTGCTGTTGATCAACGTCTCGCGGATGGTCTCCAGCTTCTTCAGCACGTCCGCCCATTTTTTATCGATCTCGGTCGCAAGTTCGCGCAGCGCAAACAGATAGCCAATACCCTTGGTCTGGTCGTTGATGTAGCCCGTGCCGCCAAACTGTGAGCGCAGGCGCATATTTGCAAAGCGATGCCCCGCAGGCGCCAAGCCAGATTCCAAGCCCGCTTTCTCTTCCATCACAATTTGCTTGAGGCGTTCCTTGTTGTCGAATTTCACGGTCAGGAGGACATCACGCAGGATGCTCAACATCTCATTGGCTTGACTCATCGTGGACTTGCCGCGGATGGTGAGATATGCGCGGCTCTCTCTTGACCCTTGCAGGGTTGCTGTGACCGACGAGCCGTAGATTCCGCCTGTGCTTTTACCGATCCGCTGCGACAGTTTGACGTAGTCTTCGGTCTCGGTGCCCACTTCGAACAATGCGCGCGCGAAGACTTCCGTCAGCGGCAGGAGTTCTTGCGGCATGGCGCGCATGTCGAAAGCAAGGTCGAGATAGACGATGCCGTTGGTGAAGATGTCGTGATACAAGACCTTTGAGTCTTGCACTTGAATTTCTTCGATTGGAATGGTGCGGATTTGCTTGTCGAGGTCTTCCAGATCGAGCACGGGGAGTTTGGCAACGTCTTCGGGGTTGTCGGGAGTTTCCTGGCGAATCTTTAACTTCTCGGTGTTCTCAATGTGCTTGCGGATGTCGTCTTCGCTCATGGTCTTTCTGGCAGAATCCAACCTGAGCGTTTCCTCCGCTTCGAGGCGCTGAGCCAACTCCACGTCAGGTGTGAGGCGAATGACCGTGCGGTGGACGTTATCCAGCAGGTGAGTCTGAATCATCTTTTCAAAATAGCGTGAGTCGGCGGCGAGTCGATTCTTGATCTCGGCGAGCGGGGCTTCGAAGGCGAGGGATTTGAAAGCGTCGTCATCATAGAGCCAGGTGCTGAGGGCGCGTAACATGGTGACGATGCCGCGCGGGAAGCCGCCGGTGTTGTTTTCGCGCATGGCGAATTCGAGCGTGTTGATGGATGCGGCGATGGTGTCGGGGTCGATGCCTTCATTGACGAGTTTTTGCAGGGTGTCGAAGATGAGCGTTTCGATCTTTTTGGCGTTGCGGGCTTTGGTGCCTTTGAGACCGGTGGAGAAGATCATCTCGCGCAGGTCGCTTTCGAGACCGAGACCTGCGAGGTCTTCACCCAAACCTGAATCGGTGAGCGCTTTATAGAGCGGGGAAGCGGGCGTGCCGATGAGGGCGTGCGTGAGGATGTTGAAACTCATCGCCTGCACGGGGTCGGAGGTGTCGGGTAGTTTCCAGTTGACGGTGAGAAAATGTTTTTTGTCGAGGTCTTCGCCTTCGGTGGCGAGGTAGGGGAACTCGAGTTTCTTCGGTTTCTTGAAGGGTTTGGCAAGCGGTACCGCCGATTTGACCTTTTTCTTTTTGAACGGCTTGAGATAACCGTCCATCAGTTTGAGGCGGGTGTCGGGGTCGTCGTTGCCGTAAAAGAAAATGAACGAGTTGGACGGGTGGTAGTACGTCTCCCAAAATGCGAAGAAGTTTTCGTAAGTCAGGTTTGTGATCTCTGCCGGGTTACCGCCAGAGTCCACGCCGTAGATGTGCTTGGGGAACAGCGACTCGATGATGACCTTGGCGAGATAATTATCGGGCGAGGAGTACGCGCCTTTCATTTCGTTGAAGACCACGCCTTTGTATGTCAGCGGTGCGGATGGGTCTTCGATCTCGTAATGCCAGCCTTCCTGCATGAGAGTCTGTTCGCTGAGGATGGGGTTGAAGACCGCGTCGATGTAGACATCGATGAGATTGTAGAAATCTTTTTCGTTCTGGCTCGCAACGGGGTAGCAGGTCTTGTCGGGGAAGGTAAAGGCGTTGACGAATGTCGCGAGCGAACCCTTGAGCAATTCCACGAACGGTTCTTTGACCGGGTATTTCTCTGAGCCATTCAGCACCGAATGTTCGAGGATGTGCGCCACACCGGTTGAGTCCTTGGGTGTGGTGCGGAAGTTGATGCTGAATACTTTGTTCTCGTCGTCATTGATGACCGAGAGCAAGCGCGCGCCGGTGCGTTTGTGTTCCCACAGTTGCACCAGCGAGTTGATCTCGGGGATTTGTTGTTCTTGGATGAGGGTAAATGATTTGGTCATGGGATTCCTTTGAGTAATTGGTAACTGGTAATTGGAGATTAGTAATTACCAATCTCTAATCTCTTATTTCTTGTTACTCTTAACTTGTAACTTTCTAAATTTCTCTCTTAATTCATTGATCGGCTTAAGTTTACCGCGTTCTGTGTAAAGCCACATTTCCCAGCCGTTAGCGGGGGCGTTGGTCAGTTCGCGCGCAACCATATGGATTGAGCCGATGAGCTTGCCGCATTTGATATGTCCGTTAGCGAGGATGATCGCTTCGCGTTTGCCTTTGGCGAATTGGAGTTTTTGCCCGGGTTTGAGATAGCCATTCTCCACCAACGCTCCGAACGGGACCCGTTCCTGGTTGCGCTTCTCGGGTAGGTCCAACGCCTCAGCCGGTGCGGACTGAATCGCCGCAATGCGTTTCTGTGCGGCTTTGATGTATTTCGTCTCGCGTTCAATGCCGATGAAGTTGCGTCCAAGTTTTTTTGCGACGGCGCCGGTCGTGCCGCTGCCGAAGAAGGGATCGAGCACCACGTCACCGGGGTTGGTCGTGGATAGGATGACTCGGTATAAGAGTGCTTCTGGTTTCTGGGTGGGGTGAGTCTTCGTCCCGTTGGTTTTGAGGCGTTCTTTTCCCGTCGCAAGGGGAATAACCCAATCACTGCGCATTTGCAAGTCGTCGTTCAAGGCTTTCATCGCCTTGTGGTTGAACGTGTATTTCGCGCCTTGTTCTTTTTGTGCCCAGAGCAGGGTCTCGTGTGCATTGGTGAACCGCACACCGCGAAAGTTCGGCATGGGATTGGTCTTGAGCCACAAAATGTCGTTGAGAATCCAAAAGCCCAAATCTTGCATGACCGCACCAACTCGATAAATGTTGTGATACGACCCGATGACCCAGATCGTGCCGGTGTCTTTCAAAACTCGCCTTGCTGCGCGTAGCCAGCTTGAGGTGAATTCGTCATATTTGGAAAAACTGGAGAACTTGTCCCAGTTGTCGTCTACCGCGTCCACTTTGCTGAGATCAGGGCGGAAGAGGTCGTTTTGTAATTGCAGGTTATATGGCGGATCCGCAAAGATCAAGTCCACCGATTTTTCCGGCAGGGAGTTGAGAACGTCAATGCAGTTGCCTTGCAGGATGCGGTTGAGGGGCAGGGTCATTGAAGCCAACCCTGTTCGATAACTTTGGCTTGGTCGATAAAGAAATTCTTTACGGATTGCCAGTCAATTTCATTTAGTAAGACAGGGTTTGTTTCGTTTTCTGCGTTCTCAAAAAAGACGAGCCGTTTTACCACCTGAACTTCAAAGTCACGGACGGAAGGATATTTTTGCGGCGCTTTGTTCAGGAGTTCTCTCAATGAAAGGTATTTGCAAATGAAGTAGAGATCGTAAAAATCCTTGCGTGAAGCACGACCAAGAAGGGCGTCGAATTTCATTAGAGCAATGTCTTCGATGGAAGCAAGCCTAATATTTTCAGTTTCAATGAGTGGTGCAATCAAGGGGGATCCGTAACCATAAAACCCAACACGGACATTATTGACAATATAAACAAGATTACCCCAGGAAGAATCCGTCAACATAATTTGAAATGGATTAAGGGTCTTCTCGATCGCTTCTCGCGTGGATGGAATATCTTCTGTTGGTGAAAAGAAATCTAAATCAACTGACAGCCGATGTCCGATTTGCAAAGAAAGCGCAGTTCCACCAGCAAGATAGAATTGGGAACCAAGTTCGGATTGCATAAATCCACGTAAGACCTCCCGCATGGGATTTGTTATGGTGTTCCAGAATAAATCTCTCATGAATGAATATCCAGAACAATCTCCCAAAATGCGCGATGCGGTTGCGGGAGTTTATCTTTCCCGAACTTTCTAACCCAGGCAACAACCTGCTCATGGGTATATACCCCAAATAGCCATTTAATTTCTGCACGATTGCCAAATTGTAAGACCCGCTCGATGATCGTGTGTGCATCTTTTTCAGGAGTTAGTTTTTTGATGTCGTATTCCTGAAAAAATGGTTTGAGGGAAATGGGAATCGAGGTCATGGCGGGACAAATTATACCTTTCACTGCCTTCTTACGCCCGCACATGTCCATTCCCGACAATGACCCACTTGTAGGTGGTAAGTTCCCTCAGCGCCATGGGACCACGCGCGTGCAGCCGTTGCGTGGAGACGGCGACCTCTGCACCCAAGCCGAGTTCGGTGCCGTCGGTGAAGCGGGTGCTGGCGTTGACGTAGACCGCGGCAGAGTCCACTTCGGCGATGAAGCGTTGGGCGTGCGCATCGGTGCGGGTGAGGATGCCGTCAGAGTGGGCGGTGCTGTGCGCGGCGATGTGGTCGATGGCTTCGTCGAGTCCGCTGACCACTTTGATGCCAAGCACGAGCGAGAGCCATTCGGTGTCGAAATCTTTTTCGCCAGCGGGGAAGACGGTCTCATGCTGAAGCAAGGCGGCGGCTTTTGGCTCGGCGCGGAAGGTGACACCTGCCGGAGCGAGATGCTCCACGACGCGTGGTAAAAATCCCTTTGCAACCTCTTGATGAACCAGAATGGTATCGAGCGCATTGCACACGCTGGGACGTTGGGTTTTGGCGTTGTGGATGATCCGTAGAGCGGCATCCTGGTCGGCAGTGTCATCTACAAAGAGGTGACAGATGCCGATTCCGCCAGTGATAACGGGGATGTGGCTGTTCTCACGGCAGAACTCATGCAAGCCTGCGCCGCCGCGCGGGATGATCATGTCCACATAATCGCGCAGGTGCAATAACTCAAGCACAAGGGCGCGGTCTGGGCTGTCTATGAATTGGATCACATCGGCAGAGACGTCGCTGCTTGCGAGCGCTTTTTGTAAAGCCGCGATCATGGCGCGGTTGGTGTTTAACGTTTCACTACCGCCGCGCAGGATGGCGCCGTTGCCGCTTTTGATGGCAATGCTGGCGACATCGATCGTGACGTTGGGGCGTGCTTCGTAGATGACTCCCAGCACGCCCAGCGGCACACGTTGTTTGCGGATGTGGAGTCCATTTGGTTGGGTGGATTCTTCGAAGATCTCGCCAACTGGGTCGGGCAGGTCTGCGACGAGGCGTACGTTGTGGGCGATGTCTGCAAGGCGGGTTTCGTTCAGCATCAGCCGATCGATCATGGCTGGGGCAAGCCCCGCAGCTTTGGCAGACTCGACATCGCTCACGTTTGCGGCGAGGATCGCTTTCTGGTCAGCGACCAAGGCGTCGGCTAGGTGCTGAAGCGCGGTATTTTTTTGAGTCGTGCTTAAGCGAGCGAGTCCACGGGCGGCGAGGCGGATGCGTTTTCCAAGTTCAGTCAGCATATAAATCCTTATTAAAGAGGTTGAGTAATGGACCGCGGACGACAGATCGCTGACCGTGTAGTGCCGTCCATCGTCTTTGGTCGGCGGTCTATGGTCTAAAGAACTACTAGATCGTTGCGGTGAATCACTTCGTCGCCATAATCGTACCCGAGCAGGGATTCGATCTCGTCGGAATGGCGTCCACGCAGACGGGCGAGGTCGGCGCTGGAGTAGTTGCTAATGCCGCGCGCAAGTTCGCGTCCGCTCGGGTCGAGAACGCGGACGGTATCGCCGCGGTCAAAGTCGCCAGTGATCTGAGTCACACCAATGGGCAACAGGCTGCCGCCTTTTTTGAGTGCAGAGGCAGCGCCTTCGTTGACAGTGATCTGCCCAGGGGAAAGCCGCCCGGAGAGAATGTAGCGTTTGCGGCTCTCCAGTGTAGAGAGGATGGGCATGAAACGGGTGCCGATGCGTTCCCCACTTGCGAGGCGTGAAAGTACATTGGGTTCTGTGCCTTGTGCGAACACAACGGTCGTACCAGAACGGCGCGCAAGGTCGGCAGCCTGTAATTTAGTGACCATGCCGCCTGTGCCGAGTTTTGTGCCGCTACCGCCTGCGGCTTCCCATATCTCTTGAGGTATTTCAGGCGTGCTGATTTCTTGAACGAGCTTTGCGTCGGGATTGTTGCGCGGGTCAGCGGTGTAAAGACCTTGTTGGTCAGTAAGTAGAACGAGTAAATCCGCTTCAACGACGTTGGCGACCAAGGCAGAGAGATTGTCGTTATCTCCCACACGAATCTCTTCCGTGGCAACCGTATCATTTTCGTTGATGATGGGGAGCGCCTGATGTGCGAGCAATGCCGTAAGCGTATTGCGCGCATTCAGGTAGCGGCGCCGATCGGCAAGGTCTGAGCGTGTGAGCAGGACTTGTGCCAACGTCAGCCCATATAAACCAAATACTTGTTCATAGATCGCCATCAGGCGTGGTTGACCAATGGCAGAGAGCATTTGCTTTGCGGGAATGTCTTTGGGCAGTTGAGGGAATCCTAACTTTTCACGTCCGGCTGCAATGGCGCCAGAGGAGACCAAAATGACTTGATGCCCTTCTGCTTGCAATTGAGTCACTTGCCGGGCAAGGTCCACTAGAAAAGGCGCAGAGATATTTGATGTGCCAGCAGTAAGAGAGGAGGTGCCGAGTTTTACGATGATGAGCATAAGGTTATTAATTAGTCGAGGATTATACCCTCGTCAGACTCGCATCCCATCCATTTTATCGGCTACAATTCGCCCTCATGTACGACTTATGCCACTCTGCGAGAGCGTTCTTCGCGACCGAAGAGTGACATAAGAGTAAATTAGAGACCCTTCGCTATCGCTCAGGGTGACACAAACAAGGATTTTGCATGGCGTTAATTAGTTTGCAGGAAGTCAGTATCGGCTTTGGCGGGCATCCGCTTTTGGAGGGCGTCAGTTTTCAGATCGAACGCGGTGAACGCGTCGGTCTGTTAGGGCGTAATGGCATGGGCAAGTCCACGCTGTTGAAGATGCTCAACGATGACTTCATGCCGCATGATGGCATCATTGCCCGTCAGCAGAACGTCCGCACGGCATATCTTCCGCAGGAGGTGCCGCAAGACCTGCACGGACGCATCGCCGACATCATCGCTTCGGGGCTCATCGACACCGACTTTGCCGACGACGAACATCACTGGAAGCGCGACAATCAAGTACAGAAAACTATCTCGTTGATGGAATTGGACGGCGACGCCCGCTTTGAAACTCTCTCTGCCGGGATGAAACGCCGCGTCATTCTTGCCCGTGGCTTGGTCTGCAACCCAGACCTTTTACTACTCGACGAGCCGACTAACCACCTCGACATTCAAGCCATTGACTGGCTCGAAGATTTCCTCAAACGCTGGGGCGGCACGCTTTTATTCGTGACGCATGACCGTGTCTTTTTGCAGAAACTCACCACCCGCATCATCGAACTCGACCGTGGCAGCGTCTACGATTGGGCATGTGATTACCCGACCTTTCTCGAACGCAAAGAAGCCATGCTCGCAGCCGAGCAGACTCAAAATGCGCTCTTCGATAAAAAACTGGCGCAAGAAGAAGTTTGGATTCGCAAAGGCATCGAAGCCCGCCGCACCCGCAACGAAGGGCGTGTGCTTGCTTTGAAAAAATTACGTCAGCAGCGTTCCGAGCGCCGTGAACTGCTTGGCAAAGTAAAAATGCAGATCGGCACGGAAAAACGTTCGGGCAGGTTGGTGATCGAAACCGAGAACATCAGTTACTCATATAGCGCTCAAGCCGCCGTCCCCGGCGGCGAGGAAAGTGCCCAGAATGGGTACGCCGCCATGAGCAAAGGGGGCAGGGCAATAATCCGCGACTTCACCACCACCATTCAACGCGGAGATAAGATCGGTATCGTCGGTGCGAATGGTTCGGGCAAGACCACGCTGCTGAAATTGCTCATGGGTCAACTGCAACCGCAGACGGGCGAAGTCCGTCACGGCACGAATCTCGACATTGTTTACTTCGACCAACTACGCTCCCAGCTCGACGAATCCAAATCCGTGCTCGATAACGTCGGGCAGGGACGCGACACCGTCACTATCAACGGGCGCACGCGCAACCTGATGGGCTATCTCGAAGATTTTCTCTTCACGCGAGACCGTGTCCGCGCGCCGATCACGGCGCTTTCGGGCGGCGAGCGCAACCGTCTTTTGCTGGCGCGTCTCTTTGCCATGCCCGCCAACCTGCTCATCCTCGACGAGCCCACCAACGACCTCGATATCGAAACGCTCGAAATTCTCGAAGACCTGCTGCTCGATTACGAAGGCACGCTCTTGCTTGTCAGCCACGACCGCGCCTTTCTCAATAATATCGTCACCAGCACCTTGATTGTGGATGGCTCTGGCGACGTGAAAGAATTTATTGGTGGATATGAAGATTGGAAGAAGCAATTGGATGCCCCTCGACAGGCTCAGGATAATGCCCCCGCTTCAAAACCGACGCCGAAGCCTGCCTCGACAACCCAAACCGAATCCAAGGCTGAGAGCAAGCCCGCCGCCCGCAAGTTAAGTTATAACGAGAAGCGCGAACTCGAAGAACTGCCTCAGCGGATTCAAAGGCTTGAGGAAGAACAGCATCAACTTACAGTTAAGATGGAGGCGCCCGCTTTTTATCAGCAAGAGGGTTCTGTGATCACACAAGCCGTCGAGCGGCTGGAGCAAATCCAAAAAGAATTATCCCGGATGTATGAACGCTGGGATGAGTTGGATGGGTTAACCCAGACTTAAGTAAACAGTGTTGCTGCGGCTGCTGTACCCCGCCCAGATAGATTTTTCATTTACTTTATATTCTTCCAGCATAACGGATCGGTCATTTTCGATGGTGACAGATTTCCCTTTGGGTAAATTGATCACAGTCACTTGATCGTCGCTGGCAACTCCGGTGAGGGCAAAATTTTCTACTACTCTTTGCAAGATGGTTTTCTCTTCCGATTGCATGATGTTTTCCTTATGCCATGTGTTTGGATAGCAGCTTTTGCAGTTTGTTTTCTGCATCGAGCGGGTTGATCGAAAAAACAAAACTCCATTCGCTGATCAATGTTTTTTGTGCGCGTCGCAGGATGTCCCGGTCGTATTCGCTCCATGTGCGTTGTTTGCGAATGGCAGATAGATCGCGGATGATCTTGCATAAGGTTTCGGCTGAACCGTCTTTTAGTAGTTCAGTTAGATGTTGAGTGCGCTGGCGTCGGTCGCTGGGCAGGGTTTCGGATGGTTTGGTGAGTGTATTTAACATATTGCTGAAATCCATCTGGTTTGATGGTTTGCGCAATCGTTTGCCTAAATTTTCATCTGTGGGAACCCAAATAGTGAGATCGCCGATCTGAATTTGATAGTAAAGAATGTTTTGCTCTACAAAAGAACGTGTTTCAATAGCTGTTATCTGTCCCAATCCATGCGCGTAATGGACGACCCAATCGCCTGATTGAAATTCCATACTAGTCTCCTTTGTAATTTATGGGAAAAGAAAAGCGCCAGTCCGACAAAAGGACTGGCGCTTGAACACGGTCAATCTGTTATACAAGGATTGTAACACCAATACAAGGGGCTTGATCAGTACAGGTCTTCTTCATCTTCCAACGCGGCAGGCGGGGATCCAAGGTCGTAATTCCATACTCCACTTTCTTTCATGGCTAAAGCAACATCGTATGGCGTCGGCTTGAATTTGTAATTTTGTTTTTCCACGAATTCGAGGATCAATTTGTGCGGTGGGCGTTCGAGTTTGAAACTTTTTTGAACATGGTTGAGAAAATATTTTGCACTTTCGTTGGAGATTTCAAAAATACGCGCGATTTCTTCAAAGGCTTTAATTTTTTCTTTGGTCATCAGTTCTCTACTTTTGTGATCACAATGCCGCCAAAGCGATGTTCGTTGGCGTGGCACTTAATTCCATTAATATAACAATCATGGCTGTTATATTCTTCGCCGGTATCGGCGTATTTAGCTTCATATCCGCCGGAAATGGATTGGTTATAGAAATTTAATTTTCTGCCATCTTCTGATTGGGCGAGTTTGGCGCACTCGGCGCAGACGTAATTGGGGTAACGCTGCGAGGGTTGCACTTCTTGCTGGCAGATGGGGCAGGTTTGCATGGTTACGTGAGCGAATCTAATGCTCGTTTTGCCAGGATGGCGGCGACATCCATGCGGTATTCAGACGATGCCCATTCATCCACGGCTTCGTGATAGGCGTTCTTTGCGGCTTCTTCAATGCCTTGGGCTTCGGTGCCATCCATGGCGAGCAGTGGGGTTTTGCCGTATCCGCAGAGGGCAAGACGGGTGCGCCCGGAGTTCCATTGGGTGAGCGCGGCGCCAACCATGGGTTTGTCGGCGGGGGTTTTGGAGACGAATTCAAAGGCGGTTTTAACGTTGAGAGGGATGGTGATGGAAGTGATGAGTCCGCTGGGTTTGGTGAGAACAAATTCACCGATAGTTGACGTTCGAGAATCGGAGGTCGAATATCGAATATCGATTTTTGCATCCATTGAGAGAAGTATTGCGGTAAAAGGAGAACGCCCGTCACTGGCGACGAGGGTTCCTGCAACGGTGGCGGTGTAGCGGATATTAAGCGGCGCTTCGAGTTTGAGGGCGGTTTTTAGGGCGGCGGGGCAATGTTCAGATTCGAGCAGGGCTTGCAGGGTGCAAGTTGCACCGATCTGCAAATTGTTCCCGTTCGCGCGGAGAGAATCCAAGCCGAGGCGTTGGAGGTCTACTACGGCAGTGGAATCCGTTGTCGGCTTGGAGAGAAGCGTGCCGCCTCCAAGTGGAGCCGTGTTTGGTTGATCCAATAATTTTAGAGCTTCGTCAAGGGTTTGGGGTCTGTGATACGTTGAGATCATGAGTTTATGCCTCCGTGATGCTTTGATTATATCCTTACGGGGATGGAAGTGTAACTTTGAAGCGCACTGCAAGTAAGCGCAGGGTAAAGGTGCTTAGTGCGCCGATAAGGGATGCGGGCAGGGTATTTATGGCGGGGATGGCGTTAATGAGAACGAATATCGATGTGCCAACGAATGAACAGGTTGCGTAAAGTTCTGTGCTTTGTCCAAATACGCTGGGAATGCGGTTGCTTAGAACATCACGCAGGACGCCGCCAAAGATGCCTGTGATCACGCCCATGAGAATGGCGACGATGGGGGAAATATCGCGTTGCAGGGCGTAGGTTGCCCCGAGAATGCTGAAGATGCCCAGTCCGATGGCATCTGCAAAGATGAGCAGGCGGTTTGAAAAAGATTGCAGACGGTAAAAAGTAATGACGGCAATAACAAAGGTTGTGATGGTCAGCCAGGGGGCTGTGACCCAGAATACCGGGGTGCGCCCGAGCAGGAGGTCGCGCATGGTGCCGCCGCCAAAGGCTGTGACAAAGGCAATGGTTGTCGCGCCGACAATATCCATTTGGTGTTTGCGTGCTTCGAGTGACCCGGAAATTGCGGAGGCTATTACGGCGATGTATGTAAAGAGTGGCAGGAGTTGGTCCATTGATTTTTCAGGCTAATCTGGGTAGACCTTCCAGCCGAGTTCTTCCAGTTTGCTTGTGTCAAATTGGTCTGTTGGCACGTTGATGTGCATTCCCGTTCCTTCGGCAAGGAGTTCGTCCGTCTCTGCTTCGTAAATTCCGCCCCAGGCTTTGGCAATGCGTCCTTTGTTTTCGATGACCTTGCCAATGATCTTGAGGCGTTTGCCGATGGGGACATTTTTTCGGTATTTGATCTCCAGCTTGCCGGTGAACATAAAACGCGGATTTGCCGGGTCGTTGCCCATGTATGCCCTGCCTGAAACTTCGTCAATGATCGCGGCGACAATGCCGCCATGCAGCACGCCCGGGTATCCCTCAAAATGTTCGGGGGCGATATATTCGGTTTCAACCACTCCGGGTTCTGTTTCGTAAAAATGTAAATGCAAGCCAACGGGATTTTCCAGCCCGCAGATGAAGCAATGTCGTGAGTTGGGTTGTTTTATTTTTTGCATTATTTCTCAGCCCAGTGGATCGCAATGGTGCCGAACATTTTTCGTTTGAAGTTCACTTTCTTAAAGCCAACTGCCGCCATGCGTGCGGCGAGTTCTTCTGCCCTTAGAAAATTTTCGGTCGTATCGGGCAGGTACTCGTAGGCATCCCGTTCGCCGGAGAGCAGCCCGCCAATGGCGGGAATGATGGTGTGCATGTGGAACTTTATAAATGGAGAAAGCAGGTTTTTGTTTGGGCGGGTGGTGTCGAGAATGACGATGCGACCGCCGGGTTTGAGCGTGCGGAATTGTTCCTGTAAAGCCTGCTGAATATCTGTAACATTGCGCATCAAAAAGCCGGAGACAATTGCATCAAACACCCTGTCTTTGAACGGCAGCTTTAGGGCATCGGCTGTGGAGAATTTCAGGTCGCCATTCTTTTTACCCACCCGCATCATCTCATGCGTAAAATCAGAGGCGATCACTTTGGCTTGCGGGTAAAGTCCCTCAGCTTCCCGTGCCAAGTCACCCGTACCTGTTCCAAGGTCCAGCAGGGATGCGTTGTCTGTTAATTTTGCCAGCGCGATCACTTCCCTGCGCCAGCGAATATCCATGCCGCCGGTCATTAGTCGATTCATTAGATCGTAGCGATGCGCGATCCTGGTAAACATGGATTGAACATATTGGGCACGTTCCTGCCCGGTGAGTTGTGTCATGATTTCTCCTAAGCGCCGAATTATACACAGAAGTATTTTTCCGCAAGGTATAATCGCGAAATGCAAAAAATGCCCCATCCATTATCTCGTGAGAGCCGCCAAGCGATCGACCAAGCCAGACGTATTGCAAATGATAATCAACAGGCCGCCATAGACTCGTTAATGATTTTACTTGCCTTGCTGCAAATAAAGAATTCACGAGTGCAGCACGTTTTACAGCTCCTTAAAGTAAAAGTGGAAAATTTGGTCTCGCGGATTGCTGCAACCATAAAACTTGAATCGAAAGAGAATGCCCTGCATCAGGGGGAAGCAGAAATGACAGCCGAAGGTGAAGCTGTGCTCAATGCCGCGCTCCTTGAGATGCAATCAGCAGAGCGTACTGCGGTGGATGAACTGGATATTCTGATTGGAATGCTGCAACAGCCGGAAAGTAAAGCCGGTACCATTCTTGCACAATACCAGATAACTGCGGATAGTGTTCGTGAGCGTGTGGAATTCGCCAGAAAGACTCCCGTAGTCCAAAAAACATTTGCAAATAACCCAGGCTTCTTAAAAAGGGCTTTTCGCCATGGCATCAGTCCGATCTTTGTTAGCCTGGTTTTATTTACCATTGCCATGGCGGTATTTTTATGGCTGGGGGTTGGTAATAACCCGCGCGCTTTTATGATCGCTTTTATTATGGGCGGGTGGATCATCTCAGTGGCGCTGCATGAATTTGGTCATGCCATTGCCGCATTTTGGGGCGGCGATGAAAGCGTGGAAGAAAAAGGGTATCTCACCCTCAACCCACTTAAATATTCAAACCCTTTTTTGAGTATTATCCTGCCGGTTTTGTTTTTGCTCATGGGCGGCATTGGCTTTCCTGGCGGGGCGGTTTATATCAATATTTATGCTTTGCGAAAACCAAGCTATCGCAGCCTGGTTTCCATGGCAGGTCCGCTTGCAAATTTAATATTTGCCATCCTGCTTATTGCACCATTTAAGTATTTCCCTTTTTATCTTGTTTTTAGTTTCGCCTCGGAAAGTTTCTTGAAAGCAATTGCCTTCCTGGCTTTTTTGCAGATCACCGCCATTACGATAAACCTGTTGCCCATTCCCGGGTTGGACGGCTTTGGTATTCTTGAACCCTACCTGCCGCATGAAATTGTGGGCTTTGCGCAATCCATCCGTCCTTTTGGCTTCATGATCTTGTATCTTTTAGTGTTCATTGAATCCCCGATCTCCGATATGTTTTGGTCAAGTATTTGGACGATCACAGCCTTTCTCGCCCCCGACCTGGTGTATTACGCCAATGAAGGCTTGAGACTTTTCTTGAACTTATAGCGAAATGTATTATGGATAACAAAATAAACATGTATCAGATCTGGTGGCTTGCCATTCGCCCTAGAACATTGCCTGCGGCAGCCTCGGGCGTGGCAATGGGCAGCGCCCTGGCATGGCTCGACGGCTCGTTTCAAACCCTGCCTGCGCTGGCTGCATTGATGGTGGCGCTGCTTTTGCAAATTGCAAGCAACGTGGCGAATGATGTCTTTGATTTTGAGCGCGGCGCAGATACACCCGAACGATTGGGACCTGTGCGTGTCACTCAGGCGGGGATGTTGACCCCGACCCAGGTCAAACGCGGACTTGCCGTCATTCTCGCTTTGGCGATTCTGTTTGGCTTATACCTCGCCTCGCTTCGCGGCTGGACCGTGATCTGGCTCGGCGCTGCTGCCATTCTCTCCGCTGTAGCCTATACCGGCGGACCATACCCGCTGGGCTATCATGGCTTGGGTGATGTCTTCGTCTTCATCTTTTTCGGTCTCGCCGCCGTAGCAGGGACGTATTTTGTGCAAGTTGGTTCGGTCAGCGCCGCGGCGTGGTGGATGGCTATCCCTATCGGGTTGATCATAACCGCCATTCTGGTTGTTAATAACCTGCGCGATCTTGAAAGTGACCGCAAAGCAGGCAAGCACACACTGGCAGTACGATTTGGCGAACAAGGCACAAAACTGGAATATGCCCTTTGTATGGGAATTGCCTATTTGACCCTTCCCTTGTTTGTTTTTATGAAGATCATCCCTGTTGGCGGTTTGTTGGCATGGATTTCTCTCCCTGTTGCCATCCGTGCTTTGAAAGTGGTCTTCACCCAAAACGGACGTCCGCTCAACGCTGCCCTCGCTGGCACAGGTCAAACCGCGTTTTTGTTCAGCGTATTCTTTTGGGTCGGATTACTATTTTGATGACGGACTGGAAAGTCTCCCGACTTTCCAGTCGAACGACGGGAGTCGTTCGATTCCGTATCAATTCACAAACTTCCACTTACACCACTTCCGTTCCAGCCAATCCACACTGAAATACATGCCCAGCCCGAGCAGGCTCATCGCGATCACACCCGCATACATGGATGGGTAATCCAACAGCGTGCTGCCCCGATAATAGATGTAATATCCCAGCCCATATTTTGTCGCTGAAAGTTCGGTGATGTACAGCACCGCTACCGCAGTGCCGATCGACTGTCTGAGCGCCGTCAGAATGGCGGGCAAACTGGCAGGCAGGTAAACAAAGCGGAAGAGCGCCCGCCTGCCCGCGCCGAGGCTTTGCAGGCTTTGGATCAATTGCGGCGCAATTCCACTGGCTTGGTCGCGGACAAGCACCACGATCTGAAAAAACAGGATCAAGAACATGATCATGATCTTGGATGTGTCGCCAATCCCTAAAAAAAGGATGATGACCGGCACAAAGACCACTTTGGGAATTGGGTAAAGCAAATAGATTAGCGGAGAAAAAAGACGGTTCAACCGTTTTGATCCGCCAATGATCAACCCCGCCGGAGCCGCCACCAACACCGAAAGCAACATCCCTGCCGTTACGCGCCAGAGACTGACCGCAAAATGAGTGAATAGTCCGTTTTGCAATTCCTGAAAAAAGACCACCAACACAGTCAACGGAGTTGGCAAAATAGGCATGGATACGATCATCGCAGCAATCTGCCAGATGACGAAGATCGCCGCCGCCGCAAGAAAAACATCTCTGCGTTTCATTGTGTGCCGCCCTTCTGCATTTCACTGCGTAGCTGCCTGCACAACGATAAGAATTCAGGAGTGTTTTGATAGCCCTTTGTGCCTGCATTTGGGTTGTCAAAAACGCGTAGTTTTTTGTTGGTTGGCATATCCAAAACTAGAATTTTTTTTCCAAGCGCGGCTGCCTCTTCAATGGCATGGGTGACAATGACCAGCGTGATATTTTGTTCTGTGCAGAGCGAGAGGGTCAGGGCTTGCAGGTCTTCGCGGGTGATCGCATCCAGCGAAGAAAAAGGCTCATCCATTAGAAGCAGGTCTGGTTCGAGGACGAGCGTCCGCGCAATGGCGGCGCGTTGACGCTGCCCACCCGAAAGTTGCGCGGGGAATTTATCCGCTGCTTCGCTTAAACCCAGTCGTTGAATCCAGCCCTCGGCATTATCCTTTGGCGTGTAATTGTCTGGCGTATGTTTTCCATCTGCCCCGTAAAATTTGCGGACCTTCACCCCGAGTTCCACATTCTCGCGCACGGTAGACCACGGCAGTAAGCCATAATCTTGCAAGATCAACCCGCTGTGCGGGCGCGGATGGGTAATGGATTCGCCGTTGATGGTTACTTTACCGGCGGTTGGTAATTTCAAGCCAGCCAGCAAATACAAAAGCGTTGTCTTGCCGCAGCCCGAAGGACCGAGAATTGACCACGTCTCACCGCGGGCGATGGTGAGAGTGAGATTTTTAAACAACTCAGGGCTGTTTGGATAACCAAAACTCAAGTTGTGAATATTAATCATTTGAGCTTTCAAAGATCAAGTTAATAAAATAATCCCTGCTGCCGGAGAGACCATCGTTTGAAATGATTTGACCTTCTTCCATGTCTTTTGAGTTCAATCCAAATTTCCCAATGCTCAACCCTTCAATACTGGTTCCTTCTGAATTGAATGGGATTGCGCCGGTATCGGCAAGCTGCCAATGAGCAAAAACATCCCCTTTTTCTACAGGCAGCGCTTTTTCAAACATAATGGTCGAAGTCTCTGCCGCAATGGAAAAAGCATCATTTTCGTGGATGTCCAATCGGTGTATAACCTTCCACCCGCCTTGTATCGGGCGCAGGATCAGGAGACTGAAATCTTCTTCTTGCATATCGTTGTCGTTTTGTAAAATCAACCCAGAGATGGCGCCATCGGCAGGCATGGGGTATTTATGCACAAAGAGGTGTTTTGGGGCTGAATCGTCGCCGCCTGTATAAACTGCTGTTTGGTCTGTTAAGTTGAAGCCGATAAGAAATTGTGTCTTCTGCGGCGCTCCCGTTCCACGAATGCCTGTGATCTGGTTGCAGCTTAGAGAAATTGCAAGGAACACAATTACGAATCCAATATAGTTTTTCATGCAGCGCCTGAATATTGTTAGATGACAGCGTGAACTGCAATTTTGCAGTTCACGCTGATTATACATAGATATATTTTCTTGCAGGTCAATTACGGCAGAAGCGACCCGTTCACTGAATCCGTGTAACTCACATCTAGGGTCAGAATTCCTTTTTCTTTCAGCCAAGCCAGCCCATCATTCCACTCAGCTTCGGTGGGTACAGCGCCAGCGGGGAAGGGCGGTACTCTAAAGGTTTCCAGCAAAGGCGGGGGGACGAGCCCTTTGTCGCTCAAAAGCGAGGTGAATTGTGTCGGGTCTGAGTTGATCAATGCAGACGCTTCTTCAACCGCGGCGAGGAAAGCGCTTACGGCGGCGGGGTTGCTGTCGATCACATCCTTGCGGAAGGAGTAAATGCTAAACCCATATTCAGGGTGCATGGAATCGTCTAAAACAGCCACAGAGCCCTGTTGAATGGCAAGCGTAGCCAACGGGTCGGGCAGCACGCCAGCAGCAAGTTCACCCGAGCCAAGCAATGCCATGCGGTCGGGAATCTTCGGCACGGCAATCGTCTTGATCTCATCCGCCGTCAGCCCTTCGGCTTGCAATAAACGTTCGGTCACATACTCGATCACGGTTCCTTGCGAAACGCCGATTTCAACACCCTTCAACTCTTGCGCGTTCGTAATTCCACTTTTGCCCGAAGCGAGGATGAAGAAATGTCCGTAGCCCTGTTCGGGGCGCAGCGCGTAACGGACTGCCTGCATTTGGATGCTTTCTTTGTTGAAGAGCATCACCGCCAGGGTTTCGTTGATGCTTCCATCTGCCTGCCCAGCCGCGAGCAATTGGTCGCGCTCCGGCGCAGAAGCCACGGGGATGAGCTCAACCGTCAGCCCGTATTTGGCAAACAGACCTTCAGATTCGGCAACATACATCGGAAGGGTATCAATGATGGGGAGGACTGCGATCTTGAGTGTGCCGACGTTTTTAACTTCAACCGGCGCTTCGCTTTGGACTTCGGGGGCTGCTTCAGTTTCTTTGCCCTCTTCTACAGGGATAACGGGTGCGCAAGCCGCGAGTAAGAGACTTGCGGCAAGAACAACAAAAAACAGGGAACGTGCAATTCGCATGAAATACTTCTCCTTTAATTTGACGATGAATTTCGCTCATTTGTCATCTAGGGTCTATCGTCCGTTATATTTTTTCTTCCGGTACTCCAATGGAGCGTGCCAGAAATTTTCTCAACTCAGGCAGTGACTCTTCCAGTGTGGGCGTGCCGGTATAGATCCAGTGTGTGACGATTTCGTTTAATGCGCCCACCCAGGCGCGGGCGGCGAGATCCGCTTTCAGCGGGGGAATGCTTCCCTCCGCCGCAGCAGCTTCCAGTCTGGTTTGAACGAGGCGCGTCAGGCGGTCATTGATGGCGCGGCGGCGTTCCTCAAAGACGGCGCCCAATCCCACGGCTTGTACGAGCGCGATTTTCGCCAATCCGCGATACTGGCTGAATAAGCCAAGGCTCACCCGCAGGGCGGCATCCATTTGTTGCAGCCCGTGGCTTTCGCTTTGCACGGCTTCGCTTAGCTTGCTTTCGAGCAAGTCTGCAAAGGTATCGCTCAGGGCGATGAAAATATCCTGCTTGCTGGGGAAGTAGAAATAGAACGCACCTTTGGAGGTCTGCGCCTCGCCGACAATATCGTCTACCTTGGTGTCGTGATAGCCTTTTGTGGCAAAGACCTTCACAGCTGCTTCAAGGATGCGGGTGCGGGTTTCTTGTGTGGATTCTGGGTCGTTTTTGCTCATAGTTTATAGACTGACCAGTCAGTTTATAGTTACGAAGGATAGCATGGGTAAAAAACAGAAGCAAGGTGACGAATCTCACCAGTGCAGATGTGTATCCTCCCTTTAATTGTAGGTCAGGCTTTCAGCCTGACGCTATTGAAGATATATAATTCCCACGGTCACAAATTGCGCTTTCCTCCTTCTTAAAAAGCGCAATTTGTGACCGTGTGCGGTATAGATGACGGGTTAAAAACCTGCCCTACAAACTCTGTGGTGAATCAAAAAAATCCCCGCCACAATGACGGGGATTTCGTTTGTTTGACGTTATTCTTGCGCGAATGTATCGATCAGCAATTTGAAATTGCCGCCCACCGGGTAGAGAATGGGGCAAGTGCAGCCGCGTTTTTTATATTCTTCCACTTTGGCTTTTGCTTCAGAGGGAGTGCCAGAGGCGGTGATTTTCAAAACCAATTCATCTGGCACGAGGTCTTTGGCTTTCATTACCTGTTCCTTTGTGGCGGGCCAGCCGAGAATGGATTGGATCTGCTGCACCACATCATCTGAAACATTGGATGCCTTGGCGATGTGAGGCTGCTGGGCAATGTATTGACACAAGAGCATCTTGCTGTAATCGATGGCTTTGTCGTGGTCTTCATCCACCGAGCAGACGATCAACTGCGGGCGGTCAAAATCTGCCATCTTGCGACCCGATTTATCCAAGCCGCTTTGCA
>Ga0172367_10000972_pt1 | contig 43105 bp, 43 predicted proteins | sample Lak10m_FD_114542 | JGI IMG/M metagenome (GOLD analysis project Ga0172367, IMG submission 114542) | Freshwater microbial communities from Kabuno Bay, South-Kivu, Congo - kab_022012_10m | ecosystem: Environmental > Aquatic > Freshwater > Lake | place: Democratic Republic of the Congo: South-Kivu...
CAGGACTTACGCAAAACTGGCGCAAATTGACCGCCGACCACAGACGGGCGACCGCATTTTGTGGTCTGCGGTCAGTCGTCTGCGGTCAAAAGAGGAGAATATCTTGATTTTGCGTAAGTCCTATTCATATTTTAGGAGACGAGAGACATGTATACTGACCCGCACAGTTCTGCAATTAGTGAAGATAGAAGTTCGAACCGAAACTTAATCATTTCAATTATTGGAATCGTCCTTTTTGGCTGCTGTTGTCTTGTAGTGGGAGTAGGCGGTTATTACGGCTACCAAGCCTATGTGGCAGCAAAAGAGGTTGTGGATGAGGTTAAGGAGATCTATGAGATCCCCGTGAACCCAGAGGATCCTACCAGCCCCAATGTTCCAATTCCGTTCATGCCTTTTAGCGAAGCACCCGAAGGCGGATTGGGAGATGAGCGGGCGCGTGAGTTCGTATGGACACAAATTCCCATCTACTACCAGGAGGCGAACTGCCCTGAACCCAAAGCGGAGACGACCGTGATCACAGTCATCACCCAGCCCAATGCCCAAGGCTCATGGCAGGAAGAATGGAACGTGGATTGCGGCAATGGAACTTTCCATGTCTTTGTGGTGGATTTTGTCACCCAGGATGGGTATTCCTCCGGGATCGTTCAACCGCCTCAGTAACTTTGATATATAAAAAAACGCGGAGAGATATTGAATCTCTCCGCGTTTTTTGTAAGTGACCCGATTTACTGATCACTAGTGCCCAAACAACTTAAAATTGGAGGGGTAAAAGCGGCGAACTTCAGCCGCTTTTACCCTACATCTTCATGTTGTTTGGGTACTAGTGGCAAAATCCTATTTCTCTTCATCCGTATCAATATGCCCGGGTTTCTCCTTACCCAACTCCAGTGAGCGTTGATACGCTGCCCAAACCGCGCGTGAAATAGCGGTGCGGAACCCAGCCTTCTCCAAATAATACAACGCCTCAGCAGATGTGCCCCCCGGCGATGTAACTTGGTTTCGCAGCGTAGCGGGGTGCCGTGCCGCGCCTTCGTAATAGGACGCCGATCCTTTTATGGTCTGCAAAACAAGCTGCTCGGCAATGCGGCGCGGAAAACCCATGTGAACGCCAGCATCAATAAGCGCTTCGGTAAAAAGGAAAACATAGGCAGGACCCGAGCCGGAAAGCGCCGTTGCCATGTCGAGATAGCTTTCGTCTTCCACGAACACTTCCGCGCCCAATGCGCCCAGGATGGCACGGGTCATTTCCTGCTGCTCTTCGGTCACTTCTTTCGATGCTGTCCAAACCGTGATCCCTTCACCGATCTGCCCGGGTGTGTTTGGCATGGAGCGCACAATGGCTTTGTGCTTTAACCCTGCGCCGATCTTTTTCATCGTTGCGCCCGCAATGATGGATAAAACCAATGCGTCTGAACGAACACCCTTAAGTTCTTTCATCACCTCGGTGAGCCTTTGTGGCTTGACCGAAAGGACAACCACATCCGCGCCATGGCTGGCGGCGGAGTTATCGGTGGTGAAATCGATGCCATATTTTTTATTCAACTCCTCGCCGCGTACAGTCCGTGGACCTGATGCGGTGATGTTTTTTGAGTCTGCCAGTTTCTTGTTGAGCAGTCCGGCGATCATGGCTTCAGCCATAACCCCGGGACCAATGAATGCGATATTCTTCTTAAGCATGGTCATCTCCAAATATTGGGCAGGGCTTTGCCTGCCAGTTTTCAGCCAATTCGAGCGCTATTCTTGCAGTAGCGTACATCTTTTCTTGAAATTCTTTTGAGTAGCCGTACTTGATAACGGCTTCGGCAAATTCATCTTCATCCACCAAGAGTGCGGGGTCTGGCAGCTTTTTGGAAACATCCAATTCGTGGTCTTTGAAACTTAATATGCCATTCTTGAATTCTGGCGGCGCGGCAATGTTGATGTAGACCTGCACCAATTTGCCGTTGGGGTCAAAGATTTCAAGCAGGTTGTAATACTTTTTTGTCCAATAATAAGCGCGGTAATGATGCAGAAGCGGATAATCTTCTCCCTTGATATTGAAGACCGACGACCCGACAGGAGCGATGGTAACGAGTAACTCATCAGTTACAGACTCTACCATTGCCTTCCAGCTTCGGTAAACAGTTTCATCTGCCTTGCGGGCTTGAACGGGGACTTCATCTCCAACTCTTAATGTTTGCATCGGGGCATTATACATGTATAAAAAGACCTCTGGAGTCTTTGAGACTCCAGAGGTCTACTGCTTGCTGAGTACTGCCTACTCTTTCACTTCGCCGTCTACAACATTATCGTCAGGGGTAGGTCCGCCTTCGGGTTGGGGTTGTGCGCCCTGACCCTGGGCATACATCTGCTGGCTGAGCGCGTGGAAGGTGTTCTGCAATTCCTCGGTCAGTTTCTTGATGTGTTCCACATCATCGCCTTGAGCGGCTTGTTTCAGCTCGTTGACCTTGGCTTCGATGGATTCCCTTTCAGCAGATGGAACCTTGTCGCCAAGTTCGCGCAAAGCCTTCTCGATCTGATAGGTGAGATTGTCCGCATCGTTCTTGATCTGGATCGCTTCGCGGCGTTTCTTATCTGCGGCTTCGTTCTGCTTGGATTCCTGCACCATGCGGTCGATATCGCTTTTGTTCAAGTTGGTTGAGGCGGTGATCGTCACCTTCTGTTCCTTGCTGGTTGCCTTATCCTTTGCGGTCACATGCAAAATACCATTTGCATCGATATCGAAGGTTACTTCAACCTGTGGAACGCCGCGTGGAGCCGGTGGAATTCCATCGAGGCGGAAGCGCCCAAGGCTCATGTTATCGCCAGCCATCGGGCGTTCGCCTTGCAGCACGTGGATATCCACAGCCGTCTGGTTATCTGCGGCGGTGGAGTACACCTCGGTCTTGCGGACGGGGATGGTGGTATTGCGTTCGATCATCACGGTCATCACGCTGCCCATCGTCTCCACGCCGAGGGAGAGCGGGGTTACATCCAACAGGAGGATATCTTTCACATCGCCGCCGAGTACGCCGCCCTGAATGGCAGCGCCAACAGCCACAACTTCGTCGGGGTTCACGCCTTTATTCGGTTCTTTCTGGGTTAATTTGCGAACCAATTCTGCTACCATCGGCATACGGGAAGAACCGCCAACAAGAACAACTTCATCGAGCTGTCCAGCCGACATACCGGCATCTTTCAACGCCGATTCAAATGGCTTGCGGCAGCGCTGGAGCAGGTCTTCGGTCATCTGCTCAAATTTAGAGCGGCTGAGTTTCAGTTGCAGGTGTTTCGGTCCAGAAGCATCGGCGGTGATGTACGGCAGGTTGATCTCGGTTTCCATCACGGTCGAGAGTTCGATCTTTGCCTTTTCCGCCGCTTCACGCAGACGCTGCAACGCCTGCTTATCTTGCCGCAGGTCAATGCCCTGGTCTTTCTTGAATTCATCGGCTGCCCAGTTGGTGATGCTCTGATCCCAGTCGTCGCCGCCGAGGTGGGTATCGCCATTGGTGGCTTTTACTTCGATTACGCCTTCGCCCACTTCAAGGACGGAAACATCGAAGGTACCGCCGCCAAGGTCGAAGACGAGAATGGTTTCGTTCTTCTTCTTATCCAAGCCATAGGCAAGCGCAGAGGCTGTTGGCTCGTTGATGATGCGCAGCACTTCCAAGCCCGCGATCTTGCCCGCGTCTTTGGTTGCCTGGCGCTGGCTGTCATTGAAGTAGGCAGGGACAGTGATGACTGCCTGGGTCACCGGCTCACCGAGATACGCCTCGGCATCTGCCTTGAGCTTGCCCAGCACCATGGCGCTGATCTCCTGCGGAGAATATTCCTTGCCGTTGGTGGGTACTTTCACGCGCACATCACCGGTGGGACCCTGTACAACCTGATAGGGAACCATTGCGCGTTCAGCCTCGGTTTCGTCGTAATGACGACCGATAAAACGTTTAATCGAATAAATTGTGTTATCGGCATTCACAACCGCCTGACGTTTGGCAGTTTGCCCTACCATGCGCTCGCCATTCTTATTGAATGCCACAACAGACGGGCATAAGCGTCCGCCCTCTGCGGTGGTGATGACGGTTGGTGAACCGCCTTCCATGACAGATACAACGCTGTTGGTCGTGCCGAGGTCAATTCCTATGATCTTGCCCATAATAAAATCTCCTTGCTGCCCAAAGATTGGGCTTTACTTTTATTTTTCAATGTCATCATGTTAAACGAAATCTGCAAGATTTTTGTTAACGGTGTGTAGGTTCTAAATAAAAACAGCCGCCAAACATGGCGGCTGTTTTTATGAAACACCATGGTTTATTTTTCCGAAACCGTAAACCATTCAAACGCGGCGCTGGCGAGGGTGTCAACAAATGATGCGGTTGCAAGCCCCGCGTTGCCTTCGGTCAGTCCATAATTGGTCACATCAATGTTGCGTAATAATTTCCCGCCTGCGTAGGCGCGCAGGAAGGTATCTTCGCAAAAGAGGGAAAACTCACCACTGTTCGAGACGGCAGAATTTTCTTCAATGATGATCGGTACATATTTTGTAACGCCGGGCGCAAGCCATGAGCCAAAGAGCAGGCTGTACTCGCCATTTGAAATGTTGAACTCATACCAACCAGCTTCTGAGTAGCGGCAGATCAAACCAATCGAGCCATCGGGCGTGATATCTGCTTTGGCAGCTACGAGGATATTTTCATACGTATGCGCGGTATGAATTCCAACCATCCATGTATCTGGTGATTTGAAGTCAATTTGCAGGCTGCCGTTGAAATCAATGACGGGGGGGGAACTTCCTGCGGCTTGGGTGAACTGCCAGTATGGATCGGATGAATCGAACTCATCTGTGAAGTAGAGAGGGGGCGGCTCTGGCGTGGGGACGGCTGTTTCGGTGGGGACCAAACTTGGGGTTACGCTGACAGTTGTCGGCGTGGGGAGAGGCGTTTGTGTGAGGGGAGATTCAACCTGAGGCGTGGCAGCAGGCATGGTGCAGGCAGAAGTCAAAAGAAGGAGAAATCCAATAAGAATATTTTTTTTCATTAGGTTAATCGCAATTGGGGATGCCGAGAAAGCAGGGCATTTGGTCTGATAAGATTCCCAGCCACATGGAGCCAAGCATGAATAGGACGACGAGGCGGGTGAAAAGGCTGAAGGGATGATCGAGTAGTTTTCCTCCGGCGCGAAGGTAGCGGATGATGGGGAGCAGTGTGGCGAAGAATAAGGCAGAGGATAACCACAGAACGCCAAACAAGTTGAATGGAAAGCCCGGGTTGGCTTTTTGGTTTACGATCTCAAGAATGGCAAATGGCAGGGTGATTAAGAACCCGTATAGAGCCGGAGTACGCAAGTTGGGGAGGCAGATGGACATGGCTTGCGGGATTATACCTGTGGGTGGTTATTAAACAAAACCGTTCGGTGTATGACCCGAACGGTGTGTGTGGAGATGGCGGGAATTGAACCCGCGTCCGAAAGATTCGACTCTCGGAACTCTACGAGCGTAGCCTGCCGTTTATCGTCACCACAGGCGCCCCGGCGGGCAGGTAAGCCTGTGACCATCTGCTTGTCTTAGGCGTGTTTAGCAGAATCACACGCGGCACTCCATCATTGTTTCGCCCGAGCCGTCACCGGGTGGAGGACGAGGACGGTGGACGCGGCATCATCAAAGGATGCCGACCGATATGTTCGCCTTAGGCGGCGAGGGGCATAGCGGCGTAAGTGCGGTTATTGGCACTTGATTGTTTGCACTGATTTTACGAGGTCGGTGCGCGCTCGGCTCGCATTCCGGAACCAGCCTCTCCCGTCGAAGCCTGTCATCCCCGAGGCTTGCCGTGGAAGGGTGTCCCTTCGCTGTTTTCATTATAGCATGTTGAAGTGGAAAAAGATGTTACTTGTCCGTTATAATGAGATTGGCAGTTTTGATTCGATGCCTGGATTAAAATGCAGCAAACTTACCCAGAATGAGGAAACTATGCCTGAGCGAATTTTAATTGTCGATGATGATGTGGATACTCTACGGCTGGTGGGGCTTATGCTCCAGCGCCAGGGGTATCAGGTCATTGCGGCTTCGAACGGGTCACAGGGGTTAACAAAAGCATTTGAGGAACGCCCAAACCTGATCCTTTTGGACGTGATGATGCCGGATATGGATGGCTATGAGGTTACCCGCCGTTTGCGCAGCAACCCGGCTACCGCATCCATTCCCATTTTGATGTTTACTGCCAAAACCCAGTTGGATGACAAAGTGACCGGGTTTGAAGCGGGCGCAGATGATTACCTGACCAAACCCACACACCCCACCGAATTACAAACGCATATCCGTGCCTTATTGTCGCGTGTTTCAACGGTGGCAAAAACGCCCGAAGAACTTGAAACCGTAATTAAGGAAAAACACGGGTATGTGATCGGCATCTCGTCTGCGCGCAGCGGGGCGGGGGTTTCCACCTTTGCTTCAAACCTTGCGGCAGCCTTGTATGCGCGTGACAAAGCGGATGTGATCGTGGCGGAATTGACGCCCGGGCAGGGTACGCTGGCGTTGGATCTTGGGCTTGAAGAAAACGCCAAATTAAGTGAATTGTTAAAAAGCACCCCCGTGGAAGTAACCCGTGAAAAGGTATTATCTTCGCTGGTTACACATCCCTCAGGAATGCGGCTATTGGTTGCATCAGACAGCCCGCTTGATATGGACCTTGCAGCCCGAACCGAAAATTTTAACGCCCTGGTTTTGCGCCTTGCCACACTTGCTCGTTTCGTTATTCTGGACTTTGGGGCTGGGTTGCCTCATTCTGTGCAAAAAATGTTACCCCTGTGCGCCGAACGGATCGTCGTGCTTGAAGGAACCGTTAACTCTATTCACTATACCCGTCAGCTATTGAGCGCGTTTGAAGAATTGAAGTTGGAGAAAAAAGCGGTTTCGGTGGTGGTGAATAACCGTATCCGCTCTGACATGCAAATTCCATGGGTGCAGGTTCAGGAAAAGTTGGGGCATTCCATTCTCTCCACCATCATCCCTTCGCCAGAGTTGTTTATGCAAGCTCTGCGTTTGCAGACCCCGGCAATTTTGGCGCAGCCTGAAAATATGATCTCGCAGCAATTCCTCAAGATCGCAGATGCGATTTTGGAGCGCGAAAAAAATAATAAATGAAATCGGATTCCCTTGAAGCGCAGGCAGCCATCGACTTTGCGGCGGATCTTATCCGTCAATCTCGACATGCCGTTGCTCTGACGGGGGCGGGGATGTCTACTCCTTCGGGTATCCCTGATTTTCGGTCTTCCGGCACGGGGTTATGGTCTCGTGATGAACCATTGGAAGTGGCATCTCTTAGCACGTTTCGTACAAAGCCAGGTTTGTTCTTTGAATGGTTTCGTCCGCTGGCGCGTCAAATGTTTGATGCCCGCCCCAATGCTGCCCACTTTGCGCTGGCTAAATTGGAACAGCATGGTTTTATCAAAGCTGTCATCACTCAAAATGTGGATGTGCTGCACCAACGATCCGGCTCGAAAACTGTTATTGAAATGCACGGAACCCTGCAAACATTGACCTGTACCCAGTGTTATCATCAGGCACAGGCAGACGTGTATATTGCCTCTTTTGTGGAAACTGGAACCCTGCCATCCTGCTCCAAATGCGCTGCGCTGCTAAAGCCGGATGTGATCCTGTTCGGGGAGCAGTTGCCGCAATCGGCTTGGTTTGCCGCGCAGCGCGCAGCGCGTTCATGTGATGTTATGCTGGTGGTCGGCTCATCGCTGGAGGTTTTACCGGTGGCAGGTTTGCCCATGCAGGCGTTGGATCGCGGCGCTCATTTGATCATCATAAATAATGCCCCCACCTACCTGAATATTCGTGCTGATGCAGTCTTTTTTAACGATGTTGCCGAGATTTTACCTGCAATTGCAGAGAGAGTGTTGAATGGCTGAGATCAAAACTGAAAGATTGGACAGTTATCGCCGCCTGATCGATATTTCACGCGATCTGGCGTCAACTCTTGACCTGGATATCCTGCTATCCCGCATTGTTCATGCGGCGGCAGAGATCAGCGGGTCGGAGGCGGCTTCGATCCTTTTGTATGACGAGGCTTCACGTCAGTTGTACTTTCAGGTTTCCACGAACATGGATGAATCGACCCGTCGCGGCATCACCGTTCCGCTTGACGGCAGCATTGCCGGATGGATCGTAACCAACCGCAAGCCGGTACGCATCACCAACGCACATGAGGATGAACGCTTCTATTCCAATGTGGAGGCGGTTACCGGTTTATCAACTCAATCTCTGCTCGGTATTCCCCTCATTACAAAGAACAAGATCGTAGGCGTGCTCGAAGCCTTGAACAAGCACCGTGGGAACTTTTCAGAGCAGGATGAAGCCCTGCTGCTGGTGTTGGGTGCGCAGGCTGCGGTGGCAATTGAAAATACCCGCCTTTTTCAACAATCTGACCTGATCTCCGAGTTCGTGCATGAACTACGCACGCCGCTTTCATCGTTGAGCACGGCAACCTACCTGTTACTCCGCCCCGAAATGTCACAAGACCAGCGCGACCAGATCATTCAGAACATTCACAGTGAAACCATGCGATTGAATGCCCTGGCTTCCTCTTTTCTTGACCTTGCCCGTCTCGAATCGGGGCGGGTACAGTATCGCAAGAGCGTTTTCAGCCTCGCCGACTTGATGTACGAATGCAAGGATATTATGTCTGCCAAATCCATTGAGGATAATATCCACGTGCGGGTTGAATCGCCTGAAGGGCTGCCCCTGGTGGATGCCGACCGAGACAAGATCAAGCAGGTCTTTTTGAATTTATTGAGCAATGCCATCAAATACAATCGCCCAAATGGAAGTGTGCAGTTACGGGCTGAAGTGATGGATAACGAGGTCAAGGTCATCATTCAGGATACCGGCATTGGCATCCCGGACGAAGCGCTCCCGCACCTCTTCCAGAAGTTCTATCGTGTGCGGGAGCATGAAACCCGCGCTTCGGGTACTGGGCTGGGGCTTTCGATCTGTAAACAAATTGTCAACGGACATGGTGGGCGCATTGAAGTGAAGAGTAAAATGGGGGTTGGTACGGTTTTTATGATCTACCTGCCCCGCACCACAAGGACAGTCCCTCGTTAGTAGTTTCGGGTGAGGTTGAAAGAATTGACTTTTTAAGTTGAAGATTGTAAACTAGGCACGAGTTCGTATAAAGAAATTATTGGAGGAAGAAGATGGCACAATTCCAGTTTGTTATGCGTTCGGGTCCCACGCCGGGGGTTACTTTTCCGTTGGAAGGCGACCAGCTTACCATTGGGCGCGATTCTACCAATGGGGTTGCGATCAACGACGCTGAAGTTTCGAGAAAACACGCCCGTCTGATGTTTCAGGGCGGTAAATATGTTTTGGAAGACCTGGGTTCCACCAATGGGACGTTTGTTAACGGACAGCGTTTATCAGGACCGGTTGTGCTTAAATCAGGCGATGTGGTCTCGCTCGGCGAACAGATCGTCCTGATGTACGATGCAATTGCCGCCGATGCCGGTGCTACCGTTGCCGTTTCGCGCAAAGCTGTGCAGGCTGCCATCCCTGCTGCTCAGCCTTCCGCACCGCAATATGCTGCCCCTGCTTACTCCCAGCCTGCCTCCACTCCTTATGGCGCCGCTCCTCAACAGGTGCAGGGAGGGACGAAGAAGAGCAATACGACCCCCATCATCATTGGCGCCGGTGTTTTGCTTTTTCTCTGCATCTGTGCCGGTTTCTTCTTCTGGGTGGATGCGACCTATCGTTGGTGCGTTTTATTCCCCTTCATTTCCGGCTGTTAATTTTTGACTTGTATGTTCAGCCCCGTGATAAACACGGGGCTTTTTGTTTGTATACCGCACTCGGTCATAAATTGCGTTTTTTTAGAAGGGGGAAAGCGCAATTTGTGACCGTGGGTATTATATAATACTCACGGTTGAAAACCACCCAACTTTGATAAAATCGAATCAATGTTTGCCTAATACATCAAGGAATTGAAAGTATGAAACCTGCACCTCACCTTACCTCACCCAGTTGGGGGACAAATACCAAGCTGGTTATTGCGCTTACCTTTGTTGTAATTATCGGTGCGCTGCTGGTTAAGTTCCAGTTCATCATCACGCCTTTGGTGATGGCTTTTTTACTTTCATACCTCTTTCACCCCGTTGCAGATATCATTCAAAAGAGAACCCGTATTTCATGGAGTCTCTCAGTGGGTATCATTTACATTTTGATCATCATCCTGCTGGTGGGGCTGCTAACCCTGGGTGGGGTAGGTCTGGTGCAGCAGATTCAGAGCCTGGTCGTCATTGTGCAGGACGCGCTCCGTACCCTCCCGCAGTTGATCCAGGATATTTCCGGGCAGGTCTTGCATTTTGGTCCCTTCACCATCGACTTCAGCACAATGGATCTTACAGACCTTAGCCGTCAGGTGCTTGGCATGGTGCAGCCCCTGCTCAGCCAAACCGGCAATTTGCTTGGCACCGTAGCAGGCGGCGCAGCCAACTTTCTGGGGTGGACGTTATTCGTTCTACTTGTTTCATACTTTACATTGGTTGAAAGCAAAGGTTTGCGTGACCGCATCATTACAGTGGATATCCCCGGCTATGGTGATGACTTTTCCCGCCTCAGCCGCGATCTGGGGCGTATTTGGAATGCCTTTCTACGCGGACAGATCATCATTTTCTTCCTCACCGTTGTAACCTATTCCCTTGTTCTCGGAGTTTTAGGCGTACATTATGCGGTTAGCCTTGCCTTCCTTGCCGGGTTGGCGCGTTTTGTTCCCTACGTTGGTCCTGCCGTCAATTGGGTTATTTTGCTTATCGTTGCCTATTTTCAAGAGTACACTCTCTTAAGCATGACCGACCTATCCTATTCCCTGCTTGTGCTTGGTATAGCCCTTGTGATCGATCAAATATTTGATAACGTGGTTTCGCCGCGCATCATGTCGAGCGCACTCAAGGTTCACCCTGCTTCTGTGCTGGTCGCAGCCATCATCGCCGCCAACTTGTTTGGCATCCTCGGCGTGGTGGTCGCTGCGCCCATCCTTGCCACCGTGATCCTGCTTTGGAACTACATCATGCGCAAGATGCTCGACCTTGACCCCTTCCCCGAAGCGGAAGTGACCCAGCCGCCCCCGCCCCCCGGCTCGCGCCTCATGGTCTCCATCCGCCGCTTCTTCCGCAGCCGAAAATTGACCGCCAAAAAATAACCTTTTCCACCGCCTACACTTTCATGCATGTTCAAATAAAAAGGAGAAAAAAATGAGTAACGAACCCAATACCGATACCCTCGCCGAGACCGAAAACTTTATGGCATGGCGGGCAGACGAACCCGATGGAGAGGTAACCTATTACCTGCAACTCGGGCGAGCAACCATCAACTTCTTTATGGAAGAATGGGACGAACTGCGCGCATCCATTCCTGAATTGAAAAAAGCCAAATCTGATGAAGATGGCATGTACGCCGTTTCCTTCGACAACGTGGATGTCTGGATGGATGGTGACGACTGGGCGGAATTCCTCAGCCTTTTGCGTGACCTGGAATAACCTGTTTTCAAGGTGACAGTCGCTTTTAAAGTGACTGTCACCTTTTAAGTCACCAAGGAATTTTTCATGAACAAACAAAGACTCATCTTACGAACAATATCTGCCTTGTTCATAGCCGGATTTATTTCTTTTTTTCTGGCGCAAAACTATTTTGCATTTGAGTCTCGTGCCTTGGTCGATCGGCTCTTTCTGGTCGTCGTACCCGCCGCAGCCATCTTTACCTGCCTGTTGTATTTGATACCGGCTTTGGAAACAACACTTGTGGGTGTTTCTCCGTTTGTTCGCTGGTTTGTTTTTGGGTGGAGTATTTTTTCAGCCGGTCTATTCGCCTTTCTTTCCGGGCTTTCCTTCTTATCCTTCCTTTTCTTTTTGATCCTTTTCACCCTCACACTGATACCCTCTGCTTCATCCCTGCAAACATTGCAAGAAGCAGGCGGACGTTCCCGCATTTTAGGTGCATGGATATTTGCATCGATCTTCAGCTTTTTCCTTACCAGTTTTCTGGATGACTTTTACACCAGCGCAATCGAGCTTATTATCCTGATCATCCTCTCGCAGGCAAGCTTCGGCATTGGCGGATATTTTTTTATGGGCAGGGCGCGCCGTGTGGCAGGGGAACGCTGGTTTGATGCCTTTATTCACTTCAGCCTGTTCGCTTTGCTCATATCCTTTATTCTCTGGTCTTTCAATGAAGGGCAGGTCATTTCGATATTCCCTTCCAATTACTTTCTTTTGAATCAAGGTACAAAAAAACTTTTCACCTTCTTCACGTTGCTGGCATTGCCCTGGCAGGGCTGGCTTCACATCAAATTAAAGTTCAGCGGTTTTTATAACCGGCTCAAGCAGACGAAAATTTACGAATATATAAGCGCCAACCTCGCGGGCTTATCGCTCGCATTCGCTTTTTTTACCCTTTACCTTGTGCTTGCCTCTGCTCTCAACCTGCCGCGCTTCGATGTGGACGATATCTACTTCGACGCCGATCATTTCAACTACCGCCTGCGTCTCACCAGCGACCATTGGAACGATTTTTACTGGCGTTCGGTTCATCCATTCATCGTCTTACTTTTGCGCCCGCTTGTTGGTCTCTTTGCCATCCTGCTCAAAGGTGATGCGCTCTGGGGTGCATATGTCCTGGTTGCTTTGGGCGGCGCGGCGTGTGTGTACCTGGTGTGGATGTTCATCAAGTCGGTGACGGGGAATTCGGTCTATGCTTCACTGATTTCTGCGCTTTTGGGATTAAGCGCCTCGCACCTTGTTTTTGGCTCGTTACTCGAATCATACATTTTCCTCGCTGCGAGTTTGCTGCTGTTCTTTATGCTGCTTCTAAAAGATAGACCCCTGCCTGCCCTTGTCTCTGCCAGTTTGATAACCGTCGGGCTCACGCATTCAAACTTTGCCCAGAATGTCATTGCACTGTTCACCGTTAAACCGAACATCAAGCAGATGTTCAAGTATGGCGTGACGGTGATGGTCTTTCTGGTTCTGCTCACCCTTGCCAACAACATTCTATACCCCGATGCACACCCCTTCTTCTTTGTGCCGTCTTCGCTTCAGGCGGAGGAGAGTAACCTGTATCCGCTGAACCAGCTTCGAGGTCAGGCTTTGATCCGCGCCTTCTTCTTTCATAACATTGCCGCGCCCGATGCCATCCTGCACACAGGCGAGATACCCTTCGTCCAATTCCGCTTTTTCAAACCAGAGATCAACAAACTGAGCCAATATGATCTGCCGCTCCAAAATATGACCTCATGGATTTGGGCGCTCTTGCTGCTGCTGGGCGGAAGCATGTTCCTGCTGAACTTCCGAAAGGATGTTCATTTGCGCCTGTCGCTGGCGTTGATCGGATGCATGGGCTTTAATTTTTTGCTGCACCTGCGCTACGGCAAAGAGCTTTTTCTTTACACGCCCAACTGGACGTATGCCCTGATTTTGTTGCTGGGTATGGCATGGCGGCAATTTGCGGGGAAGCGCTGGTTTCAGTTGGCGCTTTTGGTTTTTCTTTTCCTCCTGGTTTGGAATAATGCCGCGTTGATCACCACCATTTTTGAAACTTTGGCTGTGCAAGTGTAATTTGGGCGTGTGGTAGACTCCAAACGCCTGACCCATGAAAAGTAAAAAATCACTTCTGATTCCCGCAAAACGATTATTTCCTGCCTGGTTGTTGGGGGGGGCGCTTGTGTATGCCGCCCTGGGGTTTTTAGATTTGTATTATCAAACCTTTCTTGAAGCCCTGTTGACAGCCCTTGTCCTTCAAACACTAATAACTTTGTTCGCTTATTTTGTGTTGGGCAGGCTGCTGCTTAAGCTCCGCGCCAGCCGCGCCGATTTTGCCCTGCAAACTGCAACGGCGCTCTCTGTTCTGTTATTCTTCGCCCATCTTGTGCAAATGGCAGCAGATTTTCCGAAGCTGTTCGATATTTCTGCCTTTGTGCTTGCCCCCACAATTTTGACTGGTTTCTTTTTTGGAGTTGTGGCGGCATTCTTTGTTTCACTGTGGGCAGTGCCTGCGCTGCGCCGCGCAGGATTTCAACAAACCCGTTTTTATAAGTTCGTAGATGCCAACCTCGGCGGCATTCTGATTACCCTGCTTTTCTTTGCTGTGTATTTTTTGCTGTCTTCGATCTTCAACCAACCCGTCTTTCGTTTTGACGATATCTTCTTCGATACCGATAGTAAACTTTACCGCCAACGCTTTGGCACCGAGTTGTATCAAGATTATTACGAACGCACGGTTCACCCCTATGTGCTGATCATCGTCCGCCCGTGGGTGTGGATGGTTTCACTCTTCCTCAAAGGCGATATGTTGTATGGCATATTCATAGTGACGGCTTTGGCGGGCGCGGTGTCTGTGTTTTTGGTTTGGTATTTTGTGAACACCTCACTTAAAAACCGTACCTATGCCCTGCTGATCGCCGTCCTGTTTGGAGTCACTGCCTCGCAGCTTGTTTTTGGCTCGATCATCGAAAATTACATATTCCTTGGTCTCACGGCGTTGATCTTCATGGTTCTTCTGCTGAAGAAAAGCCCATTGTACGCATTGGTCTTAACAGGGTCAATCGCCTTTGGCATCACCATCTCCAACATTGCGCAGACGGTGATCGCGCATTTCTTTGTCAAACGCGATATTCCCCAACTCATCAAATACGGGTTGATCGTCGGCGCGTTGATCGTGCCGCTTAATTTGCTCAATAACGTTTTTTACCCAAAGGCACATCCCTACTTATGGGATGTGGGTACGCTTCAATTTGAAGAGAAGAACGTGTTCACTCCCTCGCTTCAACGTGCCAACTATTTGGGGCGGGTGATGGTTTTGCATAGTTTCATTGCGCCAGAGCCCTTGCTGTTGAAAGAAGACCTGCCATTTATAAAAGTTTGGTTTTTCCGTGCTGCGCTTAAGAATGCGCCTCTGCAAATCGGGCGTTATGAGACAGATCTCGGTAATGCGCTTGTTTTTGTCTGGCTTGTGCTGCTGGGCGCGGGTAGTTTGCTTGCCATAAAAAATCTTTTTAAGTACGATTTCGGTTTTCCCGTTTCATTTGTTTTGATCACCCTGTTCTCTTTCGCGTTTTACATGCGTTACGGCAGGGATGTATTTCTCTACTCCACCAACTGGACGTACGCCATCACCCTCTTTCTGGCGCTGGCGTGGCGCGATCTTGCCGATAAGCGCTGGTTCCAAACCGCACTCTTCGCCTTTGTTGTACTTTTGATGGTCAATAATTCCAGATTGATCCTGACGATGCTTTTGGCATCCTCCATGCATATTCGCTGATCGAGGAACTTTCAACGTGCAGTCATTCGATAAACGCCTTCCCATTGCCTGGTTTTTGGGCATCCCTTTTTCGTATTTTGTAACAGCCTACCTTGAAAATTTTTATCCCCAGCCTGTTCTGGTGGCTCTGTTTGCAATTGTGTTCCACAGTCTCATAAACCTGTTCGGCTATTATTTACTTGGCAGGGCTGCGCGTGAGTTCCGTGCTGCTCCATTCAATACAACAACCATTACTGTATTGTTCGCCGCGCTAATGGCTTTTGTAACTTCTTTGTACAACGCAGCAAAGCCCTTTACGAACTTGTTTGAAACATCTGTATTCAACTTGGAAACGGCAGTGCGAGTTTCCTATGTAAATGCCCTGGTTCCCGCCTTCTTTATTGCCATGGTTCTTTTGCATGTCGGCAGGCTGAGAAAATGGCACGAGTCAAAGTTTTATCATTTTGTAAATGACAACCTCGGCGGGCTTGCACTTGCCTTTTTGTTTTTTTGCATCTACCTTGTGTACGCTTCAATTTTCAACCGTCCATCTTTCAACGAAGACGATATCTTCTTCGATGCAGACAGCCGCCTGTATCGCTGGCGCTTTGCCACCACAGACCTGCGTGATTATTACTGGCGACCGGCGCATCCATTCATCCTCCTCGTCATCCGCCCGCTGGTCGGGACCCTCGCTCTGCTTTTTCGCGGTGACACTCTCTTCGCCGCCTTCACCCTCAACGCCCTGACCGCCGCCCTGTGCGTTTTTCTGGTCTGGTACTTTGTCAAACACTCCAGCGGGAATTCGCTCCACGCTCTGTTGATCGCCGCCCTGTTCGGCGCCTCATCGACTCAACTGGTGTTTGGTTCCGTTATAGAGAGTTATATCTACCTTTCAGCGGCGGCGCTCATCTTCCTCGTCCTGCTGCTAAACGATGCGCCGTTGTGGGCGCAGGTCGTTGCCGGGTTGGCGGCATTTGGCATCACCATTTCCAACGTCGCGCAGACCTTCATCGCGCATTTGTTCGTCAGGCGAAACCTGAAGCAGATCATTCTCTACGGCATCGTTATCGCTTTATTGGTCGTGCCATTATCGCTTTTACATAATCAGATATACCCCGAATCCCAGCCCTATTTTTGGGACTTATCCCTCCTCGACGGGGAAGGGCACAATCAATTTCCCATCACGCTTCAGCGTACCACCTACCTTGCGCGTGTCATGGCGTTGAATAGTTTTGTTGCGCCCCAGCCCATCACCATTGACGATGACTTTGTTTTCACAAAGATCTGGATGTTCCGTGCCTCGATCAAAAAAGAACCCATGCAACTGGCAACGTATGACACACCGCTCGGGAATGGGCTGGCATTTGCCTGGGCGGGCTTGCTTCTTTTGGGCGCCGCAATGTTCCTGCGAAATATTACCAAACGATACGATGGCTACTCTGTAGCCTTTATCGTTACCCTGTTATTTTATTTCCTCCTTCATCTGAGCTACGGCAAAGATGTATTCCTCTACGCTGCCAACTGGACGTATGCCATCGCCCTCTTCCTTGCGCTTGCCTGGAGAGACCTTGCAGATAAGCGCTGGTTTCAGGTCTTGCTTTTGGTGTTCGTTTTGCTGTTGTTCATGAATAATGCAGGCTTGTTGAAAACCATGCTCGAAGTCACATCCCCGATCGTTCAAACACCGGTTTGGCGCTGAGGAGACTCGCCTGTCCCTGTAAGGGGAACCCCCATCCGAGAAAAAATAGCCCTGCAAAGCAGGACTATTTAGTGGGCGCTGAGGAGACTCGCCTGCCCCTGTAAGGGGAACCCCCGAACCGAGAAAAAAATAGCCCTGCAAAGCAGGACTATTTAGTGGGCGCTGAGGAGACTCGCCTGCCCCTGTAAGGGGAACCCCCGATCCGAGAAAAAATAGCCCTGCAAAGCAGGACTATTTAGTGGGCGCTGAGGGACTCGAACCCCCGACCCCTTCTGTGTAAAAGAAGTGCTCTAACCAACTGAGCTAAGCACCCGGAGACGGGCATTATAGCACGGCATTTCAAAAAAACGGGAATGATTTTGCCCTCGTTGGGGATGTGGGTATAATGGATTTATCAGACAACTCTATGGGCATAAATAGGAGATATACAATGAACGAACCCAAACCGCTTAACTGGACACCCGCACCCGGCATTGGCTATTCTGTCGTTCGCCGAGGCGATGGCGGCATGACCCTGACCTTCACCGATCTTTCCGACGCCACCATGGAACATTGGCGTAAATTTGCTTTCGATCACCTTCTGGAGGCAGACCGCCGCACCCGCAACCTGTATGACCTTCGTTCTGTTGCCGATATTCCCGAAAAGGTCATTCGCATGGCAGTGGAAGCGAACAGCGACCCCTCTGCCCGTTACATCCGTGCGGCGGTTGTGGTGGCAAGCGAAGCCGTTGCAGATGCCATCCGCAAAGTAGCGGCATTGGCAGATACTGAATATGCTGCCGCGATAAAACTCTTCACAGACATTAACGAAGCCGAAGCCTGGCTGGCTCGTCCGCTTGACCAGATTGCGTAATGTCCTTGCGAGGGCGGCGATCTTCCGCCCGAAGCAATTTTGCACGACTTGAGATTGCTTCGTTGCGAAGGGCAAGAACGCTCCTCGCAATGACGTATTTGATATATGAAATCAAAAACTTTACAGATCGGGAGTTTTACATTCGATTGGGGTTCCCGCACCTATGTGATGGGAATCTTGAATGTGACTCCCGATTCGTTTTCCGGGGATGGCATCATCGCCAAAGGGGATGTGACCGCATCGGCGGTGGAGCAGGCACGCGAGTTCATTCTCCACGGCGCAGATATTCTCGATGTGGGCGGCGAATCCACACGACCCGGCTCGGAACCGGTGAATGCCGAGGATGAGATCGAACGAGTGATTCCGGTCATAGAATCACTGCGAAAGAACTTTCCGCAAGTCCTCATTTCCATTGATACCTGCAAAGCCAAAGTTGCAGAGGCGGCAATTCAAGCTGGCGCGAACATCATCAACGATGTTTGGGGCTTTCGCGCAGACTCAGAACTCGCAGCCGTTGCGGCGAAGCATAATGTGCCGGTCATTCTCATGCATAACCGCAGCAACCCCGCCAGTGTGGAGGTCCGCGAGAAATTGGGCGGCACGTACATTGGCGCGGAATATGATGATCTGCTTGAAGATGTAAAACGGGAATTACTCGAAAGCGTGAACATTGCTCTTAAAGCCGGGGTGGAGGAAAGGCTCATATTGCTCGATCCAGGCATCGGCTTTGGAAAGAAGCGCGAGCACAATCTTGAGCTAATTAATCGTCTTGATGAGATCCGCTCGCTGGGGTATCCCATCCTGTTGGGCACTTCCAGAAAATCTTTTATTGGTTTTACGTTGGACCTACCGCCCGACCAACGCATCGAAGGGACTTCTGCAACCGTGGCGGTGGGCATCACACGCGGCGCGGACGTGATCCGGGTGCATGATGTGAAAGAGATGGCGCGGGTGGCAAAAATGACCGATGCAATAATACGTAACGCGTGATGCGTAACAAGCTCTTTACGAATTACGTATTACGAATTACGTATTACGCATCATGGAGTAACTCATGGGCAGTAGCGGCTACGCCAAAGAATTATTACGTTCAGGCATCATTGATGCAAAGACCGGCAGTAAAGACTCTGCCCGCCGATATTTAGACCGCGCCATTTACATGGCAGGCTCACATGATGTGCTTGCCGAAGCATGGTTCTGGATGAGCGAGGTTGTGGATGACCCCGTTGAAAAACGAAAAGCGTTGGAGAACTGCCTTTCTCATGATCTGAATCACACCCGAGCGCGAAGGTCACTTGCCATTCTTGATGGCAAACTCAAAGAGGAAGATGTGATCGACCCGAATAACCTTCCCGAAGCGCCGGATGGATTGCGCGAAGCGCAGGCGGATCGTTTCATGTGCCCCAAGTGCGGCGGACGCATGGCATTCTCACCCGATGGTTCTTCGTTGGTTTGTGATTTTTGCTCGGGTCATTCCGCTTTGGGCGGGGGCAGCGGTACAGAGAACGAAAAAGATTTCATCGTGGCAATGGCAACCATGAAAGGGCACGGCAAGCCCTTACAGGAACAGGTCTTTCATTGCGAGGGCTGCGGCGCGGAATTTATTTTGCCGCCCAGCCAGATATCTGTTACATGTGCCTACTGTGATTCGCCGCACGTTGTAAAACTTGAAGATGCCAAAGACCTGCTCGAACCGAACTCCATCCTGCCGCACACCTTCGATCAAAAGCGCGCAGTGCGTCTGCTCGTCGACTGGGTGGAAGGCAACAACATCAAGCCTGAAAAACAGGTGGATCTTCCGCGCGGTATTTACCTGCCCATGTGGACCTTCGATATCGGCGGTTTTATTGATTACACCGGCGAGGTGGTTGAGTACGAAGAAAGCTCGTTCAATAATCGCCGTGAGCGCAAGGTGGTTCGCATCAACGATCAATACCCCGTCATGGTCAATGATATTGCTTTGCCTGCTTCCAGAAAAATGTCTGCGGTTTTTATGAGACTGCTGCCCGCTTACGATCTTTCTGCACTTAAAGAATATGACCGGCGTTATCTCGCCAATTGGGTTGCAGAGGTTTACGATATACCCATGGCAGATGCCTCGCTCGATGCGCGCAGCCAGTCTTTTCAGATGATCAAAAGGCAAATGCCAAGCCTGCTAAACGATATCAAGCTCATCCGCGCTTCCTCCGCTGGAATGATGGTCGAGTCGTTCAAGCTCGCGCTGCTTCCAGTTTGGATGACCGAACTTCCTTTTGAAGGACGCAGCCATCTTGTACTCATCAACGGTCAAAGCGGTGTGGTTGCCAGCGACCTGCTGGAAGATGATGATGAACAAGGCGGCTTGTTCAATTTTCTCGCCGATCTCCTGTAGGGATAACCCTCGCGGTTATCCCCCTCGCGGTTATCCTGTTGCGTTGCAATATCAAGGGGGACCGCGAGGGTCGCCCCTACGGTAGAACCTCGCGCAACAATTTTGCATTTTTGACCGCATTTGGGTGGTCGCCATGCAAACACAGCGTATCCATTTTCCCTGTCTTCACCAACTCAATCGCATGTCTCGCCACATCCTCCGGCGATTTGATCAATGCACCTGGAAGAAGGCGGGACATCAACGACCCGTCAGCGTTATAGCCTCTATCGGGGAATCCCTCCGCTGCAACTCTGACTCCCACCGCCCGCCCCGCCTCAAGCGACCTTGAGCCTGCCAGCCCAACCAGAATTAAATCTACACTGTGGGCTTTTACCGCCCGCGCAATTGCGTTTGCAAGTTGAACATCTTTTGCCGATTGGTTATACAGCGCCCCATGCGGTTTGACATGGGTCAACGTCACGCCTTCTTCTTTGGCAATCGCCGTCAGAATTTGAATCTGCTCAAAGACTAGTTTCTCCGCTTGTTCAGGAGAAACAGACATTTCCTTCCGCCCAAAATTCTCGCGATCATCCCAGCTTGGGTGTGCGCCCGCATTCACGCCAAAGCGTTTCACCAACCGCAGAGTCTCACGCATGGTTTTCTCATCACCTGCATGGAATCCGCATGCGATATTGGCAGAGGTGATGTACGGCATGATGGCTTCGTCATTACTCATGCCTTCGCCGAGGTCACAGTTGAGGTCGATGTGCATGATTTTGATTCCTGTAGGTCAGGCTTGCAGCCTGACATTTTTTGCTGTCAGGTACATGGCGGGCTACAAGCCCGCCCTACAAAGTAACTTGTATTTTTCCTGCGCTTCTTCTACCGCCACTTCTCGAAAGCGGATTTTGCTTACGCCTGCTTCACATTGCGCCAACAAAGGTAAACTTGCACGTGCCACATTGGCAATCTTGGGGTAGCCGCCCGCAGTGGGAGCATCTGCCATCATGACAATGGGTTGCCCATCGGCTGGGACTTGGATGCTGCCCATCGTCATGCCTTCGGAGATGAGTTCTTTGGTGATTTTCTTCGTAATCACTTTCGCCGGGGACGGCGAAAGGAGCGACGCTAAGCGGTATCCCATACGGTCGAAGGATGGGCTGAGGGTGTATTCACTTTCGTAAAAGATACGGATGCCTTCAGGCGTGAACCAGTCCGCTTGAGGAGCGGGGATGACTTCGATGGTGGGCGTTTGGCTGTAGGGCATCAAATTTGTACCGCAAGATTTATCTTGCGGGTCGCATGCGCGAGATAAATCTCGCGGTACTGCATCGAAATCACGGGCGGCGAGTTTGAGAAGTTCTTTTGTTGGAGTAAAGGAATGCAGAACGTCTCCGGCTTTGAGTGCGGAGCCGATGCCGCCACGCAAATATGCCGAGCGAGAATTCATGATAACGGGAGAATCAAATCCGCCTGCGATGGCGATGTATGCCCAATTGCCGCCGCTTGTCTTTTTGATGCGTACCGTCCACCCGGCGCGGACGTAGAATGTCGTCCAGAGTGGAAAGGTCCAAATGTAGTTTTCCACTTCGTAGCCTGCGCCAGTTATAGCAAGAACCGTATTTCGTAATGCGTGAAGCGTAATTTCGCCCAAGCCAAGTTCGATGACTGCGGAATTGGGCGGGTTGTTGAGTAGCGAATTGGCGGCTTGATAGGCGAACCAGTCCATTGCGCCAGAAGTGGGCACGCCGAATTTGTTCCATCCGCGCCTGCCTGAGTCTTGGAGGGTGGCGATGCCGGTGAGGTCGGTAAGTTCAATGACTGCGGACGATGGACGGCTGACCGCGACGTTGTCCTGAGCCTGCCGAAGGGTCTGTGGTCTGCGGTCTACGGTCATAAGGACTCCATTGGAACGAACTTCACCGTATTCCCTGGCGCAAATAAAAATGGATTCTCACTCATCGGGTCGAACAACTTGAGCGGGGTGTGACCGATGATGTGCCAGCCGCCGGGCGAGTCGACGGGGTAGATGCCAGTTTGCGAACCGGCAATGGCGACAGAGCCAGCGGGCACGCGAGTCCGCGGGGTGGAGAGGCGGGGGAGAGTCAGGCGTTCGTCGAGGATTCCCATGTAGGGAAAGCCGGGTGTGAAGCCCATCATATAGACGGTGTATTCACGTTCGCTGTGCAGGCGAATCAGTTCGGAGGGAGATAAGGCTAGGGTTGAGGCAACCAAGTCAAGGCTTGTGCTGAGCCGCGTCGAAGCATCAGGTCCCGAAACGCTGCCGTAGAGGACGGGAATCTCCAAGCGGCGGGAAGGTCTGTGAGTCGACTCGTCCAATTGGGAGATTTTTTCCTCGATCAGATTTTTGATCTGGTTGTAGGTTGTGGCGAGCGGGTCGTAGTGGACGAGGATGGTGCAATAGGCGGGGACGGTTTCGATGACGGCGGGAATGCTTTGCAGAATCGCATCAAGTGCGTGGACGCGTGCGTTGAGTGCGGGGTCGATGGCATCACCGAGTTGGACGAGGATCGCGGAGTCGCCGAGCGGCTTGAGCATGTCAGCGGGTGAAGATGGAGATGGACTCGATGTGATAGGTCTGCGGGAAGAGATCGAAGGGCGTGACGTGTTGCAGGGTGTAGCCGCCTTTGATGAGTCGCGCCGCGTCACGTGCGAGGGTGGATGGGTCGCAGGAGACGTAGGCGATGACTTGCGGATTGATTTGTAAGATTGCATCGAGAGCGAATTTATCGATGCCAGCACGGGGCGGGTCGAGGATTATATGAATGGGGTCTGTCACGCTGAAAGCGTGACCTACAAGGGCGGGCAGGATTTCTTCGGCGGCGCCTTCGTAGAGTTCGACGTTGTCGAATTCGTCGAGGTTGATGGCGAAGTCTTCGCAAGCGGACTGTGATGATTCGATGCCGATGACTTTGGTGTATTTGTCGGCAAAGAATTTGCTGAATAAGCCGACGCCACAATAAATATCTAGCAAAGTGGCAGATTGGTTGTTGGTAATTGGTAATTGGAGATTGGTAATTAAGTGTTGCGCCATTTTTTCTGCCATCTTGGTGTTGACCTGGAAGAAAGATGGCGCAGAGACGTGAAAGTCTTTACCGAGGACTTGGATGGTGAGCGAGTTACTTCCGGCGATGACGACGGGATGCTCTTCGTAGATGTGGACGATGGAGATATCCGCTTCGATCTCGAGTTCAGGTGTCTCTTCGGTTTCGGATTCGAGGATGAGCATCAGGTCATCGTTTGCGCCGGAGCGGAGGGAGACACGCTCGAGGTTCATGCGTGATTCGAATTGCAGGTCGTCCCGGAAGGCGTCGATGGCGGGTTCGGGTAGGTGGCATTCTTCGATGGGAATTACCCTGCCCCTCACCCCTAGCCCCTCTCCCGAGGGGAGAGGGGAAAATATGTAGCCGACCTTGCCATCGTCGGTGAGATGGAATTGGACGTGGTTGCGGTAGTTCCATGGGTCGGGCGAGGCAACTGTCGGTTGAATAATTGGGTTTTCGATTTTGCCGATGCGTTGAAGTTGGTCACGCAGAATGTCCGCTTTGGCGGTTAGTTGTTTTTCATAAGGCAGGTTTTGGTAGTGGCATCCGCCGCAAGCAGCCCTCATCCCCAACCCTTCTCCCGCGGGGAGAAGGGAGTAGAAGTGTTTGCACTTCGGTGTGATGCGGTCTGGAGAAGGTTTGAGAATTTCGAGGATTTCGCCGCGGGCGAAGTTTTGTTTTTCTTGCGTGAGTTGAATCCGAACCGTCTCGCCGGGCAAGCCGAAGGGAACGAAGACGGCGCGACCATCGGAGAGACGTCCCATCGCTTCGCCGCCGTAGGTGAGTTTTTCAAGGGTGATTTGGTGTAGGGTGTTATTTTTGGAGGACATTCATAACTGCCTGAACTATTTTTATAAGATGAAAAGATGGCATGGAGCCGATCTTTTTTACCAATCGTTTCTCGGAGACGGAACGAATTTGAAGGGCATCAGCAGCAGAAGGTTTGGATAATCCATTTTGCTCGTCGGGGTCGATGCGTACCATCCACGGCGCAGTTGCATAGCGATCCTTCCAATCAGTGAGCGGAATAACAACTTTGAGAGGCAAAATGCCTACCAGATCACTGCTGATGATTACAGCAGGTCTGGTCTTTTTTATTTCAGAACCAATGGTTGTATCCAGATTTACCAGCCAAATATCACCCCTTTTCATGCCTCATCATCTCCGTAAAGAAAGTCGTCGCTATCCAACGCTGTAAATTCTGTCAGATCAAGATTTGTTTTATAGTCTGCTTGTAGTTCACGAGCGGCAAGCAGCATTTGTCGTCTTTGGCGGTACCGTAGTTCTCGCTCGATCATTTCGCGCACAATTTCAGAAATGCTGCGGTTTTCTTCATCTGCAATTGAAACAAGTGTTTGGTGTTGAGATTTTTCAAGAAGGATTTGTGTTCTTTGGAGATCCATAAACACCTCTTTTGTGTGTAATTATTATACACACTATTATTCCCCTTTTTTATTACCTTGTCAAGCAAAAAAGAGGAAAGACCGTTTTCAGTCTTTCCTCTTTTTTGCTTCTTGGTCTCTATTTCAAAACGAAAGAAAGCGCCACCAGAATTGCAATGAAGAACCCGGCGAGGATGCCGATGCGGGTGAGGTCCTTCTTGATGAGGCTGTAATCGGGGTTGAACTCATACTTTTGCGGTTGGTTCGAAACCGAAACAGCGGGGGCAGGGCGTTGGTTTTTCTTAGCCATTTTTTACTTCTCCTTGTTTAATTCTGCAATCGCGCAAAGACAACAATGCGCTGATCATTTACGAGATATGGATAGCATGAAATCAGTGTGACGGTCGGCGCGTTGGTCGATGCCATTACCTCCACTGCGGTGGGTTCTACGAGAACGGTGCGGTCTACAATATAAATATACTGGCGCTGTTGGGTGTAAACGATAACCTGATCGCCAGGGACGAGCCTGTCGAGGTAACGGAATATCTCGCCATATACATCATTGTGCGCAGAAAGCACGAGGTTGCCGTCTCGCCCGGGTGGGGTGGAGCCAATGTACTGCCCAACGCCCTTCTTCAATTGCTCCCAACCATCACCTTGCACCACGGGCGCATCCACATTCAAGGCAGGTATTTGAATCCGTACTGCCTGATCGGGGGCGGCAGTCGGCACGGGGATGTTCGAGAGCGATTGCACCATTGGCTGCAAGTGGGCGGGAATTTCCGCTTCGTTGGGGCGGGTGTTGCCTTGAGCATCGGGCGGGGTATGCCCGGAAGGCAGCACCACTGCCATTACCAACGGGGTCGGCTCGGCAGTGACGGGGTTAAGCGCTGAAACCACTTCATCGTTCAATGTTTGCAGCAACCCAACTCCATTTAAGATTACGACCACCAAACCAAGGATGGCGAGAACTTCCACGCCAAGCAGGAAGCGATCCAAAAACTTTCGCTGCGGAGAAACGGGAATCGGCTCAGGGGCAGGGACGGCTGATTCTGTTGTATCAATTGTCGGCGAAGCTGGAGGCGAATCTACATCCAGATCGGGAGCAAGAGATATCACACGCCCAGTCCGGCGGTAGTGTTCCAGCCGTTCCTTGCGTGCGCCGCGTCGCTTTTCAACGAGCAAGCGGCGGAGTTCCTCCACAGAGAGTTCTTCGGGTGATTTTCTGCGAGCCATAACGCGGGGATTATACAGGGGATTGTCAATTTATGGGACAGTGATATAATGTGGGTCGCTTTCGGGCGGGTAGCTCAGTTGGTTAGAGCATCGCGTTGACATCGCGAAGGTCGTAGGTTCGAGCCCTATCTCGCCCACTTCAGTGACCAGTAATCAGTGGTCAGTAAAACAGTAAATGCGTTGACCGAGACGAGTATGTGGTCAAGTCCCTGACAGGGAGAAGAAGCCAGTGATTGAGAGTTTCTTCAAGGGACAACACAGAAAACCACTCGCGAGCATGACCCGGAAATCGAAAGAAAGTATGGGAAACGGATGGCTTCGTTATCAGCCTAAGAGATACCTTGAAGTTCAGGGTAAATCGGGTGGAACCACGTGAGTTAAAACTCTCGTCCCGTTGTGGATGAGAGTTTTTTGTTTGCCCTCGCCCCCTGCCCCTCTCCCCGAGGGAGAGGGGAGAAAAGAAAGGAATTGAAAATGGCACAACAAGTTACGGAAAAATACGAAGAGACATATCTCTACAAGATCCGCCACTCGGCGGCACATGTGATGGCGCAGGCGGTGATGGAGATTTTCCCCGATGGCAAACCGACGATTGGTCCGCCGGTGGAGAATGGGTTCTATTACGATTTTGACCTTCCGCGTAATTTAACGCCGGAAGACCTGGAAGCCATCGAAAAGCGGATGCGCCAGATCGTACAAGGCAAGCACGATTTCAAAAAGACGGTCATCTCAGCGGAAGAGGCGAAGAAGATCTTTGCTGACCAGCCCTACAAGTTGGAGTTGATCGAAGGCTTGGAAAAAGGCGGCATGGATGAGTACGGCAACCCGCTCAAAGAAAAGCCGGAGATTTCCATCTACCAGCAAGACACGTTCACAGACTTGTGCCGTGGTCCGCATGTGGCGAATACGAAGGAGATCAAACAAGATGCCTTCAAGTTGATGTCTGTGGCGGGCGCGTATTGGCGCGGCGATGAGAAGAACAAGCAGTTGCAGCGCCTGTACGGCACGGCTTGGGAAAACAAAAAACAACTCGAAGAGTACCTGCACCAGTTGGAAGAAGCCAAGAAGCGCGATCATCGCAAACTGGGCAAGGAACTGGAGATCTTTATTTTCGATGAAGAGGTGGGTCCGGGCTTGCCGCTATGGCTGCCGAATGGCGGTATCCTCATCGAAGAGTTGGAAAAGCTCGCCAAGGAAATGGAAGAAAAGGCTGGCTACGACCGCGTCAAGACGCCAAGCGTGACGAAGGAAGACCTGTTTATCCGATCTGGTCACTTGCCTTATTACGCTGAGAGCATGTATCCGCCGATGGAACTCGAAGGCGTGAAGTACTACATCAAGCCGATGAACTGTCCGATGCACCATAAGATATTCGGCTCAAAAGGACGTTCCTATCGTGACCTGCCCGTGCGCCTCGCAGAATACGGTACGTGCTATCGCTACGAAAAATCAGGCGAACTCTTTGGTCTGATGCGCGTCCGCTCGATGCAGATGAATGATGCTCACATCTACTGCTCCGAATCACAGTTCGAGCAGGAGTTTATGGGTGTGGTGGAACTCTATAAGAAGTACTTCGAGTTATTTTGCATTGAAAAATATGTGATGCGCCTCTCTCTGCACAGCAAAGCCGGTCTCGGCAAAAAATACGTGGACAACCCTGAACTCTGGGTGAAGACCGAAGACATGGTGCGCCGTGCCATGGACAATGGCGGAGTCCCGTACGTGGAAGCGGAAGATGAAGCCGCGTTCTATGGTCCCAAGATCGACGTGCAAATTTGGTCTGCCATCGGGCGTGAATTCTCGCTCGCCACGAACCAAGTGGATTTTGCCGTGCCGGAACGCTTTGACCTGAAGTTCACGAACAGCGAAGGTCATGACGAAGTGCCGTTGTGTATCCATCGTGCGCCCTTGTCCACGCATGAGCGCATGGTCGGTTTCCTGCTCGAGCATTACGCAGGCAACTTCCCGGTCTGGCTTTCGCCGGAGCAGGTGCGCGTCATTTCCATCACGGATGAGCAGAATGACTATGCCGAAAAGATCGCGAAAGAATTGCGCGAGAGCGGCATCCGTGCCAGTGCGGATATGTCGTCTCAGCGCATGAACGCCAAGATCCGCCAGGCACAGTTGATGAAAGTGCCGTACATGATCGTGGTCGGTAAGAACGAGATGGAAGCCGGTCAGATCTCGTTGCGTGTGCGTGATGGCAGCCAGCAAAATGGGTTTGCCCTAAGCGAGTTCATTACACGGGCAAAAGACCGCATTAGCCGAAGATCGGCTGAACTTTAGTGTAAGGGTAAAAAAAGACCTCCTATTTTGAATAGGAGGTCTTTTTTATTAGCGTACTGATTTTGCTGCGTTTCGTCCTGCCGCGCCGCTGACTCCCCCCCCGCCGTGGACTCCGCTTCCGCAGAGATATAAATTATCAATGGGCGTCTTGTGATTCGACCAGCCCGGTATCGGTCGCATGAAGAGGAATTGATCGAGCATGAGTTGACCGTGGTTGAGGTCGCCTTCGGTGAGACCGTAGGTGGTTTCAAGGTCAAGAGGAGAAAGAGATTTGAGATTGGAGATTGATGCTCGCAAGTTGGGGAAGTATTCTGCAAGCGAATTGATTGCCAATTCTTCAACCTTCTTAATCTCTACTCTCCAATCTCCGCTCTTCAACGCATACGGCGCAAACTGGAAGTGGATAGAAACTGTATTACCCGAAGTCGTTACTTCCAAATACAGTTTCTCGGAAATCTCACCGTACTTGGTCGCGTCGTAGGCTTTTTCAAGATACTTGATGGATGGCGCAAGGACGACTGTCCCTGCGGGGATGCCGTGATTGCCATTCGTTTGCAGGTGTATCTTTGCCACCGAGCCGCGCATTTTGATGGATTGGGTATGCCAGACAAATTCGGGCGGCAGGTCTTGTGCGCCGACGAGTTTGAGTAAAGTATGCTTCGGGTCTGCGGAGGAGAGGACTGTGTTTGCAAAAACCTCTTCGCCATTTGCGAGGATGACGCCCTTCGCCGTTTGCGCTTCGATCTTAATTTGAACTGCTTCTGCTTCCGTGCGGATTTCTCCGCCGAAGGCTTTGACTGCACTTGCTAAAGCATTTGTGATCTCACCTGCTTTGCCGATATTCTTGTGAGCAAGTCCGCCGCGATTCATCCAGTTGTGGATGAGGGTGTAGCCGGTGCCTGCGCCCATCGGTCCCAACGTCGAGCCGTGAATGGCGACGGCGCAGATGGCGGCTTTGACCACATCGGATTCGAAGTATTCTTCCACGAGTTCCTGCGCGGTCATCGGCAGGGCGCGGATGAAGTTGAGCATGTCCTTGCGACCGGCGAGTTTAAGTTCAAGACCCCATTCGAGCAAGCCATAGCCTTCTTTAATTCCAAAGCCCATTGGCAGCCTGGGCATGATGGTGGAATAGGTCACATCCATGATCTGCGCTGCTTTGTTCATGAAGCGGACAAATTCAGGGAAGCGTGCCGCGTCTTTTTCGGAGATGCGTTTGATGGACTCGGCATCGAGCGTGAGGGGAGAGCCATCCGCTAACAGGGTGATAAAAGGCTGGGGAGCAGAATCAGGCTTGCCCTGAGCGGAGCCGAAGGGCTGAAGTCCGTGTGAGGCGAGTTTCAGGTCTTTGATAATGTCTGGGCGTAGAGTCCCGCCGGTGTGGAGAGAGTCCACAGAAAAATTATCTCCAAAAGATTCTGTGACCACCGAACCGCCGACGATGGCGCGGCGTTCGAGCACTAAAACTTTTTTGCCTTGCTTTGCTAAATAGGCGGCGGCGACCAAGCCATTGTGTCCCGCGCCGATGATGATGGTATCGTAAGTGTTTGTCATAGGTTTCTCAATTCACCAGAGATAAACAAAGATGAACATGATGTTTTATCTTTGTTTATCTCCGTTCATCATGGTTTATGCCCAATCCTTCAAAATTTCTTTTGCCGCCAACATGCCGGGCGCGCCCATTACGCCGCCGCCGGGGTGCGCGCCGCTCGCGCCGAAGTAATAACCTTTGAGCGGCGTGCGGAAGTCTGCCCATTGCGGAGTGGGACGCAGGAAGAAAATTTGATGCAGCAGCAGTTCGCCGTGGAAGATGTTGCCGCCGGTGATGCCTGCGATGCGTTCGATGTCTTTGGGCGAGATGACCTGCATACCGACGATGCACTCGCGGATGTTCGGCGCGTATTGTTCGATGGTGGCGATGACCGCTTCACCGAGTTCGTCGCGGCGTTGGTCTGTCCAGCCGCCTTCGAGGTCGTAGGGCGCGTATTGCACGAAGCAAGACATCACATGATGTCCGGGAGGCGCCATGTCGGGATCGATCATAGAGGGGAAGATCATGTCGATGTAGGGGCGTTTGGAAATTTGCCCGTACTTCGCGTCGTCGTAGGCGCGTTCGATGTAATCAATGCTCGGGCTGATGGAGACCGCGCCGCGATGCAAAACGGAATTTGCGCCGTTGCCTGTGTATGGAAGCGCGGTGAAGTTCGGCAGTTTGCTCAAGGCAATGTTGACCTTGCCCGACGAGCCGCGCGCGCGGAAGTTTTGAATCGAGGTGACAAAATCATCAGGCAGATGTTTCTGCTCTACGAATTGCAGGAAGGTGCGCTTCGGGTCGGCGGCGGACATCACGACTTTGGAATCGAGTTCATCGCCGTTTTCCAGGATGACTCCCACGGCGCGTCCATTCTTGACCTTGACCTGCTGCACGCTTGCGTTGACTCTGACCTCCACCCCAAGCGCTTGAGTCGCGTTAAAGATCGCGCCGCTGACTCCGCCGGAACCGTTCTTGGCAAAACCCCAGGCGCGGAACGCCCCGTCAATTTCGCCCATGTAGTGATGGAGCAACACATACGCCGTGCCGGGAGAACGCGGTCCGAGATAGGTGCCGATGATTCCGCTTGCGGCTTTGGTGCCTTTGAGCGCGTCAGTCTCGAACCACTCTTCGAGCAAATCCGCGGAGGATTGCGTGGCGAGTTTGGCGACCATGTAGAGTTCTTTTTCAGAAAGCGAAGCCGCGTATTGACCGACCTTGAGAAGTCCCATCAAATCACGGACGCTCATGGAGGAGGGATCAGGCGGGATGAGGTTGATAATCGGCTTGATGGCTTTCGCGGCACGCGCCATGACGCGGGCATATTCGTCATACGCTTCAGCGTCCTTGGGCGAGTGACGATACAACTCGCGGCGGGTCAGGTCGTGGTCATCCCATGAGGCGAGATAGTCGCCGTTTTCCATTGGGGTGAAGGTGGAAGGCAGCGGGAGGATTTTCAGTCCGTGCTTGGGCAATTCCAAGTCGCGGATGATCTCTGGGCGCAACAAACTCACCACGTACGAGAACTCGGTGAACTTGTAGCCGGGGAAAATTTCCTCGGTCACTGCCGCGCCGCCGACGATGGGTCGGCGTTCGAGCACGACCACTTTCTTGCCTGCTTTTCTTAAGTATGCCGCGGCGACCAGTCCATTGTGCCCACCGCCGATGATGATTGCGTCGTATGTGTTGGATGATGTCATGCTTTCAAAAACTCCTCAAAGTTATCCTGATTCACAGTTGTTAACTCTGAATCGGAATATGTTTCCATAAATTCATTTCGCACAACGCGGCGAATTTCGCCTGATTGCCATTTGAATTCGTATCCATACAATCTGCCGCCGTACTCTTCGATGCAGTCAATTTCTTTCTGATCATATGTTCGCCAGAAATACGAATTGACATGTCTGCCTGCAAATTGGTTTGCCTTCCGTCGTTCTATAACAAGATAATTTTCCCAAAGTTGACCAATGTCATTTCGCAGAGCAGGCGGGTTAAAGTTCTGAACTAAACTATTTCGCACTCCGTTATCATAAAAATAGTAGCGTGAATTTTTTGTCACTTCTTTGCGTAAGTTGCGTGAAAAACCATTGACCTTAAAAATGACGAACACTTTTTCCAGCAAGTCTAAATATCGTTCAACCGTCGAGCGATTCAGCGCAAGGCTGGCTGCCAGTTCGGATGTTGAAACTTCCTGCCCGATCTGATACGCCAGCAGACGCAGTAGGTTTACTATTTTGTCCGAGCGGCGCAGCCCATCCATTTCCAAAATATCGCGGTACAAATATGAGCCAACCAATTCACCAAGCAAACGTTCGCGCAAGATCGGGTCATTGGTCGCTGCGATGGCAGGGTAGCCGCCCCAAATGACCCAGCGTTCCAACTGAGCGCGTGATTCGATTTTTCCAAACGTATCTTGTATTTCGCTGTAACTCACTGGGTGCAGGGTAAAAGTCAATTTTCTGCCGGTGAGCGGTTCGCTGATTTTGCTGGCAAGTTCAAATGAAGCAGAACCTGTCGCGATAATTTTTATATGTGGAAATGTATCCACCAAAATCTTCAAATTCAATCCAATTTCTGGCACGCGTTGGGCTTCATCAATTACCAGCAATTCTGAATTCCCAATCAGTTCCCCAAGTTGTTGGCTGCTTTGGCTGGAGAGAATCTCCCGATACATGAGTTCATCCGCGTTGATAAACCTACTTTGAATGGGAAGCGCCTGAATCAATTCTTTGGTTAAGGTTGTTTTGCCAACCTGCCGCGGACCGTATAAAACAGTCACCTTACCGGCTTGCAACGTATTCTGGATTTGGGGAAGTAATGCTCTCGTAATTTTCATAAATTCATTATACCAAAACGTGTGAATTTTATAAAATTCAGACGTTTTGGTATCTTTATTTCTTCTTCCACTCAGGTTCGTAGAACGGCAACTTGACCACTTTTGCCGGTGCATATTGACGATGATGCTCGACCGTGATTTCCATGCGGACATCGGTGTCGACTTCATAATAAGGTTTCTGCAAATGCGCGAGAGCGATGTAAGTCTTGAGCAACGGTGACCATGTGGAGGTGGATGCGTAACCCACCTGCACGTTGCCCACCATCACAGGCAAACTTCCACGAATAGCCGAGCCGGGGATCTGTGGCGGCAAACCGACCTTGCCAAATAATTTCTCCATGCCGACCCAATCGACTGCCAAGCCGACCATCTTCCATGTTGAGCCTTCGCGCTTTTCTTTTTCCAGGGCGCGGCGGCCGACGAAGTAGCCGGGTTTGTCGAGCGCGACTGTCCAATCGAGACCAAGTTCAAAAGGAGAAGATTTTTGCGATTCGATCCATGCATGAGAAGCAGATGTGTAATCCACGTCGAGCATGAACAAGCCTGCTTCCACACGCGCCATGTCCATGGCGAGGATGCCGACGGGGGTGATGCCGTAATCGGAACCGGCTTCCATAAGTGCATCCCAAACTTTGAGTGCGTCTTTTTTATCCATCCAAATCTCGTAGCCGAGGTCGCCTGTGTAACCGGTTCTTGAAATCGTGACTTCAACCCCATTAATTTTGTTCGTCATCAAGCGGAAGTACTTCAGTTCGTCCACGGGTTTCTCGGTGACTTTGTTCAACACCTTGCGGGTATTCGGTCCCTGAAAACTGAGCGCCGCCACGTCATCGGTCACTTCGGTGATGGAGACGTCCATGCCGACGGCGTTCATCATCAGCCATCGCAGATTCGGTTCCGCGGCGGTCAGGCGAAAGGTCGAGTCGTCGAGGCGCGAGATCGTACCATCGTCGATCATCTTGCCTTCTTCGTCGCACCAGCCAGTGTAGGCGACCTGTCCCACTTTCATCTTGTGGACATCGCGGGTGGTGACACGGTGAAGCAGAGCTGCCGCATCTTTGCCCTTAATCACATACTTGATCAGCGGCGAGACGTCGATCAACGCCGCCGAGTTGCGGATCGCCCAATACTCGCGGTCGAGCACGTGCTCATACGAGCCGACGACAAAATAACCCGCCCACTTGCGCCAATTCTGCGGCTGGCACAACGCGGACGTCCGTTCGTGGAAGGGGGTGGTTTTGAGATTGAGATTTAGCATAGGGGAATGATTCCTTGGATTGGCGCGGATTGTACATTATATATAATTTTGTGACAACCAGAATTTGGGGATTAAAGACAAAACGGGTCAGATATATACTGACCTGTTTTATACATAAAGCCTCTTACAAAAATTGATCGTAGGTCAGGCTTGTAGCCTGACATGTTCATAAAATCTAAGAAATGGCGGGTTGAAAACCCGCCCTACTGATTATGAATAATTACCTATTCAGCCGTATCGCTGCAACTTCATTCCAAACCAGGATCGCAAGTAAGAAGACATAGAACGCTGCCCCTTTGATAAAGAAAGCCGGTCCCGCCAAGGCGAGTGTGCCCCAGGTATAGATGGCAAAATTCTTCCAGCGTTCATCGGCGCGGAAGGCGAAGCTGAGGACGATCATGGCGGGGAAAAGTGTAAGACCAAGCAGGACAAAAGAGAGGTCGTGCAAACGTCCGTGCCAGGTGGCTGGGGTGTCGCGGATGGTTGGGTCGGTGGTGAAGGCGAGGGCGGCGAGAAATAGACCAGCGAAAGCCATCAGTGTGGTACCAAGTTTGGAGGCGGGAGTCAATTTCAAGTCAAAAAAGAGGCGGAGGGCGAAGATTGCCATGATGAATCCGGTGATGATAAAAGTCGCGGTCATGACTCCGCCAAAGCGACCGAGCGCCAGCCCGCTGGGCCAGTCGAAGGTGGGGTCGTTAATAGGATGCCAGCCGAGGCTCAAAAGAAAATCGTATTTGACGAATGTCAATGTGACAAGCACAATAGCAAAAAGAACGGGACCAATAAGAATTAGTTTTTTCATGTTTAAACAAAACAGCCTCGCATATGCGAGGCTGTTCCCTTTTTTAGTTTACCAAGTCCAACCGCCGCGCAAGCGCCATACTCCCATGAAGACCAACGCCAAAGAACCAATGATGCAGAACAAAGTGTTGCGGAAGCGGATGCTGTCGGCGGATTTTTTCCACATGGCAGGCAGATGCGCTACCGCTGCAGCGATGAGCATGGTGGTGAGGTGCTCAATACGGTTGGGGGTGAAGGGTGTTCCTACAATGCTCGTCCAGATCAGGAAGATCAAGCCGAGGGTGGCTTGCAAGTCCATGAGTCCGCTGAAACCTGCGGCAAGACCGCGGTCTATGCCTTTGAAGGTGCCGCCGCGCAGCCAGCCGATGGCAAGTTTTATGATGGCAGCAACGGCAACCAGTAGAATGAGCCAGCGTGTGTGTGAGTGCAGGGTAAATAGGAAGTCCATGAGTTTCTCCAATATTAATTTTTATTTTTTCAAGATGAAGCCTGGCAGGGCGTTCTTACACCATGACCGTGCGAGCCCGAAATTATAAAGCAAAGAACTGCGTTGAGTTTATAATCCGTACATCTGACCCATTGGAGGAAGTATGACCTACACTACCATTCTGACTGAAACGCGCGGACGCGTGGGCATTGTACAGTTGAACCGACCGCAAGCCATGAATGCTTTCAACCTCGCCATGCTTGGCGAAGTCTTTGATGCGTTGGAAGCTTTCGATAAAAATGAGAACGTCGGCGCGATCATTGTGACCGGCAACGAAAAAGCCTTTGCCGCCGGAGCCGACATTAAGGAAATGGCAGATCAAACCTATGTGCAAATGCTCGCCAATGAGCACGTAAAAATTTGGGATCGCATCCGCGGCATTCGTAAACCGGTCATCGCGGCGGTTTCGGGGTGGGCGCTTGGCGGCGGAAGTGAATTCGTGCTCTCATGCGATATGGTCGTGGCAAGTGAATCAGCAAAGTTTGGTCAACCCGAGATCACCATCGGCATCATCCCCGGTGCAGGCGGCACACAAAGACTCGCCCGTCTCGTGGGCAAACATCTCGCCATGGAAATGGTCATCAACAACCGCACCCTCACAGCGCAAGAAGCACAGCACTTCGGTTTGGTCAATCGCATTGTGCCTGTTGAAGGCTATCTCGATGCTGCCGTCGCCTTCGCCGAAGAGATCGCCTCGCGCGCGCCCATCGCCGTCCGCATGGCGAAGGACGCCGTCAACGCCGCGTTTGAGACCACCCTCACAGAAGGTCTCGCCGTCGAGAAGCGCAACTTCTATCCATTATTTGCCACCGAAGACCAAAAAGAAGGCATGTCTGCTTTCATCGAAAAACGTAAACCGAATTGGAAAGGCAAGTAGTTTTATTGTTCATTAGTTGAGTGGTTACATAGTCGCATGATCGACTCGAACTACTCGACTATTCAACCATTTGACTATTCGACTCCCCCCATGCCCGCCTCATCACTTAATCTCAGTTTTGCTCTCTCCGACCTGAGCCTTGGAAAACGCCTTGTGCTGGTTCACGCATCTCCCGCCGTGAACGCAGATGAACTGCTAAAAGCCCTGCTCGAAACCACCAGCGGATTCTTCACCCCAACCTTTACCCCCAAAGCGCTCCTCCCGTTGGATTATCATCCCGCACGGTTCAAAGGCGATGTTGCTTCGCTGGCGAAACCTTTCACGCCTGTCATGCCCGCGGATGAAGCCTTTGGTAAATTTACAGAGCTTGTCCGCAAACACCCGAAGGCGCAGCGCTCCATTCACCCTGCTTTGTCTTTTGCAGGTATCGGCGCAGATGATGTCATCCGCTCACAAACCGTCCATGACCTGTACGCTCCCATCGCCGCGTTGGCAGAAGAAGATGGAGTTATCCTGCTTGCGGGTATGGATCAACGCGTCAACTTCAGCATTCACTACGGCGAGAAGGTGGCAGGGCGTATGCAATTTCTCCGCTGGGCGCTGACGGGGGATGGTGTGATCGAATGCCCAAACTTCCCCGGCGATTCGGAAGGTTTCAACGCCATCTCGCTCACCCTCAATCCTTTCATCCGCAAAACTGAAGTGGAAGGCGTGACGCTCCAGGCAATTCCGGTCAACGAGCTGCTTCGTGCCGTGGTTAATAAGATCCACGAAGATGCTTATTCACTCTTGTGCGGCAGACCCGATTGCGAAAGGTGCGAAGCAGTAAGGTGGGGATAATAAAAAACGGGGAGCGAGTCAAAAGCTCGCTCCCCGTTTTTTATGGTTTGTGCTTCGACAAGCGGCATTAACCTAAAACTGGGTGAATATTTTTAGTTTGATGGCGATCTCATGCCATTCAGCGTACAACAAAACAAAATAAAAATCCCTCACATAAAGTGAAGGATTTTTGTGAGCGCGGAGGTGCTCGAAACCTCAACAAACGGCTTAAAAGGCCGCTGCTCTACCATTGAGCTACGCGCCCGTCTGAAAGCGGTTTGCATTCTATCACGGCAGGAAATATGCGTCAATGCAAGGTAAGGGAAGGAGATACCGCACCGTCGAAACAAGCGGAGGCAAAAATGAGCTCAGTTAAATATGTAACCGAACAAGACTTTCAAGAGGAAGTGATCACATCGCAAACCCCGGTCCTGGTGGATTTCACTGCGGATTGGTGCCAACCCTGTAAGATGATTGCGCCGATCGTGGAACAACTCGCTGGAGAATGGCAGGGCAAGGTCAAGGTCGTTAAATTGGACGCCGACCAGAACCCCAATATCATGATGCAGTATGGGGTTATGGGCATTCCAACCCTGATGCTTTTCAAAAGCGGCGAGGTCAAAGAACGCATTACGGGTTACCTGCCCAAAGACAAGATCGAAGCCAAAGTCACACCACATGTATAAACCCAAAAGAGCCGGATGATTCCCCCGGCTCTTTTCTTAATTTTGGCTGGCTTGCTCACCCAAACCAATGCCAACTGAGGGCGGTTTCATCAAAAAACCGCCTTTTCGTTGACGACTCGCCCGCCTTCATGGTATCATTCGCCCGCTAAAAACCAGCCCCAAGCTGGATTTGTTTTGTCTAACAGCAAGAGGAGAAGCACATAAGCGCCAACGAATTTCGAGTAAATGAAGGCATCCGCGTTGCGGAAGTGCGCCTGATCGGTCCGGATGGAGGCAACGTCGGAGTTGTAGCCATCAAGGAAGCCTTGAAGATTGCACGTGATGCGGAATTGGACCTTGTAGAGGTCTCGTCTGGAGCGAATCCGCCCGTTTGCCGTGTGATGGACTTTGGTAAGTTCATCTACGAAAAGGCGAAAAAGGAGCGCGAGGCAAAGAAGGCTCAGACCAAGATCGAGGTTAAAGAGATCCGTCTGCGCCCGAAGACCAACGAAGCCCACCGCGGTTTCAAGGTGGATGATGCCCGTCGCTGGTTGCAGCAGGGACACAAGGTTCGTGTGACGGTCAAGTTCCGTGGACGCGAAATGGATTACCCTGAGATCGCGCTCGAAGACCTGAAAGAGATCGCTGCCGACCTCGCCGATGTTGCCGTCATCGAAGTCCCTCCACAAATGGAAGGACGCACCATGCTGGTGGTGATGGCTCCGAACAAGGCTGGGGCAACAAAAAAGAAAGAGAAACCCGAACAGGCTGAAGCAAAGGAAGAAGCGTAGCCTGAGGGTGAGCAAGACCCCAAAGATGTGATTCGTCCGCGGGCAGAGATGTCTGCGGTTTATATTGTCTGAAAGGAGAACTACGCGATGCCACGCAAAGCTAAACCTGGCAAGAAATTCAAACTCAAGACCCACAAGGCAACATCCAAACGATTCCGCCTGACGGGTTCTGGTGTGTTGGTACGCACCAAGGGTGGCAAAAGTCATTTACGCCGCCGCACTTCGGACCGCACCAAGGCGCTCTTCAGTGAGACCATTGTTGTGCAGGGACGCAAGTTCGTGAAGCGCATCAAGCGCCTCGCGCCTAACATGGACTAATCGTCCGGATGTCGTAATTTTTTATTTGCGGCTTTCGGGTGTGCGCAACTGGTGCGGCTCATAGCCCGCCGACGCCCGCGAGTTTGCAGGAGGTAGAAATACAATGCGCGTTAAAGGCGGCCCGCAAGGGCACTTACGTCACAAGAAAGTTTTGAAGATCACGAAAGGACAGCGCGGCTCGAAGAGCACGTTGTTCAAGCGAGCCAACGAGGCCATGCTAAAGAGCCTCTGGTACGCCACTCGTGATCGCCGCGTTCGCAAACGCGATCTTCGCAAGTTGTGGATCGCACGTATCAATGCCGCGGCTCGCTTGAATGGCACCACCTACAGCCGTTTGGTGTCTGCCATGAAGAAGGCGAACATTGACATCAACCGCAAGATGCTTGCCGATATTGCCGTGAAGAACCCGCAAGCCTTCGCCGCAGTTGTGGCGCAAACGAAATAAAACCCGTAGGGGCAGGTCTCAGACCTGCCCCTACATTTTTAACGGGGGTAAAATTGTTTCATGAATTCCATTTTAGTCGAAAAGAAATTTAGTTCAAATCAGTTATTGCAGATCGTGCAAGGCGATATCACCACCGAAGAAGTGGATGCAATCGTTAACGCTGCCAATGAGCATCTTGCGCATGGCGGCGGGGTGGCTTGGGCGATCTTGAAAAAAGGCGGATCGAAGATACAGGAAGAAAGCGATGCCTGGGTTCGCAAGCATGGGCTGGTCTCACACACGCATCCAGCGTGGACTTCGGGCGGGAACCTGCCTGCGAAGTTTGTGATCCACGCTGTGGGTCCGGTGTGGGGCGAAACATCTGATGATGATAAAAATTTGGCAGATGCCGTAACCGGCTCTTTGCAAACGGCAGACGAACTGAAATGCGAATCCATTTCGATGCCTGCCATTTCGACCGGTATCTTTGGCTTTCCCAAAGACCGCGCGGCTGGAATTATCTTCAAAGCGATTCAAACGTACTTTGAACAAAACCCAAACGCTGCTTTAAAACAAGCCCGCATTGTCCTATTCGACCAACCCATCATTGAAGTATTTCTAAACATTTGGAAGACAACCTTCCAATAATTCTGCATTCATCATTCTGAATTCTTCATTTCCCCATGATTACCTCCAATCAAAATTCAAAGATAAAACTTGTACGAGCCTTGTTGGGACGCGCCAAAGAACGCCGTGAGGCGGGGGCATTTGTTGCAGAAGGGGTGCGGCTGGTGGAAGAGGCAGTGAGCGCGGATTGGAAGTTTCGGTTTGTGCTTTATGATGAGACGTTGAGCGAACGGGGCAGGATGCAGGTGGAACGTCTCAGGGCAGCGGGTGTGGATGTGGAGGAAGTCTCTGCCAGTGTGATGAAATCCATCAGCGAGACGGAAACACCTCAAGGCATTCTCGCGGTTATTGAAAATTACCAATTACCAATCACCAATCACCCAAACTTTATCCTCATTCCAGACCAAATCCGCGACCCTGGGAATTTGGGAACCTTGCTTCGGTCTGCGGCGGCGGCGGGGGTGGGGGCGGTTCTCATTCCGCCTGAAACGACGGATGCTTTTGCGCCGAAGGTTTTGCGCTCTGGCATGGGCGCTCACTTTCGCCTGCCCATCCACTCGATGAGTTGGGACGAGATCGGCAGAATTGTGAATGACTTGCAAGTCTTTGTCGCAGATATGGATGGACGATCTTGCTGGGAAACGGATTTGCGCAAGCCGATGGCGTTGATCGTTGGGAACGAAGCCGAAGGCGTAGGAGAATCTGCACGGAAGTTGGCGAATGGAAGATTGAGCATTCCCATGTCTGGTGAGACTGAGTCTTTGAATGCGGGTGTGGCGGGGTCGGTGTTGATGTTCGAGGTTTTGAGACAGAGATTAGAGATTAGAGATTAGAGAAGGAAAAGATGAAAATACGATCGATTACTTATTTTTGTAACCCGGGTTATCCGATAAAAGAAAAAGTCCTGCGTGAAGCGGGAGATTTTTTATCCAAGGCAAAGGCGGCATATGAAACGGCGGGCTATGAGGTGCAGACCGTGCGTGTGGCGACGGTTTCTTTCGTGAAGATGCTGGGTGAAAACCATATCGCTGAATTGCCAAAGTATGCCGAGACGTTTTCAACAGCCATGCGGGAGATCGGCGTATCATTTGCGGCGTTGGGTCCAGCCCTGCCGGAAGCGCCGATCAGTTATCGGGTCATTCCTGAGGCGATCGCCGCGAGCGAGAATATCTTCTTCAGCGGTGTGATGGCAGATGCGCAGACCATCCACATGGCACAGGTCAAGGCTTGTGCAGAGATCATCGTGAGGAACGCTCCCATTGACCCGAACGGGTTTGCCAACCTGCATTTCACTGCGTTGGCGAATGTGGGCGCGAATGCTCCGTTCTTCCCGGGCGCGTATCACACCAGTGACCAGCCTGCTTTTGGAATTGCGGTGGAGTGTGCAGATTTAGCAGTGCAAGCGTTTGAGGGACGACAGACGATTGACGATGGACGACAGTGGTTGATTGCTGAATTCACAAAACATGGTCAAGCCATCACAAATGTTGCCCAATCTCTAATTACTAATTACCAATTACTAACCTTCAAAGGCATTGATTTTTCACTCGCGCCTTTCCCCGATGATGCACATTCGCTTGGCGGGGCGGTGGAGAATATGGGTGTAGCGAAGATCGGTTTGCATGGTTCGCTTGCTGCTGCTGCGATCCTCACAGATGCCATCGAACGCGCGGATTTTCCGCACGTTGGTTTCAACGGTTTTATGCAGCCCATTCTCGAAGATTCGATTCTGGCGAAACGCTCTGCTGAAGGTGTGCTCACAGTGAAAGATGCCCTGATGTATTCGGCGGTTTGCGGCACAGGGCTGGATACCGTTCCACTTGCTGGCGATTTGACAGCGGATGAGATCACGCCTCTTTTGCTGGACCTTTCGGCTTTGGCGCTTCGATTGAACAAACCTCTCACTGCGAGGTTGATGCCCATTCCAGGCAAAAAGGCGGGCGATGCCACTACCTTTGATTTTGCTTTCTTCTCTAATGGGCGGGTGATGGCGTTGGATGCAAGCCCGCTAAGCGGGGCGTTGAACGATAATTCAAGTTTCGTTCTGGCAGCGAGGAAACCCAAAGAGTAATGGGCGTAGTGTGGATACCATCAAGATTCAACAACGGTTGTATGGCGCAGATCAGACGAGAAAGATTTCGTTACGCACTGCGTCTATACTTTCCGGCTTGTAAAATTGCAGAAAGAATGGAAGTTCAGCGGTGTCACGCAAAAAGTTTTGTTGAATGAAGGAAAGGCGTCTATTCATTTGGGCGCGAAGTAATTAATATGGAAGAAAATCTTGTGATCTGCCTTGCCTCCACTGAGGATGCCCCAGCCATTGCGAAACTAAATCTGCTTTTTAACGAAGTGGATGAATCTCCGCAAGCCATCGCCGCCCGTATGAGTGACCCAAACTGCGTGGAGACGGTCATCCTCGCAAAAGTGGACGATGAAGCCGTTGGCTTTGCGCTTGTGCGCGTAGTGCCGAGTGTTTTATATTCCACCCCTCACGCCGAGTTGACCGAGTTATATGTTATGGATGAATATCGTCAACGCGGCATTGCCAGTGGACTGATCGTCTTCGCTGAACAAATCGCTGCACAAAAAGGCGCGCGCAGCATCCTCGTGCAGACGGGCGATGATAATTTGTCCGCGCTGGCGCTTTATAAAAAATTAAGCTACGAAGAGTATGATCTATCACTTAAAAAGAAACTCTTCTGATAAAACTATTGAACCTCTTGCAAAAGTCAATTGCAGGTCGGGCTTGTAGCCTGACGCTCTCTAGAATTTTAATGAATGGCGGGTTGAAAACCCGCCCTACACAAACTTATGCAAGATATCTATTGAAAGAATATATTAATAAGGAAAAGTAATTAATGAAAAGACAATACACCAACCGCCGTTACCTCGATGCCCTCGAAAAGAAAGTCCTTGTCTTCGATGGCGCGATGGGAACGAGCCTGCAACTGCAAAACCTGACCGCTGAGCATTTCGGCGGCGAGCAATACAACGGATGCAACGACTATCTCGTCATCTCACACCCCGAAGCCGTGGAAAAAGTTCACCGCTCTTTCATGGAAGCAGGCGTGGACGTTTTAGAGACCGACACCTTCCGTTCGAATCGTTTGACGATGGTGGAATATGGTTTGCAAGACCGCATCATCGAGATCAATAAGGCGGCAGCAAGTTTGGCGAGAAGAATAGCAGACGAATATTCGCAAAAACCCTCACCCCTACCCCCTCTCCCGTTGGAGAGGGGGACTCACTCCCTTCTCCCTGAGGGAGAAGGGCTGGGGATGAGGGAAAGGTTTGTTGCTGGCTCCATCGGACCTTCTGGCAAACTTCCCTCTACCAATGACCCTGAACTCTCCAACGTCGCATACGATGAACTGATCGACACCTTCCGCGAGCAAGCGGTTGGACTCATTCAAGGCGGCGTCGATGTTCTGCTCATCGAAACCTCGCAGGATATTCTCGAAGTCAAAGCCGCCATCACGGGCATTCACAAAGCTTTCAGCGAAACGAATGTCTACTTGCCGATCCAGGC
>Ga0172367_10000973_pt1 | contig 43083 bp, 33 predicted proteins | sample Lak10m_FD_114542 | JGI IMG/M metagenome (GOLD analysis project Ga0172367, IMG submission 114542) | Freshwater microbial communities from Kabuno Bay, South-Kivu, Congo - kab_022012_10m | ecosystem: Environmental > Aquatic > Freshwater > Lake | place: Democratic Republic of the Congo: South-Kivu...
AATATCGTATACCTTTAAAAAGGAATATAGAGGAAAGAGTCTGGAAAGAATATACGATACGGTCAACAATTCAATGCTATCCATAACACTGCATCCCCTTGGAAATACATGTGGTTATCTTAATTCGAATATGCCATTGAATCACGATCTTCAATTGTATTCAATACAAATACGTGAAGATTCATTAAGAATATGTTTTCTGAATTTCGGAAATGTAATTATAGATGATATTGAAATCACCATCATGTTAAATACTCGATCGAGTGTCTATAATTTAGAAAATATTATGGGGAAACAAATTGAGTGTTTGAAGATACCTTTGTCGGAACTTGATATTGTACGCGGTATGAATATCATTTCCATATTTTCTGAACATTCAAAGAAAGATCCTCGAGATTATAATAATAATGATCTGATTACTTATTATCATTCCTATCCAAGAAGAAGTATTCGTATCAATGAAATCAATGTCACTGATCATATATATCCTGAATTTCTTGAACTGAAAAAAAACGATAATACAATCCAATATCAAGATGGTTATGCTTGTATCATTGATGCGGATACGATTCCGTTAACTATCAACGATACATCTGAATATATACTTATCACGAAAACCCATCATAAGCAATTATCAACTTCTTCATGTATATATCATCAAGGGTTTCGATTGTCAGATCAAGGAAATACAATCACGATCATTGATCCAAATGGTACAATCATGGATTCAATTGATACACATCAACTTATTGAACCTTATGCAGCATATATACGATCTCATTCACTTGAGTATATTGATTCATCACAAACTAGGCCATGGTTCATTTCTTTACATCAAAACGGTGCAACGCCCGGAATGCCAAATACTTCTATCAAGCAACCTATAGCAAATGAGTTTCGTATTAATCTTTCGAATTGCGAAGATGTATATCTTAATTGTCATGATATCACGATACAACATCCATACAGTATTGGAGTATACTCATGTGATGTATTCACATTAGATGGATATTTTCTACAATCAATCATCATGGATAAGATTATTACATCAGATCATACTTTTCCATTTGATGGTGTACCTTCTTTGAATTCTTCTATCTATATACTCCGTCACAGAGTCAGGGATTATTATGGTTTTGATTCATTTATTGCAATTACGCCATTTATTAAGAGAAATTGACTTGTTAAGAAACGCCGTATATCCTATATTCCATATAGATTGATCATATTTTGAGAAAAAATCTTGGAACAGATTGAGCAATTAGGTCCTACTTATATAAATCGTGAAATAGCGTGGGTAAGATTCAATGAAAGAGTGCTTCATGAAGCATATAATTCATCGCATCCCCTCCTTGAAAGATTAAAGTTCTTGATCATTTTTACAACGAATCTTGATGAATTTTTCATGATTCGCATCAGTGGTTTGAAAGAACAATTATTGCAACATGCAATCGAGCTATCAGTTGATGGACTAACACCATCTGAACAATTACAGACCATTCGTTCCATGCTTCTTCCGCTATTATCACTGCATGAAGAATGCTATAAGAATGAAATCATGCCTGCATTATCGAAACAAGGAATACGATTAGTGGAATTGAAAGATTTGCATGAGTCACATCAGGCATATGTCAAAGCACTATTCGTAACAGATATTCTACCTGTATTAACTCCCCTAGCCATAGATCCAGGACATCCCTTCCCTCGTTTATTAAATAGATCACTGAATATAGTGTTTCTCTTAAAGGATGATAAAAAATCAGGTTCAAAAGTAGCAGTGCTTCAAGTTCCTCCTATACTTGATAGATTAGTCAATATACATGTACATCCAACCCAGCAGACATTTATTCTTTTGGAAAAAATCATACAAGAACATGCAGATATTCTCTTCCCCGGTTTCACCATTTCAGAATCTCATTGTTTCCGTGTAACAAGAGATGCAGATTTGGACATAGCCTATGATGAAGCAGAAGATTTAATGTCAGAAATTGCAGAACAAGTCAGACATAGACGCTGGGGAACCGATGCTGTACGTTTGGAAGTAGAGGCATCTACTTCCAAAGACGTTGTACACATGCTATGCAAATCAATGGAGCTTAATCCGGATGATATCTATTTTTCCGATATTCCATTGAATGTAAGTGATTTTTATACCCTCTATAAAGTAGATAAACCACAATTGAAGGATACCCCTTTTCTTTCTCGGCAATACCCGGTATTTATGGGAACCTCTTCAGACATATTTGATCAAATCAAAAAGAAGGATTTATTGGTTCACCATCCTTTTGATTCATTTACTTCAAGTGTCGTTCGATTTCTACAAGCTGCATCAACCGATGATCATGTATTAGCGATCAAAATCACATTGTATCGAGCTGGTGGTTCTTCTCCAGTCATAGAAGCTCTTAAAATTGCAGCCGAAAATGGTAAACAAGTCACAGCATTTGTCGAGTTAAGGGCACGATTTGATGAAGAAAACAATATTAATTGGGCTAAGGAATTGGAGAATGTCGGTGTTCATGTTGTGTATGGTGTACTCGGTCTAAAAATCCATAGTAAGATTGCAATGGTGGTGAGAAAAGAGCATAAGATCAGAACGTATCTTCATCTGAGCACAGGTAATTATAATGTTTCAACTTCTAGAGTGTACACTGATATAGGATACTTTACCTGTCGTGAAGATTTTGTGAATGATGCAATTCATCTGTTTAATATGTTGACAGGATATTCTCATCATGAACATTGGGATCGTTTTTCTGTAGCACCTGATCATTTACGTAATGATATTGTAGATTTGATAGCAAGAGAAACAAATACTTCAACTCCTGAAAAACCTGGTAGAATCATTGCTAAAATGAATGCTTTGGTTGATCGGAATGTTATTGATGCATTATATAAAGCATCACAACAAGGAGTCAAAATTCATCTCATTATCAGAGGTGTTTGTTCACTCATTCCAAACATACCCGGTTTAAGTGAACATATAACGGTTACAAGCGTGATAGGAAGATTTCTAGAACATAGCAGAATATTTTATTTTGCGAATAATGGTTCACCTGAGATTTATCTATCATCAGCTGATTGGATGCCAAGAAATTTCAATAATAGAGTAGAAATCATGTTCCCTATTTTGGATAAAAAATCTTTTTCATTATTGGAACATATACTATCCACGTATATAGAAGATAATGCATCTTCTTGGTTACTTACATCAACCGGTGAGTATACAAGACCTACTCATACAAATGTACAATTCAATGCGCAACATCATTTTCTTCGAGAATTACTCTCATTCAAGACTATTCCCGCTAAATTGAAGACACTCTAAATGCATATTCCTTTCCTTCTATCTCGGAAATATTTGTTTTCGATTAAGCATCATTCATTTATTTCATTCATAAATGTACTATCATTTTTGGGCTTATTGATTGGTATTGCATCGTTGATATGCGTAACATCCATTTTTAATGGCTTCAGATTATTGGTTAGGGATATGTTATTAACCATTGATCCACATATTCGCATTACAATGAATGATGAGTTGAAACATGGCGATATTACAGAACGTTTGAAATATTATACACAAACTTTGAAAGTACAGGAAAGTACCTCAACAAAGATTATTATCAACCATAAAGAAATTACGCAAGCAGGGATGATGTTAGGAGTCCAATATTTCAATGCAAAAGAACCCAATAGAGTTGCTATTGGAATAGGTTTGGCGGATAAACTTGGAGTGAAAATTGGAGATACCATTTCATTATCAACTCCGAGTATGTTAGACATTGCAATTTCAGGGATGACAATACCGGTGGGAATTCGTGTTATTATTGATAGCGTCTTTCAAATTAGTTCCGGAGTGCAATATGATAATTCATTTTTAATGGGTAATATTCAATTTCTTCTTAATAATGGCATTGCTGGAAAAAAATATACAGACTTATATATTGAACATCCTGATGATGTTGATGGACTTAAATCTTCACTGCAACAAGATCCATTACTGCAAAAGTTACACATTGAAACCTGGAAGGATTTACATAAGGACTTGTATTCTACCATGGAATTTGAACGGAATATGAGTTTTATCATATTGGGTATTATTTCATTTGTATCTGCATTCAATATTTTGATTGCCATGTGGATGATGGTAAAGTCGAAACTCAAGGATATAGCCATGTTACTGTCCATGGGTGCCAATGAGAAAGACATTCGCTGGACATTTTTACTACAAGGGTTGATAATCGGAACAATGGGCTCTGTTTTGGGTGGATGCGTGGGTACTGTACTTTGTTATGGGCAACAATATTATGGATGGATTTCCCTTCCCAATAGCATAGTTCCAACTATGCCGATTGCACTTTCATATGAAATTGTTTGTATCAGCATTATACTTGGAATTGTCGTATCTGGAATTGCAGGAATATATCCTTCATTGTTGGCTACACAAACAAATATAAGTGAGCAATTAAGACAAGAATAAAAAAGCCGATCATTGATCGGCTTAATAATTATGGCTTGGTTTGTTCCGGAGCTTGTTGCTGTTGAGCAGGCGGGGTTTGTGGAGCCGCTGGCTTTTGAACTGGAGTTGAAGGTGGAACAATCGGCTTTGCAGCATTAACAGTAGCCGGATCTCTTGTTATATCACCAGGGTTCAACAAAAATTTATTAGCCAATAATGCTATAACCATTATAGTGGCACCAATGACTATTGTAATTTTTGTCAATAAATCAGATGCTCTGCGAGAGCCAAACATAGTACCAAGTTGATTACCAAATCCGGACATTGATGTCGTCATATCGCCTTTGCCCGGTTGTATCAAAACTGCAGCTATAAGCAATAAACCGAGAATAATCATCAAAATAATCGCGAGTGTAAACATAGCGTGACCGTCAAAATAATGTTTGCAATAAGTTGCAAAGATACAATATTCCAACATAACATCATGCTGATATTTCCCTTCTTATGGCTATTTTCTCTTGATAGTGACAATACGATTATATGCTCTTTGATAGTCTTTTTTACCTGAATTTCTCGGTTTCAATGGTGAAAGTATGATTTCCTTATGAACCATTGGAAAATGCGCAGCAACTGAATCTGCTCTTCTTTTAGCCAAATTTGAGTTTAATTTTATATCACCACTTAAGTCTGTAAATGCTTCAATAGTGATTGTATCTCTTTCATTGAGGCTTGTAGAGAATATTTGAATGGTACTCATATCAATACTTCTCAGTTTATCGCCATTTGAATCAAATAATACGGCTATTTCACGTATGAGTGCAGGTTTACTATACCTAAGAGGTTTTGGCACGGTGATCTCTGATTGATACATTTTTTTCTGTTCACCGGAATTCACAATTATCCTAATCAATCCATATGTACTTTCCATAGGGATACTATCAATCAAAATTTCTGAGTTTGCAATGCCCTTACCCTTCTTGAGTATTGTATCAGTTTCCAGGTCCAATAAAGCCCAATCAAATTCAATCGGCTTCTTTGATTCACAAACCCAAGTAATCTTTGGAGCATATATGAGCGTATCATTTAACACTATTTGAAATGGTTTTATCAGATTATCATCTTTGATTCTTAATACTTTTTGAGTGATTGGATCTTCAGAAACTCTAAAAGATATTCGAGATGAATCAATCCTCGCCATATTTGCTATATCCGATATTACTTGTTTGTAATGAATGGAGTCCATTCCTTCTGATATTTCAACTGTAAGTATGGTAGATGACAATTCTTGCATTCTTCTTAAGAGTGTATCCATCATTAATGGATAATGACAAGATCCATCATCATCGATACATTGTAAACCAGATACAGAATGTTTATCTGAATTCAGAATGATATCTGGGTACACTATATCAAGAAATGGTATGTATTGAATTTGTGGTGATACAGTCAATGAACCCGGAATGATACTTGTTTGTACTATGCGTATGTGCTCTTCACTCGAATTTGAGATACTTTCTTCACGCTTTATATCTGGTATGACATTAGGTTTTTGTATTTCACCAAATGGGAAATATTCGAATCCAATACCCGCAGTTATAGCATCAGCAAACCAATGAGTTCCAAATTGTATTGGCCTTTGTGCATAGGTGAATGATATATGGGGTTGTATAAAGAATTCATTTTTGATGATTGGAATACGATATGAAGTTCCAAGTACCAAACCAAAATATCTTGGATTAATACCTGCCAATGCACCCAATGAGGTATTTCTTTGTTGCGTGCCATTGTCGAACACTTGATTACCGGATAGGATATTCTCCTGATAAGTATAATTTTTGGAAGCATTCACACCCACTGAAAAACCAAAAGTCAACTCAAATCGGTGAAAAGGGATAAAATTATAAAGCAATTGAAAATGGAGAATAGATAAATTGGTTTCCAATACTGATCGTATAGTACCTATATCATTTCTCGCATTGAGAATACCCACTGTTTCTGTAGAAAGCACTGCTCCGATATCTCTATAACCAAAAAATGCAGCAAATGAGTGATGATAGTCCAATACATATTTTGCAAATACAGAAGCGTCAATTCCTAAGCCTTCTCCTTGTTTGAATTTCGGACAACAAATAGACATAGGTTTCGGTGGGAGCATATCCGCTCTGTGAAGTGCAAGCGCCGGTAATACTGATACCCCATAAGATACTCTTTGCTTATCGTGTATAGATTGCTTTGATGCATAAGCATCGCATGCAATGAACAGGAAAACACTGACTATGGAGAGAACATTCATTGACCTTCAGCTAATTGTTTCGATGTTGCTTGAACCAACAATTGTTCAATAATTGTTCCAAGACCCCCTTCCATGATTTCTCGCAATGGATGATTTTTCACTTCACCTTCCAAACGATGATCTGTGACTCTATTTTGCGGATAATTATAGGTTCTAATCTTTTCTGATCGATCACCTGTTCTGATTTGTTCTTTTCGATCCTTTGATAAGGCTTCCGATTGTTTTTCCAATTCCAATTCATAGAGTTTGGTTCGCAATAATTTCATTGCTTTTAATCTATTTGCCAATTGTGAACGTTCTTCCCTACATTGAACAACTATCCCTGATGGTTTATGTGTTATTCGAACCGCAGTTTCCACTTTATTGACATTCTGACCACCTTTGCCTCCGGCTCTGGAAAAATTCAATTCAAGATCTGATTCAACGATATCTATGTCAATATCTTCTGCCTGCGGCAATACTGCTACAGTTGCAGCCGATGTATGTACTCTACCTGAAGACTCTGTTGCAGGAACTCTTTGAACTCTATGCACCCCACTCTCATACTTCATCATGCCAAATACATCATCACCATTCAATTCAAAGATTACTTCTTTATAGCCACCTATTTCGCTTTCATGTATATCCAATAATTGAAGCTGGAGACCTTTTTGTTCTGCAAGTCTCATATACATTTTAAGTAGATCACCAACGAATAGTCCGGCTTCATCACCACCTGTGCCAGCTCTGATTTCCACTATGCAATTTCTTTTGTCATTTGGATCTTTTGGTAGTAATAGTATAGTCAATGCCTCTTGTTGATTATGTAAAAGCATTTGAAGTTCTTCTTTCTCCTCATAAGCCAGGGATTTAAGCTCTGAGTCAAGAGATTGCTGAATGAGCTCATCATTTTCTTTTAAGGCATGAATAGTTTCCAAAAGGGAATTTCCCAATTGTACGATTGGTTCGAGTTGGGTCAATTCCTTGGATAATACTCTAAACAAGTCATTATGTGAGATAATGTCAGGATCATTTAACTGATGTAATACTGTATCATATCTTTCTTTTATTGCAAGTATCTTCTCTTCCATCTTTAGCCATGAACTTTGTATTTTTGCCTAATAATATTCAAAACTACAATGATTATCACAAAATCTCATATCTATGACATAAAGTCTCTATTCTTGGGAATGACCTTTCTATTTCTCCTCTGTAGTGGTTGTACCCAGGAAAATCCTGTATTATATGATCCAAGCCTACGTGATAGCAGTGTAAGCGTTCGTTTCATTAATATGTCCAACCGTACTAATCCTCAATCATTCACAATTGACGGTTGTCCAACATTTACAAATATCAACTTCGGAAATAGTTCTGTTCTACGAGTAAATACCATTGATAGCGCTCATTATACTATTGCTGAAAATGGACAGGATATTTATTCTACAAAGTCATTGCAAAGACCAAAAATGTCTTTCTTTCGAAATACGATTCAAACTTTTATTAGCGCAGGAATACAGGGCAAAGATTCAACATATGTCTTGCAATTATCTACATTTACAACAGATGCGGTAAAGAATACATCTAAGATTCGGATTGTCAATACTCTGCCCGATTCACTCCCATTGAATGTACATCTTGGATGTGAGCAAGGAGAAATGCTGGCTTCTTTCTTACAGCGAGGTCAAATATCAGCGGAACATGATATTCTTCCCGGTTCGAATGCGATTTCACTTGTGAATGCTGTCGATAATTCTCTCATTGGAACATTTGATAAATCGGGCTATACTTTTTCCGGAGATTCAATCTATACCATTATCATTGGCAGAGATCCCATAATAGGTACCATTCGAGTATTTTCATTAAATGAATACTCTAGAGATATTCAGTCTTTCACTGATTTACCAAAGGCAAATAATCTAAGTGCTATGATCTCTGTGTATAATCTTGTTTCATTCAATATTCAATCTTCTATAAAAAGGGGCGGTTCTTCAATAAACATTCAAAACAATCAGACTCCATTTTCATCGCAATCAATGGTTGTATCCACATGTTCAATCAGTGCAAGTGATTCTATTATTATCGAAGACAATAAAGGGAATGTGCTGGCTTCCGAACCAATCGTCATTTCTCCATACAGAAAATATTCCTGTATAGTCTCGAAAAATATATCTTCAGCCAATGGATATTCTTTATTTATAACTGAGAATATTCGAGAAAAAACTAATGGATCTATAGCAGGTATTAGAGCAATCAATGTATTAAGTACAGACCCTTTAGCATTAAATTCTGCGGCTAGATCAATTGGCAATCAATTTGAAGCAGGCAGAATTCTCTATTCTTCATTATTGAATAATGATATATCTGATAGAATTACTGTACCGGGAGGAATACTCCCAATATTGATTCAAACTAGCGCTACACCTCAATTACTGATTTCAAATACCATTGGTAGTATTCTTAATGGTTATAATTATATAATGGTAATTTCACCTACTTCAATTTCGGCAATACAAGAAGAAACAGGAGAAATCATACGTTTTGAATCAGGAGCAATTCTACAACTCATTCATGGAGCATCGAAACAAACATCGCATTCCATAACTATTGGTTCAATTGTGCAAAATGTTCAATTGCAAGCAGATGGAGTATGTACAACAGTTATTCCATTGAATAGAACTACGCTCATTTCTACCGGTATTTCCTCGGCAAATATCACTGCCTTGGACTCAAATCAACGTTATTATATTATCATTGATGAAAAGAAAGATATCTTGGATTATTCCTATAATCGCAGTCAATTAGACAATAAGCTCACAAAACTTCGTGTGATCAATCTCAGTCCGATAGCTGAGGTTGACTTATATTTGGATTATGATAGCAGACTATATAATGATACATTGAATAGGGACAAATCCAGAGATTTCAATTCACTGATTCGTGGTATTACATATAAGCAATCCTCAGATTATATGACAATAGATCGGGAGAGAAGATTGTCATTTTCCCTACTTAAATGGCAAAATCCCCCATTGGTCTATGCTTCATTAAATAATGTGTTGATTTCTCTCGGGAAAAATTATTCAATCCTATTGGTTCCTGAAACAGATGGATCACATCGAACAATCATTCGACAAGAATTTTGAACAAACCATAATCAAAATAACTGCAGCTAGAAAAAGAGGTAAATGCTTTGTCTGTTTTGCTGATGGAAGTTATATGCTCTTGGAAAGAGATTTGGTGTTTGAATTTGAACTTTCCAAGAATATGGTACTCACACAAAAGGTATTACAAGAATTACAATTTCGTGAAGATCTCATAAATGCGAAAAAATCAGGCCTTTCATATGCAACATATGCACTAAGAACTGAGAAACAAGTTCGAATGAAATTAAGAGATTTACAGTACAACTCTTTGATCATTGATGCTGTGATTGTATTTCTAAAAGATTTTCAATATCTCTCTGATGAGGTATTTGCAGAAAACTTTATTCAAGCAAAGATCAATAGAAAATACTATGGATATATAAGATTACGAAGAGAATTGGCTGAGAAAGGAATACATGAGGAGATCATACAAACCTATCTTCCTAAATATTATCCTCATGACATTGCATTGGAAATAGGAAGAAAATCTGCTGAAAAAAAACTACGCGCAATATCATTTCGAGAAGATACAAAGAAGAGAATGCAAGTGAAGGATCACCTTTTCCGACAAGGATTCTCTAATGATATCATTCAAACCATCATCAAAGAACTATTCTAAAGCTTGGTTTCTGACAAATCTATAATCCTCATGAATTGCTCTTCTGTAATAGGCATTACACTCAATCTAGATTGTTTAACCAATGGCATATATTGCAATAGTTGATCTTGTTTAATTGTTGACAAAGGAATAGGTTTCTTCAATTTTTTATATGCTTTAAGGTCAACCACACACCAACGTGCATCATCAGTTGTTGGATCTTGATAGTATTCTTTCTGTACTTTGGCAATACCTACTATTTCCAATCCTTCATTTGAATGATAGAATAAAACCAAATCCCCCTTTTTCATAGACATCAGCGTATTCCGAGCTTGATAATTCCTTACACCATCCCAAAAGGTACTTTTTTCCTTTTCAAATTGGGACCAAGGATATTTGAATGGTTCGGTTTTTACTAAGAAATATTGCATATCATTCTTGAAAAGGTTTAAGTGTATAATAATCGGTTCCGATAACAACTGATGCACGTAGATATAATGTTGTATCATAAGCGTGCTTTATGGAAGAATCTGACAATCCTATCGCTAATGCGACATTTCTAGCTGAAATAGTATCTGAAAGATGATCAATTACAAAAGAAGTTCTTGACAATGTTTCTGAGGTCGAAATTTCAACAACATCGAAACCACGCTCACGATAATAATTCATTGCTTTCTTGGCTATTCCTTGCTTTCCAGAAGCATTGATGACATTTAGCTGAATATATACATCTGATACCGTTCTTCTTTTTTCCAGTGGAACCATTGGACTAATCGGAGGATGTAGAAACAATTTGTCGATCAATACATACAATAGGTATACCGAAGCAATCCCCATAATTGACAGAGATAGAATCTTAACTGTAATTCCAAAAGGAATTTGTAGCGATGTAAACTTGAATTTCATACTCTTAAATGAGGTCTTTATCTGAAAGCATACTCAGCAACATCTTTCTGGCTCTGAATAAAGTAATCTTCACTGTTCCAAGAGGTATATCCATCTTCAGTGATATCTCTTCATAAGATAATTCTTCAAAATGTCTGAGTTGAATGCATTCTTTATATCGTGAAGGCAAACGTTCAACTGCTTTCAATAATTCATTTTTTGTTTCTTTGTCAATCAGATTCTTGTCAATTGGAATAGACTTATCCGGTATTATATCATAAATATCTCCACCTTCACGTGAAATCTGTTCAATGGAGATTGGTCGTATTCTCTTTCTACGGAAATAATCTATACAAGTATTTGAAGCAATTTTGTATAGCCATGCAGGAAAAGGAAAAGTCTGATTATATGTGTGAAGAGCAATGAATGCTTTTAGAAATGTATCTTGCACTATATCATCGGCATCATCAATACTACGTACGATTTTCAAGACATTGGCATATATCTGTTTATTATACTTTTGCCAAAGCTGTGCATAATCAGATTTCTTTCCTGATAAGACTGAATGAATGATAGCTATATCATCATCTTGCTTCAGAGTAGAAGATTGCTTTTCCATGAAATCAAGGTTTGTCTGATTGAGTTTGACCAAAATGTACACCCAAAGTCAAAGAAAAGAATCTTTTTTCCGCCTCATTAGGTGATCTTCCAATAAAATTGATTGTATTCATTTTTGCTTCCAGTGAAGCTGTAATTATTTTTAAATGAACATCCAATCCTAAACCAAAACCGAATCCAATTCTTTCTTTTGTTTCATCTTCGGGTGGAAGTGGGAATGATTGGTTATTGTAGTCAACATCAACTGAATTCATCAGATAATTATAAGTAACATCACCAATAACATAAAGTGATACCAATCCCTTGTTGAATTGATACATCATTCCTGCTTGTAACGGTACTACATTTTGAACGGTTGTCATGATAGCGAGAGTATCAATTGGATTCACTTGATTTATGATCGGAATAACACTTTGTGGAAACCGTGCAAGTGAAACACCGCCGGTAAACCAAAATTGATCATCAATATTTTGCCTGATTCGAGCTCCAATTGTATATCCGGAATTTGCTGCTTCTCTCATGAGTATACCGGTTACATTATTTGATTTAATCAAATCAGTGTTATACACTTGGTTCACCATATCGGATGGAGTTGCAAGACCAGCGAATATTCCAAATGAACTTTGAGCATTGGCCCCTGAAAAGCACAAAGGAATGAGAATTATGGCACTTACGATAGTTCTATGAATATTTCTCATAACTAGATCTCCAAATTATTGTAGAAAGTAGCCAAGTAATTACAATTCTGTCTTGCGTAATTTTCAAAATATACGTAATTTTGGGGCTAATGGTTGATCCCGTAGCTCAGTGGTAGAGCATCTGACTTTTAATCAGAGGGCCGTAGGTTCGAGACCTACCGGGATCACAAAAGCTCCTTAATGGAGCTTTTTTTATATATGTCGTTTTTTAATCATACCACCAATGGTATCTTTCACAGGGGACATAACAACAAATGCAAAGGGATCAATATTCTCAATTTCTTGAGATATCTTGCTAATTTCAAATCGAGTTATGACTGAATACAGGATATCTTTATCTTCGATATGACCTCGCTTCCCATATCCTCCTTTTCCTCTATAGATTGTTACACCTCGTCCAAATGATTCAGTGATCATGTCTTTGATCACCATACATTTATCAGAAATAATCGTAACACCAAGATATTCATCTATACCTACTGTAATATAGTCCAAACTACGAGAAGCAACCATATATGTTACCATTGAATACAAAGCTGTTTCAATGGAAAGTATATATGCACAAATACCAAATATGATGATATTTGTAATAAGTATGATATCTCCGATTGTTGTTTTTAACTTTCGTGAAAACATAATTGCCATCACTTCAGTACCATCAATGACCGCTTGACCACGTACATTTAATCCTATTCCAGCTCCCAAGAAAAAACCACCGAATATTGCAACTAGTAATTTGTCATTGGTGATTATTGGAAATTCGACAAAAACCAGAACCAAAGCAAGTGTGATAATTGCAATAGTTGTTCGTATCGCAAATTGCATCCCAATAACTTTACTCCCCATTAGAATAAATGGGATATTTACTAAAATGATTAATAAGGGTAGAGGAAGGTCAAAAATTGTAGTAAGCAACAGTGCTATTCCTGTTGCCCCACCATCAATAAAATTATTGGGAAGTAGAAATCCTTTTAAGCCAAATGCAGCAGAAACTATTCCTACAGCTGAATACATGATGGATTTTATCATCAGTATATCCTATTGAATTACATAGAATATGGGCACGCAATGGAATGTGTTTGACTGACAGAAATAAGTGTTGGAATAGAATCAGCACAGGATTCTGCAGCTATCGGGCATCGTGTTCTGAAACTACAACCGGAAGGTTTATTGAGTGGATTGGGTATATCTCCCTGCAATAATATCCGCTTCTTCCCTTTCAGTTTAGGATCAGGAATTGGCACAGATGAAAGCAATGCTTTGCTATATGGATGTTTTGGTTCGAAATACACTTCATCAGAAATGCCAACTTCAACCATATTTCCTAAATACATGACACCAATTCTGTCGCTTATATGATGAACGACTGACAAATCATGAGCAATGAATAGATAGGATATTCCAAATTCATCTCTCAAGTCTTCCATGAGATTGATAACTTGAGCTTGAACCGATACATCCAGCGCTGAAACGGGTTCATCACAAATAATCAATTCAGGATTCGTAGCCAAGGCTCTGGCGATTCCAATCCTTTGCCTCTGACCTCCGGAAAATTCATGTGGAAAACGGTTTGCATATTCGGGTTGAAGACCTACTTTTTCTAAGAGCCAAAGAACTTTATCTTCAACCTCTTTGGATGATAATTGGGGTTCATGAATTTCCAATGGTTCTGATATTATTTGCTTAACAGATAATCGTGAATTCAATGAAGAGTAAGGATCTTGAAAAATCATCTGAATTTTAGAGCGAAATTTCTTCATTTCAGATGAAGATAAGTTGGTGATATTATGAACATTCCCATCCTTATCATGATACAAAATCTCACCGCCTATATGCACATCAGGTGAAACATGAGTCAAAACATTGATGATTGCTCTACCAACGGTAGTCTTTCCACATCCGGATTCACCCACTAATCCGAAAGTCTCACCACGATTGATTGAGAATGAGACACCATCGACTGCTTTTACCTCAGCTATTTTCTTTTGAAATACACCACCGAACACAGGAAAAAACACCTGAAGGTTTGTAACTTCCAACAATAATGAATTATTCATAGCGCTTTCCGTTTTCAATCTTTGTGGTAACATTATGACAGCGAACAAAATGTCCTAATTCGATTTCAACCAAAGGTGGTTCAATCGTATCACAGATATCTTGTTTTTCAGAACAACGTGTGCAGAATTTACATCCTTGGGGAAAATTCAATATGCTTGGAACATTCCCTGGAATTGCCTTCAATCTTTGTCCTTTTTCACCGGGATGATCCGCATGCGGTATAGAATTCATCAGTCCGCGAGTATAAGGATGCAATGGCTCAGCAAAAAGATCATCTGTTGTGGCAATTTCTTGAATCTTACCACCATACATCACAATCACTCTATTACATAATTCAGCAACAACTGCTAAATCATGAGTAATAAGGAGGATTGCAGCTTCTTTTCTCTTCTCCTTTAATGTGAGCATGAGTTCAAGAATTTGGGCCTGAATGGTAACATCCAATGCTGTCGTTGGTTCATCAGCAATGAGTAAAGCAGGATTACAAGCCAAAGCGATGGCAATCATCACTCTTTGTCTCATTCCTCCCGAAAATTGATGCGGATAGTCATCAATACGTTTTTCAGGTGCAGGAATACCAACCAAAGCCAACATCTCTATGGCTCTTTGTCTGGCTTCGGTCTTATGTAATCCTTCATGAATCATGATAACTTCTTCAATTTGCATCCCAATGGGAAATACCGGATTGAGTGAAGTCATTGGTTCTTGAAAGATCATCGCTATTTCTTTACCACGAATCGCATACATCTCCTCATAGGAGGCCTGTACGATATCTTTACCTTTATACAAGATCTTCCCATCAACTATTCTTCCCGGTGGATTGGGAATCAATTTCATGAGGGATAATGCAGTAACTGATTTTCCTGAGCCTGATTCACCAACCAAACCAAGAGTTTCACCTTGGTAAATATCAAAAGTCACACCATCCACAGCTTTGGCATCTTTGCCTTCTACCGTGAAATATGTTTTGAGATTCTCAATCGAGAAGAGTAATTCCTTATTCACAAGAATAACCTAGTATGATTAGCGTAATCTGGAAAATGTCTTTGGATCAAATGCCTCTCTTATGGCTTCACCAATGAAGACAATCATAATGAGGGTAGCAAACAAAGCTGCCATGGGTGAAAAGACAAGCCACCATTTTGTAAGATTTTGTAGTCCGGTACTTAACATTTGACCCCAAGATGGCGTTGGTGGTGGTAATCCAAATCCCAAAAAGTCTAATGCAACCAATGCGGTAATGCCGGCTACAACAGCAAATGGGAAATTCGTGATAATTGGAACGAGTGAATTTGGAAGAATATGTTTGAACATAATTTTCCATGTAGGTACACCAATAGATATTGCAGCAGCTACATAATCTTTGGACTTTTCTCTATAGAATTCAGCACGAATATATGTTGTGATGGGAATCCATGCTGTGAGTGACAATAGAAGTACCAAGAGAATAAAACTTGGTTGTATAAATGACACAACAATGATGATCAAAAAGAGTGTCGGCAAAGTTGCCCACATTTCCAAGATTCGCTGACCAATCAAATCATAATATCCACCTTTAAAACCAAGCAATCCTCCAATGGGAATCCCAATCAGATATTCCAAGAAAACCAAAATCAAGGCAAATGAAATGGACACTTTGAAACCATATGCCATGCGAGCAAATACATCACGACCATTTTCATCCGTTCCCATCAGTCTTGCTGTTTGACCTTCCTCAGCCACCAATGGTTCCATGAAAGCAGAATTGCCATCAGTAGTGATATCTTCAATCGGACCATATGGATAGAGCGGCATGACTACGATATTATCACCATTCTCATTTTCATATTGCTTTTGTAAATCTCTATATCGTACTTGACCCGGATTTCCTAATTGTCCGAGAGATTCTCCACTTTGAAAAACGCTGACGAATTGATCTATGACAGGAAAAGATGCGACTAAAGAAGTAAATGCAGGAAAATGATATTCGCCATTATATCGTACCATCAGAGCTTTGTCATTGACAAGGACAGGCAATAAGAATGAGAGTATATACATGGTTGTCAAAATCACCAATGAATAATATCCTCTTTTGATGGTTTTGAACTTTTGCCATCTTCTTTGTCCGATTGAACGAGAACCTGATTTTTGATCTGTTTGAGACATGTATTACCTAAATCGAATTCGTGGATCAATCAATGCGAGTACAAAATCAGAAATGATGGCTCCAAATAAATTAACCATCACTCCAATGACTGTAAAAGCAAATACGACAGTATAGTCACGAGATAATATCGCATAATATGAAAGCTTACCAATGCCTTCTATATTGAAAGTCGTTTCAATAAAGAATGAACCAACAAAAGCAATACCTATGATATGTCCGATATTAGCAGCAATGGGAATAACAGAATTACGCATCGCATGTAACCAAATGATACGCTTTTCTTTCAAACCTTTTGCAAATGCAGTACGGATATAATCCTGTGATAAATTCTCTAATAAAGAATTCTTCATGAGCAATGTCAATGTAGCAAAAGACTGTATGGTTGATGCAATTACAGGTAATACAAAATGATGGGCTCTGTCCAGTATCTTTTCACCTAGACTGAGAGATTCATATTCTCTAGATTGTAAACCACCCAATGGGAATACATCAAAGAATGATCCACCACCGAGTAATACCAGTAATAATAAGCCAAGTGCCCAACCAGGTATAGAATAGCTGATTAATATTGTAGAACTAGAAACCAAATCGAAAGTAGAACCATGTCTTAATGCTTTTTGAATACCCAAGTATACACAGATCACATAACTCAGTACCAATCCAATGACACCAAATTGCAATGATATAGGAATACGAGAAGCAATCAAGTCAATGACAGGTTCACGATATTCATAGGAATTGCCAAAGTGTCCGGTAAGGATGCCGGCAAATTCAGTTTTAAATACACGTAATTGTCTAAATCCTGTGGAATCAAGAACTGCATTCTCTGCTGTCCAAACATGCGTTTGAGATTCTTTAGTGTCCTTGTCAATAATGGAATATGTACCATCTTGTTGTTGATTGACTATGACATATCTACCTTCGCCTACATTTCGAGGTTCGCCCAATTTCACATTATAACTATCTGTTTCACGAGGCCATAAACCAAGCCAAATGAGATAGCGTACATAGACAGGTTTATCGAAACCATAATATCTTTTCAGTTCTGCCAAAGCAGTTGGTGGAATAGTAGCCGCTCCATCTTTGGCTGTTCCAGAAGCTTCTGAACCGATACCAAATCCCGAGCCTGCTTTAAGCGCTTGAACCTGCTGTTCATATGGTCCGCCAGGAGCGAGATTAACGATGAAGAATACAATAATCGTACAACCAAAAAAGGTTGGCACTGCAAATAATAATCTTCGGATAAAATATTGAAGCATGTAATGTCCTGAACGTAAATGCTAAGCACTAAAACTTATCGTTTGAGATTTTTCCAATACGTGACTTCTCTTATTGAAGAATTACCTGTCAATGATTTGCTATTCTTTTTAGCATCTTCCAAAGCTTTTGCTTTTTCTGCATCATACCACCAACCGGTCATAATTGCAAGATCATGCATGCCTAAAGAAGAATTCTTTCCAAGAACCCATTCTGGTACTCCAAATTTATCCCAATAAGCAATACGGATTCCTCTTGGCGTCCATGCTAATAAGCAATGATAAGTAACTGATTCAATACTATCAATTTGTCGAATAATTCCGACCTTATTCTTCGGATCGCATTGAGTATCATATTGCTTCAATAATTCATCAGCAAATGGGTTTTTGAAACCGGTGATATTATTATTGTCATTTTTATCTGCTAATTCTGAAGCTATGCTTGTTTTTGGATATGGATCATCCAAACCACCATAATTAGCCCAGGTAATATTGAAATTCCTTTCTGCAATATTCTTTGTGATTGCATTGCCATCTTGAAATTTGATTTGTAAATCAATACCTGCCTGACGCAATGTTTGTTGATATGGAGTAAGAAATTTTTCAAGTGGTTTAGGAATACCTAATTCCAAACGGAATGGTCTACCATTTTTCATCAAAATACCATCCTTGTTCTTGGAAGTATAACCGGCTTCAGCTAATAATGATGCAGCTTTTGCGGGGTCATAACCAATCTTTGGATTTGCTGTATTTTCATATTTAGTATTTGCATAGAAAGAATGAATTCTCTCATATTCATTGAAAAGAAGCTTCGAAATGATTGACTCTCTGTCAAATAAATGATAGAAGGCCAAGCGAACACGAATATCATCAAATGGTGGTTTACGCATATTGAGGAAAAGTCCTGATGTTCCTACAGCACCATCTGTAAAAACACGATCTCTTTTTACCCAATGATTTTTGATTGCTGAGTATGTTGTATCTCCCAACCATTTGTCAGTGGTATTTCCTGTAAACCAGAATTTATCAACCTCACCTTTTTTGAATTTTTCATATTCAAGAGTAGGATTGTCTTTAATGACTTCAAAAGTGATTTGATCAAAATTTCCTGAATATTTATTGACAGCATAGTCCTTGCCCCAATAATCATCGCGTCTGGTGATGGTATAACTTTGTTGTTTTACGATATCATCAGCGAGAACGATATATTCGCCCGAACCAATTGGCTGAGTGAATTGAAATTTATCTAGAAATTCTTTACCGCTTAAAGCACCGATTTCTTTGGCAGACAATACGAGTAAACTATTTGCAAATGTTTTGAAAGCACGACAATCAAACTCTTTAGACTTCACTTGAACAATATATTTTGACAAAGCAACAGGAGTTTCATATTTGCTGAATATTTGTTGCATGGAAGGAGACAAAATTGTTTCATCCATGATAAGCTTGAATGTTGCCACTATATCTTCTGATGTGACAGGTGCACCTGAAGAAAAACGTGCATTGGGGTCAATTCTGAAGGTAAATGTCAGATTATCTTCAGATATCTTCCAATGCGTAGCAAGTGAAGGAACAGGTTGATCATCCAAGCCAAGATTACAGAGTGTTTCATAAGTCAACGATGACATTTGAAGATTCTCTGAAAAGTTAGCTCCTTGACCATAAAAGAATGGTCTGAAGCTTAATGGGAATCTACTAATGGTAAATCTAATTTGACCACCAACAACCGCTCTAGGATCGCCAGAATGCTTGATATCAAATTCATTGAATTCATAAGTTGTGAATCCAAGATTCGATGCAATCTTCTCAAAGCCGGCCCCACCCATACTGTCTGCAACAGAGGGATCTGCTCCCGCAGGAGTATCAATTTTCTTCCAAAGTGATGTTTTATAACTTGGACCAGACTTATCGCCCTGTTGTGCGCTTTTCTTATCGCCACAACCAGTAAAAAGTATGACTGCAGCCAAACATGCAGTAAACAAGATTCCGGAACGATTGAACATAATGGTACACTCCATATAGATAGAGAATGAGTATTGAATCAAACTTGTAAAACACCTGATTTCCAAACTGGAATCTCGGCATTATGCGATGCACATGTCAATGCCATTGAAACTTTTTCCCTGGTTTCATGAGGCAATATGATTTCATCAACCCAAAGGCGAGATGCCGCATAGTAAGGAGTTGTTTGTGCATCATATCTTGACTGTATATCTTTCAACATTGTCTGTTTTTCTTCTTCAGATAATTGCTTCCCTACTTTTTCGAGTGAAGCAACTTTAATTGTCAATAAGGTTTTTGAAGCTTGTGCTCCACCCATGACGGCTATTTGCGCCGAAGGATAAGCAAATATGAATCGTGGATCATATGCTTTCCCACACATGGCATAATTCCCTGCTCCATAACTATTGCCAATGATGAATGTAATCTTTGGTACAATCGAATTTGATACCGCATTCACCATTTTTGCTCCGTCTTTGATAATCCCACCCTGCTCTGCTCGGCTTCCAACCATGAAACCTGTTACATCCTGAAAGAAAATAATGGGTATCAATCGTTGATTGCAATTCATGATAAATCGAGCGGCTTTATCGGCGCTATCAGAATAAATTACTCCGCCTACTTGCATTTCCCCTTTACCGGATTTTGATATTGCTCTATTATTGATCACAATACCTACTGACCAGCCATCAATTCTACCATAACCACAGATAATTGTTTTACCATAGTCTTGTTTATACTCTTCGAATTCTGAATTATCGAGGATTCGAGCTAAAAATTCATGAGTTGAATAAGGTTTGGTTCTATCGGATGGGAGTACTGAATATATCTCAGATGGGTCAAATGCCGGAGGCTTACTTTCGATTCTATCAAATAATTGTTTCTTACCTTTCAGAGGAGAGAATGTAGCAATCAAATCACGAATCAATTCAAGTGCTTCTTCATCTGTTTTAACTTTATAATCAGTATTTCCGCTAACAGAAGAATGCATAGTGGCTCCACCTAGCGACTCTATATCCACTTTTTCTCCGATTGCAGCTTCAACTAGAGCCGGACCTGCAAGGAATAAACTACCTGCTCCTTCAACGATGATGGCTTCATCACACATGATAGGTAAATATGCTCCACCTGCAACACATGGTCCCATGATAGCTGCTATTTGTGGTATCCCTTTCGCACTCATGATTGCATTATTTCGGAATTGTCTTCCAAAATGTTCCTTATCAGGAAATATTTCATCTTGCATTGGGAGGAAAACACCAGCACTATCTACCAAATAAATAATAGGCAAGTGATTCTCAATGGCAATTTCCTGTGCACGCATATTTTTCTTGGCAGTCATTGGAAACCAAGCGCCTGCTTTTACAGTCGCATCATTGGCAACAATCATGCACTCTCTGCCATGAATCATTCCGATACCGGTAATGACACCTGCTGAAGGGCATCCACCTTGCTCTTGATACATTCCATCAGCAGCAAAAGTTGCAATCTCATGGAATATAGATGAATCATCAATCAGGTATTGTATGCGTTCTCTGGCGGTTAACTTCTGTTTAGCTTTATGCTTTTGGACGGCCTTATTGCCTCCACCCTGAGATACTATATCCAATTTACGGTGCAATTCATCAAGTAAAGACTTATGAAAAGCCTGATTTGCATCGGACTGAGCAGAATGAATGATTGGAGTACCGATCTGCTTTGACATGGATGACTATATTAAATGATGAAATGGCGTAATTAAGCGTATTCGAAGTGTACAAAATACAGAAATGACAGTATATCTTCAATAAAAAAGGCTCTGTTTTCTTGATGTGGAAAACAGAGCCTGAAATATACTCTCGACATTACTGGATTATCAGTGATACACTCATAGGATTTCTATTCTTTGGTTGTAATTGAAGCCAATATGTTCCACCTGGCAATTCGGGCAAAGATAATTGAAATGTAAGATCATCATTCTTATAGATTCGAGTTCTGAATACTGTATTCCCTTTCAAATCAATGAGAGCAGCTTCCAATTCATTGTCACGTATACTATGTGGAACTTGAATGAAGACTTCATGTGAAGCAGGATTTGGATATACCATGAAATGATCAGCATCACTCATTTCAGATATGGATGAAATTGTCATGATTTCAGATCTAGTAAAGCATCCTTGTTCTGATACTGCTTTTACGGAATAGTCTCTCGTATTTGTAAATCTAGGCAAGACATAGAATTGAGATATTGCACCTTGAATATCTGCATCTTTCAACATCCATTGATAGGCATATGATGGGCTTGCAAACAAAGTGTCATTTCTCATCGTAATTGTTGGTTTTTCAGGATTCGTTCCTGATAAAACGACAACAGTATCATAATCTGTACAACCTAGTTTATTGGTAGCAGAGATGATATATGTACCGGGATTTGTAATAGTCACTGTTCTGGTGCTTTCACCGGTTGACCATTTATATGTATCGAAATTTGCTCCGGCATCTAAAATGATCGGAGTATCATTGCAGATTGTAAAAATATTCTTGTTTGATACAATGTTTGGAATGCGTCTTTGATTCACTGTCACAGCAATTGGACCGAATCCTGAAGGACATCCATTTTGATCATATACTGTCACACTATAATTTCCAGTGCTATTGACGATAATTGATTTTCCAATTGTTCCATTACTCCAGACATATGATGCAAATCCATCTTGGGCTGTTAATACAACACTATCTCCCTCACAGAATGTTAATGGGCCTGTAATGTCAACTGTACATGACAACTCCGGACATTTGACCATATCTGCTTCCCACATACCTCTGCCATAGGTGGAAATACGTAATTTTTGACCCGATTGCAATATATCAATATCACTCACCACAACATTTGGAAGTCCATCATTATAGGGAATCCATACTTTTGTGCCTTTGTCTCTATAATAGACCCCAAGATCTGTTCCCGCATATAATCTATCAGGTGAGTTTGGTTGATATTTTAGACAATTAACAGGAATCCAAGGCATTCCACCGGAAATATCCAACCATGTTGATGCACTCGAACCAGCATCATTTGTTTGAAACACTTTGCGATTTCCATATCCTGAGATTGAAATCCAAAAAATACTGTCATTTTGAGGATGGAATTCAAATGATGTGATTCCTGAAGGACTAACGCCATTGGGAAATGCAATGCCTCTCCATGTTTTCCCTTCATCATATGTGATATATGACGCATTGTAATTTGATGCAATCAAAGTACCGGGTCTTGAAGGAGCATGTGCTATCATCATAATACGTGATTGACGATTTGGGAAATTTGATGTCTTCGCCCAAAATCCCAAAGAATCCGTACGCCAAAGATCTCTATAACCGGCATAGGCAATTGATGCAGAGCCGGATTTAGTATTCGGTGCAAATTCTATTGGAGTTACCCATTCGCCTTCTTCAGATGTAATTGCTTCATTGATGCTTGAACTAAATGAAGATCCGCCATTAGTTGAACGACCAAAGTTTCCATTCTGCGAAGAAACAAACATATATTTGTCATTCACAGGGTCTATTGCATTTGCCATTCCATCTCCACCCCATACTTGTGCCCATGCATCAGGTCCAGACTTCATGCTACTACCATTATCTTGAGCACCACCCAACATATATTCAGATCTTTGTTGAGAAATACTCATTTTATAGAATTGCGTAATTTCCAAACCATCACTTAGATCTGACCATGCCGTACCACGATTCGTACTTTGAAAGACTCCTCCATCCGTACCTGCAACAATGATTGAGCCATTGATGAATTTCAAATCATGAATGTCGGCATGTACATATGGTTTACCCTGATTTGGTACCCAATATGCATTTATTGACCAATTATTTCCGCCATTTGTAGAACGCCAAATATTAATACCGCCAACAAAGATTAAATCAGGATTATCAGGTGATACAGCAATACAGAGATCATACCAACCTTGTTGATTATCTGTATCGGTGCCTTGCATATTTCGGCCAATGATATTCGGACTCATAGCACCGGCTTCCCAAGTATTTCCTCCATCATATGAACGATAGAATCCACCAAAATCCCAAGAACCTCTTTTAGCGGTCACTGCATAAATTGCTTCAGGATCTGCAGGAGTTACCGCAATTGCAATTCTGCCAATGGTGGAAGGAATATTGGATTTCAATTCAGCCCATTTATCACCGGCATCTTTTGACACATATACTTTTGAACCACTAGTAGCATAGAGAATATTGGGATCATCGGGCTTGATCTCCATGTCTTTCACATCGCCTGTGAATCTTGTGGAAAATGTATTTCCACCATCTGTTGAACGGTGAATGCCATTATTACCGGCAGCAATGATAATAGAAGGATTGGAAGTATGTACAATAACACGAGATAAAGCTCTTGTATCCTTTTGCTGATAATTCAGTCCGGTTTGAGACCATGTATTCCCACCATCCACACTTTTAATCAATCCGACACTAAATGGCGCGGCACCAAAATATGTATCAGCACCAAATGCATCACCTGTTGCGAGATACACAATATTTGGATTGGTAGGATCTGTCGTAATATCTGTCACGCCAAGTGTACCTAGCTTATCAGTAGTGGTAATCCAGGTTTTTCCACCATTTGTAGATTTCCAAGCACCTCCACCTGCAGCTGCTGCCCACATGATTTGGTTTTGTCCAGAGGGTGAATACACACCATTCACTCTCCCTGCACCACCTCCATTGGGAATATTTGTAGGACCAAGATTTTTCCAATTGGGTTGTAATTGAAGAGTTTTCTCAAACTTGTTTGGCTTTTTTCTTTCAATTTCTTTCTGATAGATGTCCTGTAATACCATTGGCTGAGGAAATTCACCATCAGGCAATACTCTCTGCTTCCAGAACCATTCCCATTTTCGAAATTGATACAACATGCCTTCATTGTAGGAATCTCTTTCCAACGGTTGATCTTTTTTCTTTACAGTATTTCCATAAGTAGCATAGAATTCTTTTTGTATATCAAAAAAATTAGGACTAGCTTTTCCTTCAAAAAGAAATGCGGGGTCCTTCTCAGCAAATACCGATGATGTAAAGGAAAGAAATACTATACTTAATAGAATGAACATAAAATCAGGGTTATTGTTTGACAAATTTCATAGAAAGAGAACGCATGCTTTGATCTATGCGCAAGGTATATGATCCGGGAGGAAGATCTGCAATGCGTATTTTTTCTGAAATCATGCCTGGATGACAATCCAATTTCATTGTATATACCTGCTTACCTTCAATATTGACTATGCTGATGTCTGCAGAGTGAGCAATCGATGGAAAATCGAAATAGAGCATATGTTGAACAGGATTCGGATAAACATTGAATCCTTCAGTGATCTCATCAGCTGACAATGGTGAGTATAAGAAATCATCAGAAACTCTGGAACAATTATTATCCAATGTTACACGAACTGTGATTTTCTTTCCATAACTATTCTCACCAGGTGTATATGTTCTTTGTTTTGCATTGAGTTTTGCTGACCCGTCTTCAAACCATTGATATGATTGACCAATGACTGAACATTGTAAAGTATTTTCTTGTCTTGTAATCAATGGCTTTTCCGGCGCTTGATTTTTAACCAAGTCAAATACTGCTGAAGTCGCAACACAACCATTCGACGATGAAACTGTCACGGTAAATTTTCCGCCATCTCTAACAACAATTCTTCTGGTTGTATCACCGGTTGACCATAAATATGTTTGATTCACCCCTGCATCCAAAGTAATACTATCACCATCACAAAGAAGTGTCTTTGAAGGAGTAATTCTTGCAGTTGGCGCAGGATTCACAGTAACCGTAATTGGATTTGTTGTTCCGGTACATCCTTCTGAATCCGTAACTGTTGCAGTATAAGTACCGGACTGCTTTACAAAAATAGTCTTGGTTGTTTGACCATTGGACCAACGATATGTAGCAAATGATTCATTCACTTTCAGCTCAACGCTATCGCCTGCACAGAAAGTCAATTCTCCCGTTGATGTTGCTGTTGCAGAAACTCCTGAGCACCCAACCAAATTACCTTTCCATAATCCTCGACCATAAGTGCCGGCCATTAGTGTCTTTGCAGTATAATTGATCTGTAAGTCCTTGACGATTGTATTTGGTAAACCATCGCTATAATCAATCCATGAATTCGTTGTTGTATCTCTATAGTACACTCCGATGTCTGTTCCTACATATAATCGTTCAGGAGAACCTTTTTCATGAACAATGATATTAGTAGGTATTTTTGGAAGATTACCGGAAATATCAGTCCATGTAGTTCCTGAATTGACTGTCTTATATACTCTTGAATTTCCAAATCCACCAATTGTCAACCAGGCTATTTTTTCATCATCATGGCTAAACTCAAATGAAGTGATAGCACCGATATTGATACCAGGCAAAGATTTAGCATTCCAGGTTTCACCTGCATCTGTAGATTCATATGCTACTTGATCATTGAATGCCAATACTATATTTGGATTTGCCGGCGAAACTGCAATAAGTTTTATTGTTGATGCAGTATTTGAGAATGTGGACACTTTTTCCCATGTACCGGGTGCGCCACCATTGGTAGACTTCCAGACATTCTTGAAACCGGCATACATGATTGTGGGATTCTTAGGATTAAATACATAAGGCGTAACCCAACGACCATTTTCTTTGGTGACATCAGGATTTAATATACCTGCAAAATCTTTTCCTGAATTTGTGGATCTATTCAAATATCCATTTTGGACTGCACCGTAGACAATTGCGGAATTAGTAGGATTTATCAAACATTTCATACCATCTCCACCTAAGATTTGAGACCAAGAATTGGAAGCAAACCTAGTTGTACCATTATCTTGTGCACCACCTAAATAGGAAGGATTCAATGCTTGAGCTGTTGCCACATGATAATATTGAGTAATTGCAAGTCCATCGCTATTGTCTGTCCAACTCAATCCATTATTCGATGAAGTAAAGACGCCACCATCACAACCAGCTAAAATAGTTTTGTCTGAATTAGGCAAATAATCTAGATCATGTATATCCGCATGAACATAAGGCTTGCCATTTGCGCCATACCAGTGAGCGCTGATTTCCCAAGTTGTTCCACCATCAGTAGATCTCCAAACATTTACCCCTCCAATGATTACATGATTAGGCTGTTTATAGGAACATGCCAATGCCAAATCATACCAACCTTGACCACCCGTACCTGAACCATCAACTGAATGCGAAAGAATATTTGGTGTATTAGATCTACGAGCCCAAGTTTTTCCGCCATCAACAGATCTATATAAACCTCCGAAACCTGAACCTTTGGAATTATCAGAACACAATGCATACATATATTCTTGATTTGCAGGACTGATTGCGAGAGATATTCTTCCGATGGTTGTGGGAATCGTTGTGGTGATTTTAGCCCAAGTATTTCCGCCATCAGTGCTTCTATGAATTTCAGAACCGGTGCATCCTATCATAATGAGAGGATTATCAGTACGCATTTCCAAATCTCTGAAATTTATACTGGATTTCTTGGTCCATGTCACACCGGCATCTGTCGTTACTTGTAAACCTTGGCTGGTAGCTGCATATAATTTTCCGGCAGCTTTTGGATCAGCCAATAGGCGATAAATTTGTTGTGTTTGGGATGTCTGCCAAGTTAAACCGGTTGGATTCCAAGTGGCTCCACCATCAGTTGATTTTACAATTCCAATTGTGTACGTCGAACCGGCATCATCATCACCCGTTGCCAAATAGACAATATTTGGATTATTCCAAGGCATGGCAATGTCTGAAACACCCATAGAAAACAAATCATCACATGTTGTTTTCCAGGTCTGACCATAATCGGTAGACTTCCATGCACCTCCGGCTGCACTGCCGGCCCAAATCAAGTTTGGCAAATTAGGATGCATTTGAATGCAATTTATTCTTCCATTGCCACCACCTGCAGGTATTTGAATAGGTCCGATAGAAGTCCATTCTGGCTTACCGGATAATTTCTGTTCAAATTTGTTTTTAGATTTTTGTATTTGCTTTTCAAAAACTGCATCAGATATCAAATTTGAAGGTGGAAAAGTGCCATCAGGCATCAATCGTGTGGACCAAAATTCTTCCCAACGTTTAAAATGGGTATAGTTCTTATCTGTATGTTCTTTACGTAAATATCCAGATTGATCTTCTGCATACTTCTGTTCGGAATATTTTGGGAATTGTTTATAGTAATGATCCCTCATCACAGAAAATTTGGGATTACTGATTCCAATGATATTCTCAATTTGAGCATATAAATGTTCACTCTGAATAACAATCATCAGAGCTAGCAGAGAATATGTATAGATTCTTTTCATGATTATACCACATCAATGTGAATAGTTAGGGTGTTAAATTCGTACGGGTAAAATAACAACAGGAATACTTTCTAAATATAATCTTCTTTGAACGGCAAAAACAGTGTAATTATGAAGCCATTTTGAGAATATCGATTCTTCCGGAAATACCACTTGACCACCAAAGACGACAGTATGGGGATATCGTTCCACTATCTGCTTTGACAAATCAGCAACTACGGAAACCACATCTGTTCCAATATCTGTATATGATTCAGCATAGTAGCCATTATTTCGCATAAAGTTCACATACTTATCAGCTTCTGTCGTAATATACTGTTGAAGATTATCAACTTCTTCAGAGCCTTTGAAGTTTCCTGCATCCAAAATTCCGACTTGCACAAATACAAAATTCTTGAATGTTCCTTCAAATGTTCTCATCACAGTGAACAATGTATGAAGTCCAAGTCCTGAAAAACCTGAAACGAGAAAGACAGCAGTCTTGGCTTTTGTATCACAATCAGGATATGTTGCATCTTTTGCAGGTTCAAGCATTTGATCATCAATTGCTGTCAATACGAGATCATCCAATCTCCGTAATTGTTGAGAAGTCTGATTATAATGTCTTTTAAAGGATAATACCAATAATACCAAACTTCCAGTCAAAAGAATAGTTGCCCAACCACCTTCTGAAAATTTGATAATGACAACAGCAACAAGAATGAAAGAAGACAGCAATAACCCTAATCCATTGATAAATATCTTGGATTTCCATTTTGCAAATGTTTTTCGTACTTGTATCCAATGCTTTACCATCCCCAATTGAGAGAGAGTAAAAGTAATAAATACATTAATCGAGTATAAAACTATCAAGAGATGAATGGATCCACCTGTTGCCAGGACAGTGATTCCGGCAGCAATTCCAACGAGTAATACCCCATTTTGTGAAACAAATCTATCACTGAGCATGGCGAATCTCGTCGGGAACCAACGATCCAAAGCCATATTTGAAAGAATTTGTGGACCACCCAAAAAACCGGCTTGTGCTGCAACAAAGAGAAGAACAGCTTCGCTGATGAGAACTATGAGTAATGTTGCAGTAGAAATTCCGGATCCCCAATTCATGGTCAGTTTTTCAAATAGAATAGCATTCAATGTCTTTCCGGGTTGATCTTGAACATGCAGCAATGCATAAGAAAGCATCAATCCTACAGCAACAAAAGCAAGAGAAAATGCCATATATTTCATTGTTCTCTTTGCTGTTTCAACTCTTGGTTCACGTAAAATTGGCATTGCATTGCTTACGGCTTCAATACCTGTATATGTACCAGCTCCCATACTATAAGCACGCAAAATCAACATAATGGCACCCATATATCCAAGTTCGCTGGTTGCTCCATTCCATTGATCCATAGTAGCTTGTGCTACAGCCGGAAATTCAAATGAATGGGTACCTACTATATATAAAATGGCTGCAACATGCGTAATAACAAAAATCATGAAGATTGGTAAAAGCACAGAGACAGATTCTTTCACTCCGCGTAGATTCAAGATGATCATCACCAATAAAGCAAGCATTGATAGTGGTATCTTGAGATAATGTGTATCAGTTGGAAAGAAACTGAATACTGCTTCTATCCCACTTACTATTGATATAGAAATTGTTAGGATATAATCTATGACCAAACTCGATCCGGCTATCATACCTACAGTTGGAGATAACAATTTGCTAGCAACCAAATAACCTCCCCCACCGGATGGGAAAAGCTCAATAATTTGGGAGTAACTAGCACTGATTACAAAAATTGTAATGGCTGTACCCATTGCTATGAAGATAGATAAAAATGGATATTTACCCAATGCATTAAATGCCTCTTCAGGACCATAACAGGAGGATGACAAACCATCAGCACCTAATCCTACCCATGCAAAGAATGCAACTAATGTAAGATTGTGGAAAATTGACCTGTCGATCTTTTTCCTTTCTCCAATCAAAGCTCTTTTCAGCGAGTCAAAAAATGTAGACATACTATCAATTTCGTTTTGTGGAAAAAGAAGACTCACCCAAATATGATAGAGCCTCGGTTTTCTTTAACAATTTAAACCGTTCAATCGAGTGTTTCTTTATGTGTTGCATGGCCTCTTCCATCGAATCTGTAAATAACAGCAAATCTAGATCTTCGGGATCAATGGTTTTTTCCGTAGCCATATGTTCAACCAATGTCATTAATGGTCTATAGTACTCAGTACCCATAACAACTATTGGGAAGTCTTTAATTTTCTTTGTCTGAATAAGGGTCAATGCTTCAAAGAGTTCATCCATGGTACCAAAACCACCCGGTAGAACAATAAATCCATAGGAATATTTGAAAAGAAGAAATTTCCTGACAAAGAAATAATTGAATTTTGCTGTGGCATGTAAGAATGGATTTGGTTTTTGTTCATGCGGAAGTACTATTTCAGCACCAACTGACATACCACCGTTATTGAATCCTCCCCTATTGGCACCTTCCATAATACCTGGCCCCCCACCGGTCATTACAGTAAAACCAATATTTGTCAATTCTTTTCCAACCTCTTCTGCCATTTTGAAAAATGCATGATCTTGAGGATATCGTGCACTTCCAAAAACAGTGATGCAAGGTCCAACAAAATGCAATCTTCGAAATGCAGAGATGAATTCTTTCATTACCTTCAAAGTAAAGATGAATTCTTTCCATCTGGACTTTGGGCCTTCTAAATAGTAGAATTCTTCTCCGGTATCAGAAATAATGATTCTTGATTTTTTATCTATATCTTTAATCATAGTCTTACTCAATACAACACAATGCGTAAATTACGAAGAATACAGTAAAGAAAACTCCTAAAATCATACTTCTTTACTCAAAGTTTGAATTCCCCGATTACGAAGAAATTTACAATTATTCACCATTTTGTGTGCATCATGGAAAACTTTCACAATTACATCAATGGAATGTTTGTAGCAACTAGTCATCACCGTACTTTTGAGAATATTAACCCGGCAGATCGAGATGATATTATCGGTACTTTTCCACTTTCAACATCGGAGGATGTCAATTCTGCTGTAAAAGCAGCAAAAGATGCATTCATAACTTGGTCAAAAATGCCTGCCCCAAAAAGAGGTGATTTATTAAGAAAAGCCGGTGATATCTTTACAAGAAGAAAAGAAGAATTAGCTCGCATCATGACCAGAGAAATGGGTAAACCCGTTTTTGAAACATTAGGGGATATACAAGAAGCTATTGATACTGCATATTATGCCGCAACAGAAACCAGAAGACTATTTGGGTATACTGCACCAAGTGAGATGGAAAATAAAATGAACATGTCATTTCGTACGCCGATTGGTGTCTGCGGAATCATTACAGCATGGAATTTTCCGATAGCAGTGCCTTCATGGAAAATTTTGCCTGCTTTAGCCTGTGGAAATACCATAGTTTTTAAGCCCTCAGACGATTCTCCACATTCTGCACAAATTTTTGCTGAGATACTTGAAGAAGCCGGAATACCGAAAGGAGTATTCAATGTAATTCATGGCGATGGTTTGGCAGGCTCTGCTCTCGTTGAGCATCCCGATGTAAAACTCATTGGATTTACAGGTTCAACAGGTACAGGAAAAAAAATTGCAGAACGATGTGGAGCTTTGAATAAAAAATGCTCACTGGAAATGGGTGGTAAAAATGCTCAAATTGTCATGCCCGATGCAAATTTGGACTTGGCTCTCGATGGTGTTCTTTGGGGTGCCTTCGGTACCACAGGACAAAGATGCACAGCCACTTCTCGCTTAATATTACATGAAGACATATATGATTCATTCATCAATGCTCTCATTACAAAAGCCACTTCAATCAAACTAGGAAATGGACTGAATGAATCAACACAAATGGGCCCAGTTATCAATAGCAAGCAGTTGGAAAAGATAAAAGGGTATGTCAGCATAGCAAGAAATGAAGGTGCTATTTGTGTATTGGGAGGAGATGAAGAGATTGCAGGTGACTGTGCCAAAGGTAATTTTTACAAACCAACCATATTTATAGATGTGACTGAAGACATGACCATTTTTAAAGAAGAAATCTTTGGTCCTGTTCTTGCGATAAGCAAAGCTCATTCTCTAGATCATGCCATACAAATGGCTAATAATTGCGAATATGGTCTTTCATCATCTATTTTTACTGGAAATGTTGATGCGGCATTTAGAGCGATTCGAGACATTGAAGCCGGAATCACATATATAAATGCACCAACCATTGGTGCCGAAGCACATATGCCATTTGGTGGAATAAAAGGGACAGGAAATGGACATCGTGAGGGTGGATGGACTGCATTTGAGATTTTCACAGAATGGAAGACCGTTTATGTAGACTATTCAGGTAGTTTACAAAGAGCTCAAATTGATAATTATTAAACTGTTTGTAAGGTATTCAATTTGTATTTGTCTAATAATCATAAGCACTTGCGGATTTCAGCATGGATGAAGATCAAAAACCCATAGAACTGAAACCTAATGCGGTATCAGTTGAACAACCTCGTATTCAACATAATCAGGAAGCTCAATCTTTTGCCAAATTTTTATCCGGTGATGATAATGCCGCGATGTACTTTTTTCGAGCCTATAATCGGAAGTTATTTCTGTACTGTGCAAAATTGGTAAACAATATACATGCTGCAGAAGATATCACTCAAGAAGTATGGGAAAGAATCATAAAACTGCGGAATCAATCTCAACCTGAGATTGCAAATCCTGGTGGTTTCATGTTTACCATTGCTCGAAATCTTTGTCTCAACCATATCAAATTGAAGAAACATACAATTCCATTGGATGCCATCTCCGAACTTGATATTCCTCATGAATATCAACCCGGAAGCACAGAAATGGAAGAACTAGTACATTCTTCTCTTGATACTTTGAAATTTGAAGATAAAGAGTTACTCGTTCTTAATATGTACTGCGGTTATCGTTTCGATGAAATTGCTCAAATGATGGGTATGTCTCCCAATGCAATTTGGACGAGAGCATCAAGAGCAAGAGCCCAATTGAGAGATCGTGTAAAAATCATGATAAAAAGAGACAATAAATCTTGATCACCACCACATTTACAGTATAATTTTTATGAATTCACATGATACTATCGACAAATTCCTGAATGGAACTCTCAGTTCTGATGAGATGAGCTCCTTTCTTGAGTCAGTCGAACATGATCCGGATCTGCAAGCTTTGCTCGAATCTGATCGAATCATCAACTCAGCCGTGGGTAAAGAGAAATCAATACTCATGAATCATGATTTATCGAGTGTTGCAGGTTCATTCGTCGCTGGCTTAGCTGCAACGAGCGCTACTGCCACCATAGGTATGCAAACTGCTGCCTATGCAAAAAAAGCAGGTATGTCTTGGATTACTCTCACTGCTTCAACTATACTCTCTGTTTCTCTAAGCGCTGGAGCATATTGGTATATTCATTCATCTGAAAAACAACAGCCTATGAATCCAAATAGAGATTATATAGGCACATCATTTGCTGAATCTCCCAATGAATTGACAATCACTGTCCCCGCTCAAGTTTCTGATAAACCAGCAGCGACTAAAGTAGTACAAAGGAAACAACAGACCCAAACAGTGCATACAATCACTCAACAAGATCAACAATTACTGACAGAAAAACCTGCGAAAATGAGACTAGAACATTCATCATCCAAGTACAGACCCAAAGTACAAGAATAATGATTATAAAGCCGTATGTCCGATACGGCTTTTTTTTTGTTTATTCTTTTCAACACATGATAATTTCCTATTTTTAGAGGGTTTTTTTCAGTTTTAGCCTAAATCAGTATGTCACTGCGTAAAATCAATAATCTGCTCAAGTATAAGTTTGACAGTTTTATGTCAAAAGGCGTTATATCTTTAATCGCCGGGCTCTTCATACTTTCAGTGTTATTTGTCATCATTATCTCCATTATTGGGGCAATAGTTGGTATTGCAACAACAGATCAGCAATTCACTGATTTTGGAAGACTCATGTGGGATACTGTTTTACACTCATTGGACGGTGGTGTATTAGCATCACTCGAAACTACGAGCACTCCATATATTGCATTAATGCTCATTGCAACACTTGGAGGCATGGTGCTCATATCAATTTTGATTGGTGTGCTTAATAGTGGAATCGCTAAACAATTGGATGAATTACGAAAAGGCCGATCACTCGTTATTGAAAAAGAGCATACAGTCATCCTCGGTTGGTCACCTCAGATATTTTATATAATCAATGAATTGATTACTGCAAATGAAGGGAAAAAGGGGGCATGTATTTCAATACTTGCAGAAAAAGATAAAGTCGAAATGGAAGATGAAATCTCAATGAAAATTGTGGATTTCAAAAATACCAAAGTCGTTTGTAGAACCGGTAATCCTATTGACTTAACCGATTTGGAAATCATAAATCCGCATACAGCAAAATCTATCATCATCCTCTCACCCGAAGGAATGGAAGATCCGGATTCATTGATGATTAAAATGATTCTTGCGATTACAAATAATCCTCAACGTCGTTCTGAAAGCTATCATATTGTGGCAGAAATCAGAGACCCCAAGAATATAGAAGTAGCTCGATTAGTTGGTAAGAATGAAGTATCATTCATTCTTATGGAAGATGTACTGTCTAAGATCATTGCTCAAACTTGTAGACAGTCCGGACTTTCGGTTGTTTTCAATGAACTTTTGGATTTCAAGAGAAATAAAATCAATTTTCTGGAAGAGCAATCTCTTATTGGAAAGCAATTTTCCAAAGCTCTTTTTTCATACAGTAGAGGCACCCCTATTGGAATCAAATATTCCAATGGTCTGATTCAACTTAATCCTCCATCACATAAACTTATTGAAAGAGGAGATAAAATCATTGTCGTTGCTGAAGATGGTTCAAAAATTAATCCAGTCAATAATCCTGAATTGAATATTGAAGCAACGAGCATCATGCAATCCGAAGGAAGAAAGAGAAATCCAGAAAAAACATTGATTTTAGGATGGAATAGACAAGCATACACAATCATTACAGAGCTTGATAATTATGTGATTCATAACTCTATCGTTACTATCGTATCTGATTCGCAACATATCGAACATGAGATTGCATTGACAGGAAAGGTATTGAAGAATGTAAAAATGCATCATATCATTGGCGATACTAGCAATCGAAGAGTTCTTGATTCATTAGATTGTGAAACATATGATCATATTATTATTCTCAGCCATTCGATTACAAATAATATCCAAGAATCTGATGCCAGGACCATTTTCACACTCCTTCATTTGAGAGATATTGCTGAGAAATCAGGTCATCCTTTCTCAATAGTTTCTCAAATGTTAGATATCAGAAATAGAGAATTGGTTAAAGTAACAAGAGCAGATGATTTCGTTGTCAGTGACAAATTAAATTCGCTTATGTTGTCACAAGTGTCGGAAGAAAAGGCTCTAGCCTTGGTGTTTGAAGATTTGTTTAGGTCTGAAGGATCAGAAGTATATTTAAAGCCTGCTTCTGATTATGTGGAATTACGCAAGCCTATTAATTTCTTTACAGTTGTTGAATCTGCACGTAGAAAAAATGAAATTGCGATTGGTTGCAGACTGCTTTCGAAATATGATGAAGATGCACTCGATCAAGGGGTGATAGTTAATCCGGATAAAACCAAAAACTTCACATTCTTTGAAGAAGATAAGATTATTGTTCTCGCTGAAAATGATTGGTAATCATGTCAAGCAATGTTTAAGTACTGCCATTCGTATTGCAAGACCATATTTTACTTGTTCGCGGATCAATACATTAGCATAGTTCATGCATTCCATGGATAATTCAATTCCATAATTGGCCGGACCGGGATGTAAAACCAATACATGAGGAAATGATTGTAGTAATCTCTCATTCATTCCATAATACTGCTGATATTCGCTTTCTGATGGAATAATTCCTGAAACCATCCTCTCTTTCTGAAGTCTTAATGTAATTATTGCATCAGCCCATTGCATCCCTTGTTGAATGGTTGGAAAGTAATTCGGGATTTCCATATACTTCGGTAACAGTGTTCCTGGCGCACATATTCCAACTGAAGCACCAAGCAATTGTAATAATTCCATTTCTGAACGTGCTACCCTACTATGCAGAATATCACCTACAATAAGTATTTTCTTCCCTTCCAGATTTCCTAGATGTTGAAGAATTGTATAGGCATCTAATAATGCTTGTGTCGGATGTTGATGAGAACCATCACCTGCATTAATCACTGGGGAATTTGTTTCATTTTGTACTAAATGCGGTGAAAGAGCATAAGCATGTCTAATAATCCAGCCATCAATACGATATTGATTCAATGTATGAATGGTATCAACAAATGATTCACCTTTTGAAATACTACTTCCTTGTGCAAGAAATTGTATAGACTTCCCGCCCAATCGTTGAATTGCTACATCAAATGATATTCTTGTTCGGGTTGAAGCTTCAAAAAAACCTAATACTATATTCTTCCCTACAAGTACATCATCTTTTGGATTCAAAAAATATTCTGAAGCCTGATTGAATATTGTATATACTTCGTTCTTTGTAACAGAATGAATATCTAAGAGAGATCTCATGAATTATCCAGTTAAAAAAAAACCGTTTCCATAGAAAGGAAACGGTTTATGAATGTCAAAACAGATCATTATTTCTTCATTGCTTTTTTAGCTTTGGGAGAATTGACGATCTCTTTCAATGCTTTCCCCGGAGAAAACTTTGGAACATTGCGTGCAGGAATCTTTAAAGATTCGCCAGTGCGAGGATTTACACCTTCGCGAGCCTTACGATGACTTGCACCAAAAGTACCAAAACCGAGAAGAGCAACAGTTTCACCAACACCTAATTGTGCAGTGATATTTTCAAAAACACTATTAACTGCTCTTTCAGCAGCAACTTTTGACATGCCGGTATCTTCGGCAACTGCAGCAATGAGTTCTTGTTTATTCATTGAACTACTCCATAAACACATTATGCGATAACAAATTACAAGTGCAATTTAGCATATAGATAGTGTATTTCCCAAATACTTTTTCAAAATAATTGTTTTTTTTAATCTTTCACTTACCGCATGAATAGTAGATTTGAGCCGATTTGGAGTATTGATAACAGAAACATTGTGAAGATAGTAAGTATTGCCGCTAATAGATCATCAGCTAAAACCCAAAAAGGCCCTTTTTGTTTATTGACAATATTGATCGGAAATGGTTTTACAATATCAAACAAACGAAAAATTACTAATGAAAAGAGGACAGATAGTGGTGAATGTGACATTGTTGGAAATGAGAGAATAAACCACATGCCAAGTACTTCATCAATAACTATGATTGACGCATCATTACCATGTTTTCTTTCTAAGAATGCTATAGACCAAAATGAAATAAGGAATATAGAGCAAGATAACAAGAATAATTGAAGATGAGTAATTGGAAAGAGGAGAATCAATACTGCTGTTATTGATGCCACAGTGCCTGGAGCAAATGGACTAAATCCTATACCAAAAAATGTTGCTAGCATAGTATGAATACCTGGCAATTTTGGCTCCCTACTTAACAAAACAAGCAGTGCTTTATTCTGAATCAAATATTCAATTGAAGTAAAGACAGTAAGGAGTACAATGCTCCAAACGGTATAATCAATCACTGCATGCCATTGTGGAAGATATTCGAACTTGGGATCAAAAGACAAAAGCAATAATACACCAATAGTAAATATCAATTGTATAGCTGTTTTGAACTTTGCTGTAAATGAAGTGTTGATTGGTTTATCGACACGATCCGCATATACTCGCAATAAAGTCATGAGAATATCTCTTGCGATGATGATCACAATCATCCAGGCATCAAGGATTGAAATAGACATGAGTGCAAGCAAGGCTGCATTTGTGAGAATTTTATCCGCAATTGGATCAAGAAAAGATCCAAATGATGATGTATCGCCCCATTTTCTTGCAAAAAATCCATCCAAATAATCTGTGATAGCACCCAAAGAGAATATAATCAATGCATAAAATATCATTGTTTGATTATGCGAGACAATCATTTGATAAATGATTGGAGCAATAAGCACTCTTAGTAGACTAAGAATATTTGGAAGTGAATATTTCATTCATTTATTTGGAATGTGACTTCACAAAAATAGAGTAAATTGAATATATCAAAGAATAAAAGGTATCTGCAAGATGGAAAGATCAGAACTTGCCAAAAGTATTTTTGAAATATCGCACTTAACCGGTGAATTTCTATTACGATCGGGTCAAATAAGCAATGAGTATTTCGACAAGTATTTGTTTGAGAGTAATCCTCATATCCTTGAAGCTATAGCGAAACATATGAGCGAATTGATTCCCTCTGAATGTGAGGTATTGGCTGGACTTGAAATGGGAGGAATTCCAATTGCGACTTCCATCAGCTTATATTCCAAACTACCTGCGGCATTCATAAGAAAAAAAGCCAAGGAATATGGCACGAAAAAAGTGAATGAAGGAGCAGATATCAATGGTAAGAAAATTGTCATTATTGAGGATGTGATCACCAGTGGTGGTCAGGTCATACTCAGTGCTGAAGACTTACGAAAAGCAGGTGCAGAAATTCTCTGTTGTATTTGTGTAATCAATAGACAACAAGGTGGAGTTGAAGCTTTGGAAAAAGCTGGAATACCATTGATTTCCCTTTTCACAATGGAAGAACTTAAGGCATCTGTACCTTCATAACCATTCATCATAAGAACTCAATGAATCGAAGGTTTTATATGGTGCATATTTATTCAGTACATTAATAGTTGCAGACATGTCTTTTGGTAATTCTGACATGAATGTCATTCTTTCCATGGTTGAAGGGTGTGTAAGTTCCAGCTTTGAAGAATGAAGTGGTGTACGAATAAGCAAAGGTCTTTCTTCTTGATCTTTGCCAACATTATACTTTCTTTTTATTGTCGATAATTTGAATTCCGAACTACTTCCATAATCCGGATCAACAAGTAAAGGATATCCTATTGCTGATAGATGCACACGTATCTGATGGAGTCTTCCTGTTCTTGGTTGACATTCCAATAAAGTTGCCATCCGGAATCTTTGAACAACATGAATTGAGGTAAATGATTCTTTTCCTCTTGCCGAGGGCCTCATTAATCCCCTTTTTCTTGTATCAGCGATAAGTGGAATATCAACTTCTTGATCATCCTTTGATACAATGCCTCTTACAATTGCCAAGTATGTTTTTTGCACTTCCTGATGTTCAAATTGCATACTTAATAACCTGTGGGCTTCTGCATTTTTTGCGAAAACCAAAACTCCACTTGTATCTCTATCTAATCTGTGTACTGTGAAGATTTCTTGATACAGTTGAAGTAAATATGCTCGTACATTTGGAAAATCTTTATTAAATCTATCAGGGATAGTTAACATACCTGCAGGTTTTGAAACTACGACGATTGAATCATCATCAAAGAGAATTTCTGGTTTCATGAGTTACTTAAGAATGTGGTTCCCAATCCATTCCCTCACAAGGAATATGTTCCTCGGTTATATGTTCATCATATCTGGAACAAATTTGAGCGGATGGTTCAAAATGCTTACAACTTCCACAAAGTGTGCTTTCTTTGAGTATATCAACTGTATCTGAGAATATGGACATTTCTCTATATGCAGGATAAAACACAATCATAATAACCATCAATGAGAATAGCGGCCAAAATTGATGGAATTCCCAAACATCTGAAATCCACCATGTGGCAATGACTATCAAGCTTAGCCTGATAAGTCCACCAAACACAATCGTGCCCGTGGTTAATTTTGGTGTTTTACTATCGGCATTTCTCTTATGTAGTCTAAAGAGAAGTATGTCCATCAATGTATCAAGCATGATTATTTATGTAGTATATATTCTTCCTTTCCATTTCCGACCATGTTTTGGTAATGACCAAAGAAATGAATTACATGCAATAATAATTGCAAAGAGTCCACTCAAAGGCTGTAGAATGACATGATACAATGGGAAAGAAAACTGAATGGTGGAACATAGACGAATGAGCATGCCAAGTACAGTCAACACTATTCCCCATATCATGAGTGATTGATCTTCTGAGAAATATCCAATCAACACAAGAATCGGAGGAATAATATATGCTGTGAATACATGAAGTAAAAAGAAAATAAAGATCAATATATTTTCAGAAAAACCTGAGTAGAAATTTTTTGAGAAACCATTGAATACTTCTTTGAAGCCACTGTACATAGAACATGAAACAATATCTATGGCATTTGCTAATACTACTTTCCCCTTATTTCTCTTCATATTCTTTGCAAGATCAATATCCTCAACTAAACTTTGCTGTACGCTTGCATGTCCACCAATCATATGATATGCATCATATCGAAAGAACATGATCTGACCATTTGCTGCAGAAAATCGACTGTCATTTGTCGAATATACTAGTGAATTTGGTAAATATCCATGATACAAGACATGCATGAATGGCACCATGACATGTTCCCAAAAGGAAGTTAAGGTTTGATTGGGAACTGCTGTAAGAAGATCAGCTTGATACTCACCTGAGGTTCGTAATAATGAAAGCAAAGAATATGGTGAATGAACTGTATCTGCATCAGTGAACAGAATATATTCACCTTTTGCTTTTTGAGACAATTGATAACAAGCATGAGATTTCCCTATCCAATCACTTGGTAGTGGCGTACCATCCATGATGCTTAGCTTATCAGGATAAAGAACCTTCAATTCTTCTAGAATATCCTTTGTGGAATCCGTTGAATCATCATTCAGTACCAATACCTCATATGCTGGATACACTTGATTACAAAGACTCTCTATGCATTCTCTTATGCCTCGTTCTTCATTTCTTGCAGGAACAAGAATCGAGATAAATGGAGATTGATATTCAATATCAAGTTTTCTTCGAACTCTGACGAATGTGAACAGATTGAGCAATGATATCGCGCTAATCATCAATAATACAATTGAAATAAGCCATAATGTCCAATAAAGAAATGCTGATATCATGTCAAGTTGAAATATCCGATATGATATATTAGGAATTCATTACTTGTAAAAATTCTCTATTGTCTTTTGTACTTTCTAGTTTTGATAGCAATAATTCCATTGCCTCTATACTTGAATATTCACTAAGAACTTTTCTGAGAATCCATACACGAGCGAGTTCTTCTTGTGTTAAGAGTAATTCATCATGTCTTGTACTTGATCTATTGACATCAATTGCAGGGAATATTCTTCTTTCCGCTAATTTTCTATCAAGTACCAATTCCATATTTCCTGTACCTTTGAATTCTTCAAAGATCACTTCATCCATTCTCGAACCGGTATCAATCAATGCAGTAGCAATAATGTTTAAAGAACCACCTTCTTCAATATTTCTTGCAGCTCCAAAAAATCTCTTTGGTTTATGGAGCGCATTCGCATCGACACCCCCGGATAAGATTTTACCTGAATGTGGAATCACAGTATTATGAGCTCTTGCCAATCTTGTGATTGAATCAAGTAATACAACAACATCTTGCTTTGCTTCGACAAGTCTTTTAGCTTTTTCTAGGACCATATCTGCTACCTGAACATGTCTTTCAGGTGGTTCATCAAATGTTGAAGATATAACTTCTGCTCTAACAGATCTTTGCATGTCTGTTACTTCTTCAGGTCTTTCATCTATTAAGAGTACAATCAATTTTACTTCAGGATGATTTCTTGCAATACTATTTGCAATTTTTTGGAGTAGAACGGTCTTTCCTGATTTTGGTGGCGATACAATCAATCCTCTTTGACCTTTTCCGATTGGAGCAAGGAGATCGATAATGCGCATTGGATATTCAGCGCGAGTTGTTTCCAATACAAGCTTTTTATCTGGATACAGTGGTGTAAGATTATCAAATATGGTTCTATCGCGCATCACATCAGGAGAGACAAAATTGATTGAATCCACTTTTAATAATGCGAAGAATCTCTCACCTTCCTTCGGAGGTCTGACATGACCTCGAATGGTATCACCTGTTCTCATACCAAATTTTTTAATTTGGGATGGCGATACATAAATATCATCCGGAGAAGGTAAATAATTATAATCAGCTGCTCTTAAAAATCCATAACCATCACCTAAAACCTCCAATACCCCTTCACCAAGAGTTCCCTCAGACTGTTGATCTTTAGATTGCTTTTGTGCTTGAACTTCAATAATCTTGAATATGAGCTCTTGCTTTCGTAAATCACTATAATCTTCAATTCCCAAAGATTTGGCAATTCTGGTTAACTCAACGATTTTCTTGGATTTCAACTCAGCTATATTGATCACACCTGCTGAATTTGAAGTATCCTGAGAAACAGTAGAAGTACCGGAAGAGCGGTCTTGTTGAGCAACTCTATCATAATGAGAAGATCTCTCATGATGAGATGATCTTTCATGATATGAAGATCGTTCATGATCCTGAGAAGAATGAGAATGTTGCTGTGACGTGCGTCGAGGTGTACCCACACCTGATCTGGTGGTATTTCGCGGTGTACGCATTACATGACCAAAAAATGAAACAAT
>Ga0172367_10000974_pt1 | contig 43068 bp, 47 predicted proteins | sample Lak10m_FD_114542 | JGI IMG/M metagenome (GOLD analysis project Ga0172367, IMG submission 114542) | Freshwater microbial communities from Kabuno Bay, South-Kivu, Congo - kab_022012_10m | ecosystem: Environmental > Aquatic > Freshwater > Lake | place: Democratic Republic of the Congo: South-Kivu...
TATTTCGTTTAGAAGAAAATTGGTGCATCGTCTTCTTCTTAATTGGTCTATCGAAAAGACGATGACCCCCGACACTCAGCCCGGAAAACCTTCAAATTTTTAAGCTGGCGAGAGGCTTCGAACCCCCGACCTGCTGATTACAAGTCAGCTGCTCTACCAACTGAGCTACGCCAGCGACTCACTTCAATATTTCTTTAGAAAAACGTGCCAGTGCTGTTATTAGGAATTTCTCATGAGAAAAGACAGCGGCCAGCGTAAAATTCTTATTTTATAGAACGGATGTTTATATCAAATTTTTATCGCTGTGTAAAGAACGATTTTAACAAGAAATACTTAGATTTGAAAGAATTAATTGCAGGAACTCCCCTTCTCTGGTACGATTTTTCCATGAATAAGCCTTCCTTTTGGCTGAGCCGCCGCAGCCTCTATATCCTAACATGTTGTTTTCTATTTCTAGGCGCCGTCATTATTCGCATTTTTGCGGCGAGAGGTGATTTTGTTATGGACGAAATTTGGTCCCTGAGGCTTGTGACGGAAAACGCCCGTACGATCGCGGATATCTTTTTTAAGATCAAGCATGACAACAATCATTTCTTAAATTCAGCATGGATGTACATGTTGGGTCCTCAATCGGCATGGCAATTATACCGCATACCAGCGGTGATCGGCGGAAGCCTCTGTGTTTTATTTGCATTTTTGATCGCTCGTCGACAAAGTCGGGTACAAGGTTTTGCGGCTCTCATCGTGATGGGGTATTGTTTCCCTTTTGTCGTTTACTCTTCTGAGGCTCGCGGCTATGGCCTGATGATGGGCTTTGTCATGATGTCCTTTTATGCGATGAAGGCATTGGTCGAAGAAGGCCGCTCTGTTCATTTTATGCGGTATATTTTATTTTTTTGGCTCGCAACTGTTCTTGGTTTTTTGGCGCATTTAATTTTTATCTGTGCCTACTTAGGGTTAGCTGCGTGGTCGTTACATGAGTTTTTCCGGCGAAAAGATATGACCATGAAAACTAACTGTAAGGATCTTGTCATTGTCCACAGCGTCCCTACGTTGTTTTTTATTGCGGTATACATGATCTTTGTCAAAGGCATAACGATCGGCCGTGGGCCTATTAGCGAAATTATTTTCGTGCTTTACCAATCGTTTGCAACGACATTTGGTTTGTGGGGTTTTGGGAGCGAGATGCGCCTTTTTTGCATTGTTTTTCTCCTCTTGGCTGTATGTTTAGTTTTTTTGATAAGAAAGTGTTATGGGCGGGTTTGGGTCTTCTTTGCCGTAAGTATATTTTGCGCACCCACCCTTGTTTTGATCTTTTTTCCGTTCCCATTTGTCGGTATGCGGCATTTTTTACCGAGCCTTCTTTTGCTTGTCTTTGCATTATCCTATTTCGTTGATTTTCTGTGGAAAAAGTCTCCGGTTAGCAAAATAGCTGCGATCGGGTTTATTTTTATCTTTCTCGTTGGGCAAATGACTTACTTTCCTCGCTTTCTGGAATATGGCCGCGCCCAATTCACGAACACGATGGAGTATCTGCGCGCTGTATCTTGCGGGCGACCGATGACGGTTTCAAGCGATTTTGATTTTCGCAATGAACTGGTTTTTAATTTTTATAAGGAAAGACTAAAAGGCTCTGATCATCTTCGATATGTTTCCCTTGCGGCAGTAAAAACAGAGAAAGATTTGCCCGATATCATGCTGGTTCATTATTTTGATTGTCTTCCGGGAGACAGCGGATGTTTACCCAAAGATCTCAAGGTGAGCTCTGCCGTCGTTATCCCTTTGAACGGTAAGTCGTATCGTTTTTCATATCTTCGATCTTTTCCGTGGTATGGGGTGTTATCAGGCTGGTCCTGGATCGTCTTTAAAAAGGATGCGACAGCGGTGCCGATCCCTTTGAAGCCTTAATATACGTGCCGTATTTTATTTCTTTAGCATTTGATTTTTGTGTAGGGTTATGATAACCTACATTTTATTTCATTCCGCAAGGAAAACTATTTTAGAAATTCAACAAAGGAGAGCTGTATGAAAAAGATCGGTATTATTACAAGCGGCGGCGATTGCGGCGGCTTGAATGCAGTTGTTAAAGGTGTTGCTCAGATGGCGCATCGTAAAGGTATCGCCTGCTATGTTATTCCGAATGGTTACGCGGGGCTTTATAACCTGATGGATTTTGATAAGCTCGTCGATCTTACACCCGAGCGCGTAGACTCGGTGAATTCTGCGCTCGCAGGTTCTGAGGCGGGACATTCACGCGTTAAGGTCTCCAAGATCAAGGATGACAAAAAATACGATCGTATCAAACAGGGTTTAAAAAAGTTTGGTATCGAGGGCCTTGTTATCAGCGGTGGTGATGACACCGGAAGTGTCATTGTTGATCTTTCGGAGCAAGGCATTAAATGTGTGCATGCCCCTAAGACGATGGATCTTGATCTTCAAACGTATTCGGTCGGCGCGGATTCAACGATCAGTCGGATTGCGACTTTCGCGGAAGACTTAAAAACGACCGGTCGTACACATAACCGGATTATCGTGATGGAAGTTTTTGGCCGCTATGCGGGGCATACGGCATTTCGTGGAGGTGTCGCGGCAGATGCGGATGCGATCCTTATTCCAGAGATCCCTGTTGATTTCGACGTTTTATATCAGCATGCAAAAAAACGTTTTATGCGCCGTATTGAGCAAAGCGATGTAAGGGCCGGGACATACTTGATCATCGTTGCCGAAGGATTAAAGAATTCTAACGGCGAAGAGCTTGTTGACGAGTCTGCCGGCATTGACGCTTTTGGCCATAAAAAGCTAGCTGGAGCTGGAAAATTTGTCTGCCAGGAACTTAGCAAGCGATTCAAGCAAGACGCAGCGGTAAAAGAATTTATGAAGAAAGAGAAGATGTATGTGGAAGGCCTTTATGAGATCCCTGAAGTGCGATCGGTGATGCCGGGACATTTGGTTCGCTGTGGCCGATCTTCTGCCTATGATGCGAATTTTGGCAAGGAAGCAGGTGCCGCAGCTGTTCTGTTGCTGTCTTCTGGCATTGATGGCGTAACGGTTGTTGGTGTCAACGGTAAGAAAATCCGCTATATGGAGACCAAAGAAGCGATCAAGCAGCGCCATGTTGACCTAGACTTAGCAGCGTTGCATGAAACGATGGGTATTTGTTTTGGCCGTGAACGCCAAGCTTTAAGCCCTGTTTTCGAAAAAGCCCAAGCACCCATCGAAAGACATTTATAAACGGTAGTTTTGTTCGGCGGGATAAAAAATAAGCGCTCGAGAAATTCTCGAGCGCTTATTTATTGTATCAAATGTTTCTTAGAATCCGGCTTGCGCGCAGTTTGTTCCTGTTCCTGCGCATGAAACGGTTCCAGTGCGTACAATTGTAAGCGTGTAAAGGCCACCGCTACGTACAATAGTGGCGCATTGGTCACTATTTGTGCATGTGGAGTAAACGTTAGGCGCGGCAAAATATTTTGGCGTTGGGATCGTAACATCAAGGTCTGCCAAGTTGTTTGTAAAAGCGCTGTTTTCAAGAAAATATCTTTCTTGGGCCGACAGAAGTGTTCCCAGGATATAGGTTCCTTCAGCCCCTTTCGATCGTTCGACAGCTCCGGTGTATTTTGGGATGGCGACAGCTGCCAAGACAGCGATAATAATAACAACAATAATAACTTCGATTAACGTGAAACCTTTATTTCTTAATTTCATTGCAACCCCCTTTTCTTAATATAAGTATATCATGATTTGTCACCTTGAAAATCATTTCTCAGTAATTCTTTATTGCTTGCGAAAGTTTTTCGATGATATCGGTGGCTATTAATGAAACAGTTCCTTTTTCTTTGGCGGCCATATCCCCTGCTTTTCCATGTAAAAAGCATGCAAGTTTTGCAGCTGTAAAACCATCTAGCTTCTGAGCAAGAAATGCTGCGATGATGCCCGTTAAGACGTCGCCACTTCCAGCTGTTGCCATGCCTACGTTTCCCGTCGTATTGATGTAAGCCTTTTTGCCTGAGGCAACCACTGTCCTGTGGCCTTTAAGCATGAGAATACAGCCAAAAGTTTTAGCAAATTCCTGGGCAACGTGTTGACGGCTTGCATCTATGCTAGGAATAGGTTTTCCAACCAACCTTCCCATCTCTCTAGAGTGCGGCGTTAGGATCTTAATGTTGTTTTGCTTTTTAAGAAGCATAGGCTTGGCGGCCAAGGCATTAAGCGCGTCAGCATCAATAACGAGCGGAACGTTGCACGCGGCAATGATCTTTAGGATAAGTTTTTGCGTTGAGGGGTTTCTCGATAAGCCCGGGCCAAGCGCAATGGCATCGTAGCGGTGAAGTACTTTTTTAAGGGTTGTGTATGCTTTAAGAGATAGCGTTTGGTCTTTTGTTTGAGGCAAGGGTAACGTCATGATAACAGATGAGATTTTCTTCTGAGCGGCTATATTAAGGCTCTGGGGGATGCCTAGCGTAACAAGGCCTGCTCCGGAGCGCATTACGGCTTGGCAGGTTAACGCAGCAGCGCCGAGCATGCGTGCACTTCCGGCCAAAATAAGTACATGGCCGAAATCGTTTTTGTGCTGGTGAGGATTACGTCGTAATAATGGCGCTGGCAACGGCATATTGTTTTGTGTGTGACATCGACAGAAGGATCTTTTGCTTGAAATCCTTTTTATGAAAGATGCAGGATGGCTTTCCGCTGTGTTGATTGATGACCTCAATATCTTTCCAGCCGACATCCGAATTTTCTCCCAAGGCTTTCAAGACAGCTTCCTTGGCGGCAAAGCGAGCGGCAAAATGCTGATCCGGAAAACGACGCTTGCGTGCGTAAGCGATCTCTTGGTCTGTAAAAACGTGTTTTAAGAAATCATCTCCCCATCTTTCCACTGCTTTGGCAATGCGGTCGACTTCGATAATATCAATACCTTGACCTAAGACCATTTTTCACCAGCTATTTTTAACATTTGTTGTGCGGCCTTAGGTAATCCGACAAAAAGGGCACGTGCAATGATCGCATGACCGATATTAAGTTCATGAATGCCTTTGATGCGCGCGATCGCCTGTGTATTCGTATAGTTCAAGCCGTGGCCAGCATTGACGACAAGGCCTAAGGCATTGCCAAATTCCACAGCACGGCTGATACGTTTTAATTCACGCGAAGTTGTTTTTTTTGTTTTCGCATTAGCATAACAGCCTGTATGCAGTTCGATGCATGTGGCACCGGTTTCTTTAGATTTCAATATTTGTTTTTTGTCCGGGGCAATAAAAAGGCTGACGAAAATACCGCGCGCGGTTAAGGCTTTCACGGCGTGTTTGATCCGTGCAAAGTTTTTTACAACGTCTAAGCCACCTTCGGTTGTAATTTCTTGTCGTTTTTCGGGAACTAAGGTTGCTTGATCCGGTTTGATCCGGCAAGCGATCTTGACAATGGCTGGATCAATGGACATCTCAAGGTTGAACCGCGTATGTACAATTTTGCGTAGCACGCGGACATCCGCATCGTTAATATGTCGTCGATCCTCGCGCAAATGAGCCACAATGCTGTGGGCGCCTGCCTTTTCACAGGTTCGGGCAGCCTCAACGGGATCGGGATATTTATCTCGACGGGCTTCTCGCACAGTTGCGACATGGTCAATGTTAATACCAAGTTTTGGCATAGTTGTTTGCGGATTAGTATACGAGCAGGATTTCCTGGACGTAGAGCCAAGTGACGATCGCGAGCCCTAAGGCGATCATCTTCAAGGCAAGATTGTGCGTAAGCCATCCTCGAATCATTGTGTTTTTTGCCTTATTAAGAAGTTTTTGAGTGTATTCGAAAAACGTTCTTTGTTGATGACAGGAATAAAGCGGCCTTCGGCCGCGATCGAAATGTTCCCTGTTTCTTCAGAGACCATGATCGCGATCGCATCTGTTTGTTCGGTAAGCCCTAAAGCCGCGCGATGGCGCGTCCCGATGATCTTGCTAAGGTTGATGTTTTCAGATAAAGGAAAAAGGCATGCGGCCGCGAGAATACGATCGTTACGAATGATCAGGCCTCCGTCATGCAAAGGTGATGTGGTGACAAAAAGACTTTGAATGAGCTCAGAGGTAACCTTGCCGTCGATGGTGACGCCGCTGTCGATGTATGTTTTTAATTTTGTTTCTCGCTCCAGCGCGATCAGGCAACCGATCTTACGCTGGGCAAGCTTGTAGACAGCAACGGACATCTCGTCGATCATAGCAACAACTTCTGATTCTTCGAGGCTTGCGCTAAATAGATGTTGCTGACCGAGCCGTGCTAACCCGTGGCGAATCTCTTGCTGAAAAATGATCAGAAATCCTAAGATGGACATCCCCAGAAGATTCCGTAAAAGCCAGTTGATCGTTTCCAGCCCGAGGAATTGAAAGATAAGAAATCCTACGAGAAGATAAATAAGTCCTTTGAGAACTTGAAAAGCTCTTGTCCCTTCGAAGAAAACGAGGATTTGGTAGAAGACAAACCACAGGATGAGAATTTCTATCGTTGGTTTAAGGAGAATGGATGTCATGGTAAAAAATGTTGTGATCATAAATGTTGAAAGCCTTCTGGTCCCCTGATCGCGTCTGTGATGTCCGCCACATCACGCATAGCAGCGACATCGTGAACGCGGATGATATGAGCTCCATTTGTAATGGCGTTGCTGATCGTCGCTGCGGTCCCCCATATGCGTTGCGCAGGATCGGGACGCTCGAGAATCTTTCCAATAAAAGATTTTCGTGATGTTCCGATAAGTATTGGCAGTCGCAGGGTTGAGAATTTCTTCAAATGTTTAAGAATAAGGAGATTATGCTCTACGGTCTTGCAAAAGCCAATACCAGGATCAATGATTATTCTATCTGATTTGATTCCGCTTTCCAAGCATTTTTGCACGGATTTTTGTAATTCAGCGATAATTTCTTCAATAACGTTGTGATACCGGATACGTTTTTGCATTGTTTGGGGTGTTCCCCTTATGTGCATAAGGACAACCGCAACGTTTGATTTTCTGAGCACGTTGATCATTTTTTGTGAAATAGCCGTTCCTCGAATAATGTTGATCATGGCTGCGCCAGCGTCAATAGCATGTTGAGCGACCAGCGGTTTGGAGGTGTCAACAGAGACAGGAATCGTTGTTTTTTTTGCCAAAAGACGGACGAGTGGAATGACCCGTTGTAATTCTTCCTGAGCAGTGACAGTCTTAGCACCGGGACGCGTTGATTCACCTCCGATGTCGATGATATCAGCACCTTGATGGATAAGTTTCATGGCGTAGCGCAGGTGTGCGTGAGGTGTACTGGCGGATCTGGCCAAAAGACCATCTTGGCTGAAGGAGTCAGGCGTGACGTTCACGATCCCCATAAGCTGTGTTCGTTTGCCTAGAGGGATGGAAAAGTTTTGTGCCTTGAGAGTGAAGCAAGATCGTTGGCGCACGATATGATTTTGTGAAGCCTTTCGAGAAAGAAACATAGTCACGCTCACAGTCTTTACGACGGAGAATTCGTATCGGCTGACGGTGCGGCAGGCGGTGTTGACATACCAAGAAGAATTTTGGCCTCTTCAACGTCCAGGACTTCTTTTTCTTTTAGTTTCGCGACAAGAATATCCACCTTTTCTTTATTTTCATTGAGAAGCTTTTTAGCACGGTTATAGGATTCGTCAATGAAGCGTCGGATCTCATCATCGATCGCCTTGGCTGTTGCTTCGCTGTAATTTTTCTGCTCGACCATATCACGTCCAAGAAAGAGTTGATTATGGTGATGCCCGAGCGTTAGCGTTCCGAGCTTTTCGCTCATGCCAAATTCACAGATCATAGCGCGCGCAATACCCGTCGCTTGCTCAAGATCGCTCTGTGCGCCGGTGGTGATATCGCTTAAGAATATTTCTTCGCAGGCGCGGCCACCTAGGGCGACAATGATTTTTGCGAATAATTCTTTACGGCCCCAGGTTTGCTTATCTTCCAAAGGAGGCGTGATCGTGTAGCCCCCTGCCATGCCGCGCGGAATGATGGAAACTTTTGTAAAAGGGTCTGCGCCTTCGGCCAACAGGGAAAGGATCGCATGCCCGGCTTCGTGATAGGCCGTAATTTCTTTTTCACGCTTTGATACGATATGACTTTTCTTTTCGGGCCCCATCGTTACGCGTTCAATCGCAGCCTGCATTTCTTCGTATTCAACAAATTCTTTATTGCGGCGAGCCGCTAAAAGGGCTGCCTCATTGCAGGCATTGGCAAGGTCAGCGCCGGAAAAGTAAACTGTTTGCTGCGCGATGCGTTTAAGATCTACATTAGGGCCGAGTTTAATGTTGCGCGTGTGGACCTTGAGGATCTCTTCCCGGCCGACAATATCTGGCAAAGGAACAACGACCTGGCGATCAAAGCGGCCTGGGCGTAGCAGTGCAGGGTCAAGCGTGTCCGGCCGATTTGTTGCGGCCATGACGATAAGTCCCCCATGCGTGTCAAATCCATCCATCTCGACGAGTAAGGCATTCAACGTTTGTTCGCGTTCATCATGGCCGCCTCCGATACCGGAAAAACGCAAGCGGCCAACAGCGTCAATTTCATCAATAAAAATAATGCATCCTTTGCCGGAAGTTTTTGACGCTTTGCGTGCTTGCTCAAAAAGATCCCTCACGCGTGAAGCTCCAACACCGACGAACATTTCAACAAAATCTGATCCGCTCAGAGAGAAAAATGGAACGTCGGCCTCTCCCGCCACAGCTTTTGCGAGAAGCGTTTTACCTGTTCCGGGACGTCCGATCAGTAGGACGCCTTTAGGGATCTTTCCACCTAGGCGTTCGAATTTCTTTGGGTCTTTGAGGAATTGAATGATTTCTTGCAGTTCTTCTTTCGCTTCATCCACGCCCGCCACATCATTGAACGTTATTTTAGGGCCTTTGCCATCATTCATGCGGGCTCTGGACTTGCCAAAGGACCATAGGCGGTTTCCCATTTGAGCCCCACGATTGGATAGAAACCAAAAGAAGATGATCAGGATCAAGATCGGACCGATAGAAAAAATGAGGCTTGACCAGAACGTGTTGGCCACGGTCACTTTAAAGTTCGTAACATTTTGACGGATCAGGTCCAAAAGTGTTTTATCATCAGCAGGAATTGTGACACGGAACCGTACGTCGTCTTTCAGTGTTCCTTCAAGCTGATTATCAACCATGGTTAACGACTGAATTGTTGCCGCGCGCTGGCTATCTTTCACAAGAGCGTAGAATTCGCTGTAGGCGAGCTCTTTGGATGTTCCCATCGTGCTGTTGGTGTTCGTTTGGCTGAGCAACATCATGGCGAGAAAAGCAAGCCCGATCCAGATCCAGAAACCATTCGGCTGATCTTTACGTATCGATGGGCGTTTAAGCGGTTTTTTGGGGCGTATTTTATTGTCAGGTTTGGTATTGTTTTCCATAGCGTCCCTTAATATAAATTCAAGGTATTATAACGTGTTTTTTTCTTTTATCAAGAATCCTTTTTGCAATGCTTCAGCTGAAAAAACAATTCGGTCCTTTTCTTTTTTGATGCAAATGTCGTAAGGCAAATGAACGATAGAGGCTGCAGGACGACAGCGAATTAAATCTACGGCCTCGTTGATGTGTGCTGCTGTAAGTTTGCGTGTATGGCCGAGAATTTTTTCAACTGTCAGGCGAATAACTTCGGTCAAGATGGCATCGTGAAGTCGTTCGGTCGCGCTTTGCGCAAGCGCAATCTTTTTTGTCCCTCGAACTTTTTGACAGGAGTTTTTGAACGCGCGTAGGCTTTCTTGATGAATGTAGTCATACGCAAGGCCCGCCTGCTGTGAAAAGCTGGCAAGCGTCTGTACAATGTGAGGGTTATAATCTTTTTTCAGCTGCGTAAGAAGGTCAAGGCGAATTTTATTTCGCATGAATTTTTTGTTACGATTTGAAATATCTTGGAAAGATTTGATCTTTTTGCTGTCCAAGAACCTGATGATGTCGTCACGGTTCGTGACAAGCAACGGCCGGATAACTTTAAACCCCTGCAGGGTCCGCGATGGCAGGATGCTGCGGATCCCATCGAGTCCTGTGCCTCGCAACAGGCGCATTAAGATCGTTTCCGCTAGATCATCTTGATGATGGCCAAGGGCGATCGTGCATGATTTTGTTTGGCGCGCGATATGATATAGGAATTTGAGGCGTGCTTCCCTCGCGATCTCTTCCAAAGAGCCATTAGTTTTTTTGATGTGGATCGTTTTGGTAAAGAACGGCAATCGAAGTTTTTTTGCAGTTTTTCTGACGTAGCATTGTTCGCGTGTCGCTTGCCTGCGAAGGCCGTGGTTGAGGTGTGCGACAAAGAGCTTCAATCCGAGTGAGGCGCGGAGCTCATTTAAGACGTACAGCAGCGCCATGGAATCCGGCCCTCCCGAGACTCCAATGACGATCGCGTCGCCAGCCGTGAGTAGCTTTTGAGCGAAGCAGAAGCGATGGATCTTTTCAGAGAATGTCATAGGCTATTTGAATTCATTAAACCAGCGTGTTCCAAAAAGAGCAATGAAGATAAGAAGAAGAATGATGGCAGCAAGGGCTAGCCAATCGGTTAGCATGGGTTAGTTTCCCTGAAGTCCCCGCTTTTCTTTCTTTGCTTCCAGATAAGCGGCGCGCATTTCGTTTTCGTATTTTGTGTTGGGTGGCGTGATACTCAGGTTCGAGAACCCCTGTCGCAGGATCTCGGCGTTAACAAGAGTCCCGTCAGGCAAGAAAATATAGGCTAAGATAAATCCTTCGCGATCACGATAAAGGTTGTCAAACTCCAAAAGAATATCTTTGTCGTTGAGCATGTCCTTGATGGTATCGTAAGCGGTCTGTTCGAATGGAATAATGGGGTCTTCTTTTTCGATGATGATATTGTATTCGTTGCGCGGTAGATCCTTTGTTTGTGGGCGATCGAGCGGAATAAGCCCGATCATGCGTATTTTTCGACCATCGATAAGGCGAACCGTCGCAGAATCTATGATCGTTTCAATGTGTGCCTGAGTCTTTTTGTTCGACATCCCAAGTGGAGAGTTGCTTTGCGCTTGAGCGGTGCTTGTTAGTACGAAGATGATCCCCAGGGACATCATGAGGGAAAAGACACTATGCTGTTTTGATCTTGTGGCATTTTTCATTTAACGTAGAGCTTTCTCAAAGTCCGCTATTTGCTGAAGGATCTTTTGTTTGTTTTCTTTGGCGTTTTCCAGCCTGTTTTCAGATTTTTTGATGATATCCTCCAAGTGTTTTTCTTGGTTGTCAACGCCAGCTTTGGCCTTGTTAAAATCATCATCGAATCGTTTTTGCAGATCTTCAAGTTTCTTTTTTTCTTGGTTCAGCTTTTCTTGGGCGTGCTGGACTTTGCGCTTTGCACGATCAATGCGCCCTTGAAGCTGTGTTTTTTCTTGATCGATCTTTCCATCTTTTCCATCTAAGAAATCATTTAATTTTTCTTCGGCCTTTGTAACGTCTTCCCTTGCTTTTTCTTCCTTTAGGCGGGCTTCGCTTAATCGTTCAACGTATTTATCGAGCTCTTTTTTCTGATCAGACGTCAGTTTTTTTTGTTGTAGACGCCAGAGGGAAAGGTCTTCATTGATGTCTTTGTCGTAGAAAGTTTTTCGGGCGTCTTGGGCCAAAGAAAAGCTTGGCAAAATCATAGGGAAAGAGAATAAGGCCAAAAGAAGAATATGTAAGCGAAAGGCGTTCATATTTTTAATGGTGGCGGCGAGTGGATTTAAACCACTGACCAATCGGGTATGAGCCGAGTGCTCTATCGGGCTGAGCTACGCCGCCATAAGTGTTGCATTGTACGGTATTCCCTTTACAATGGCAAGTTTTTTTATCGGTCTTTATAAATGATAAAAAATAATATAGAGAAAGAAAACAACCACGCCAGCGGCGACGATATAAAAGTCATTAAAATAAAAGAAATCTTTAATGCGTTCCCCGCGGGTATACTCAAAGTGAAGATTTTCCGCGATAACGGCTCCCGTGCTTTTCATCCCCTGGATGTCATTGCGCTTAAAACGGATAAACTGCCCTGCGATGCGGTACGACTGAAGCTTGCCCTGTTCCGAAAGTTCCATGATCTTTTTTTCGGATACTTTAAGAATTTGTGCTGCCTCGCGGACAGAAATGAATTGATCGGACATGCGGTTTCAATCTTGTCTAATGGTTAGTTTAGCCTTTTGCCTTTTCAAGCGTGATCCAGTGATCAACCTTGGCCCTGTCAAACGTCCAGTCCTCGCCTGTCTTAATTCCCGGAAGTGTACCGGCATTTGCCATCTCGATGATAGATGAAGCGTCGAGCTCAAGATAGCGGGACACTTCATCAAGGGATAGCACTTCATTAAGCATGCGGCATTGACCTTCAAAGATAGCGCCTTCCACGATATTAAGCTTGGGCGTTGAAATATTTCCCAGAAGCTCTGCGGAGGGCATCAAAACAAGCATTTTTGATGCAACAACATCACCTTGGATCTTGCCAGCGACAATAATATTCTCTCCCGTGATCTTGGCTTCTACCGTGGCTGTCTCGCCAACGGTCAGTGTTCCTTTGGTTTCAAGGGCGCCAACGAAAAGGCCGTTGATGCGCAGATTGACAGGATCGCTAAAGGACAAGGTCCCTTTCATTTCGGCATTGATCTCAATAAGTTTTTGTTCAGGCTCGTTCCTTCCTCGCCGGTCACGTAGTGCCATCACGCCCTCCTTGCCATTTCAGTTATTTATCCTGATGATCAGGAAATAATGTTTCAATCTTTTTTTCGATCGGCCGTAAGCCGTAAAGAACCCAAAAAACAATAAAAGTTACAATAAGTGCTGCCGTGTAATATCCTGCGCCAACAGCCATCCCGATACAAGAAACAACCCACATGCTGGCAGCTGTTGTTAGCCCGACGACGGCGTTGTCGCCGCTGCGGATAATCGTTCCCGCGCATAAGAATCCGACGCCTGTGACAATGGCCGCGATGATACGCGTCGGGTCATTCTGCCGAACATAACTATGTATATCAGAAACATAATATGAAGTCAATACAAGTAGCGCCGATCCGACGCCGATGAGGATATGGGTGCGTAAGCCTGCCCCCTTGTGGCGTAAATAGCGTTCAGCGCCGATAATGCCGGACAAGATAATCGTTAGCGAGATCTTAACGATAATGTCCATCACCTCTAAGAAAGTCTGATTCATAGCCTGTTTCTCCTTTTTGGTTTTTGTTGGTGAAACGCGTGAAAACCAAGCCCTGCGATCATGGCCGCATTGTCCATGCAGAGTGACATATCAGGAAAGAAAACGTTGATGTTGTGATCTTGGGATGCGCAGATCAGCTGTTGGCGTAATGTTGAGTTTGCCGCCACGCCTCCACCGACAACAAGAGTCCTTATCTTTTTATCGCAGCAGGCATGAATAGCTTTCTTAACAAGAATATCGACAACGCTTTTTTGAAAGCTATAGGCGATCTTTTTGACCGGTAGTTTTTTTTGACCTTTGTACTGGTTGACAAAGTAATAAACAGCGGTTTTTACGCCACTAAAACTAAAATCATAGCTTTCGGGAAGCTCCGCGCACGGAAACCGGATTTCTGTGTTTTGACCCTGCTGCGCTAAGCGGTCGATCACGGGCCCGCCGGGATAGCCGAGCCCTAGGATGCGTGCTACTTTGTCGTAGGCTTCCCCTGCCGCATCGTCACGGGTTTGGCCCATCAGCATGATGTTTTGAAGGTCTTTGATGAGGAAGATGCTGGAATGTCCTCCGGAAACGATCAACCCGATGGCCGGCAGCTGAGGCATGAGCTTTTTTTGTGAAGCATTCTTAAATTTTAAAAAATTTGCGTAGATATGCGCTTTGATATGATCAACTTCAACAAGTGGGATTTGTTGACCGTAGGCCAATCCCTGAGCAAAGCATGTCCCGACCAAAAGCGATCCGATGAGGCCTGGACGGCTTGTCACGGCAATACCATCAATGCAGGAAAGTTTTTTGCCAGCTGTTCGCAAGGCATCTTCAACGACAACATGAATAAATTCAAGCTGTTTGCGGGAAGCAATTTCTGGGATGATGCCGCCGTATTTCTTATGATACGTCAGGCTCGAAGATATCGTGCTGGAGAGAATATCCCGTCCATTGGCAACAACAGCTGCTGCGGTTTCATCGCATGAAGTTTCGATGCCTAAGATAATCATGAATTATCGCTCGCCAAGCGCCTGTTGATAACGGATCATGTCCTTAACGGTAACGAATTGAAAACCTTGTTCTGTCAGAACTTTACTTTGTTCTTGCAGGATCTGTAGAGTTAGTGTGCGGGCATGTCCGATACCTACGGCATATCCACGCGTACGCGCAAGTTTTGCGAGCCTATGGAACTGGTACTCGATAGCCGCCCGCGTCATAACGTTGTCAAAAAAAACATCTCGCTTGATGATCGGGAAATCCATGCTCTTGGCAAGCGAGGCGCAAATTGACTTTTCTGTGACGTAGCTATCCACAAAAAAGAATTTCTTTGTTTTTAAATAGCCGAAGATCGTCTTCATAAAAGTTTTTGTTTCTGTGGCTTTTGATCCCATATGATTGTTGACGCCTTGGGCAAATGGCACGGTGACAAGGCACTCATCGATGAGTTTTTGCACCTTTTTCGCATTCATCGAGGATGTGATAATATAATCTTTTGGATAGCGCTCAGATGTCTTGTGAGGTTCCAGAGGTAAATGCAACATAACTTCTTTATCGTTCGCATTAGCGATTTGAGCTAAGATCTTGCTGTAAGGCAGCTTTGGCAGGACGGCTGCAGCAAAAGGAGTCTTGATCGTTTCCAGGAAAGAAAGGACGTTGGCGTTGTATCCCCAATCATCGATAATGATGGTGATAAGCCCGATGATGGGTTTCTGTTTTATTATTTTTTTTACCGATTTGTCATGTGCGCCCTTAACGAGCAGGATCGTGCCCACAACAGCGATCGCTGCCGCAATGACGATCGCGGCAGTCGCAAGGCGTTTATGGTCAAAAGATTTTTTTGCGCACATGAAAAAGATCGCTTATTTCTTGAAGATTTTAATGCCTTTAATAACATTGATCGCTGCCTGAACTTGATTATCCTCGAGGAGACGTTTTTTTGCCTCTTCCATTTTGTCAGGCTCTGCGGATGGCGCTGTGCCATTCTGAACGTTATTAAAGATCTCTTCCGCTTTTTTCTCAGTTTTTTCTGCTTCTTTTTGTTCTGCGGCAAGCTCTTCCATAGAGCGGTCAACAACGATGTCCGGCTCAATACCAACACCATGGATAGAAATATCAGCCGGCGTATAATATTTGCTGGTCGTCAATTTAAGCCCTGTTCCATCCGGCAAGGGAATGACGGATTGCACGGATCCTTTTCCGAAAGATTTTGTTCCGACAATGACAGCGCGTTTATTATCTTTAAGCGCGCCGGCTAAGATCTCGCTTCCAGAGGCACTTCCCTCGTTGATCAAAACCGCCATCGGCCACTGTAAGAACGCACCATTGCGATTGGCTGATTTTGAAACGCTATTTTGGGACGGATTTCGGGACTTTGTAGAAACAATGATTTGTCCCTCGGGTAAGAATTCTTGTGTGATCTCGATCGCGATGTTCAGCAACCCGCCTGGGTTGTTGCGCAGGTCGACAATAAGGCTGTCAGCGCCTTTTTGCTTAAGCTCATCAAGTCCCTTGCGGAATTCTTTGTACGATTCTTCACGAAATTCTGTAAGGCGAATATAACCAACATTATCTTTAAGGATCATCACATCTTTAACGTCATGGATCCGGATGATCTCGCGGGTAATCGTGAGTTCGAGGATCTTCCCTTCGCTTTCGCGAAAGATCGTGATGTTGACGGTTGTGCCCGGTTTGCCGCGTAATTTCTTAACAGCTTCGCTGAGCGTGATGTCCTTTGTTGATTCGTCATCGATCTTGACGATTTTATCTAGCGATTTAACACCAGCGCGCCAGGCAGGCGTATCTTCTAAGGGTGTGACAACGGTTAATAAGTTGTCTTTAATGGAAATTTCAATTCCTAGCCCACCAAATTTTCCTTCGGTTTCGGTTTTGAGATCCGTGAAATCTTCTGGCGTTAAGAATTGGCTGTGAGGATCTAAGGAGCTTAGCATACCCTTGAGCGAGCCGTAGATAAGGTCTTTGGGGGTTGGCTCATCGACATACGCCGCTTGCACCGTTGTTAAGGCATAGCTGAAAAGTTCGATCTGCGAGTAGAGATCATCCTTGCGGACTTCTTCTTTTTTTTCGATCTCGCCGATTGCGAATTTTGCGAACACGACGATAACGCTAAAACACATGAACGCGATGATCGATTTCTTAAACCCATTAACCATTCTGGATCCTCCTTTTGATCAATTCACCCATTTTTTTGGGATTAGCTTTGCCTTGAGTCTTTTTCATTGCCTGTCCAACAAGAAAGCCCACAGCGCTTTCTTTACCGCTTTTGATCTGTTCCACGATAGGCGTATTTTCTTTCAAGATCTCATCAATGATCTTGTTCAGCGCTTCGTCATCGGAGACTTGCCGTAAGCCTTTTTCTTCAATAATGACTTCGCACGCGTTACCGGTATCCAGCATCACCGTTAAGATCTCTTTACCCACCAGATTGCTCACAACTCCTTCTTCAACATTCTTGATGAGGCTGACAAAATCAGAAGGTGTCAATTTGATACTGTGGACATCCATTTTTCGCGTGTTCAATTCTTGCTTAAGCGCGCTTGTGATCCAATTGCAGATCTTTTTGGGTGCATTAAGCTGTACCACGCAGTCTTCAAAGAATTTCGCTAAAGCTTTGTCTTGGGCTAGAACGCTGGCGTCATAGGCAGATAATTGATACTGGCTGATGAAGCGATCTATCTTTTCTTGCGGAAATTCTGGAAGCGTTTGACGCACTTTTTCGATGTCTTTTTCGGTGATCGTAAAAGGCACTAGATCCGGCTCAGGAAAATAGCGATAATCATGCGCTTCTTCCTTGCTGCGCATGGAGAAAGTCATTTGTTTTTCATCATTCCATAGGCGTGTTTCTTGAATGATCCGCTCGCCGGCTTCGACCATTTTTATCTGACGAGCCACTTCGTAATCAATTGCTGCTTTGACCGCTTTAAATGAATTAAGGTTCTTCAGCTCAGTTTTGGTGCCGAATTCTTTGCTTCCCGCTTCACGGATGGAAACGTTGGCATCGCAACGCAAACTCCCCTTTTCCATATCGCAGTCCGACACATCCAAATATTCCATTAGCAGCTTAAGGCTTGTTAAATAATCATACGCTTCCTGGGAAGACCGCATATCCGGCTCGCTGACAATCTCAACAAGGGGCACACCGGTTCGGTTGTAATCGACAAGACTGCTTTTGATGTCCGGATCGTGAATAAGCTTGCCGGCATCTTCTTCCATGTGGGCACGTGTAATACCGATATTTTTCGTCTGGCCGTTCGTTGTAACAGCGAGAGATCCTTTTTTGGCGATCGGAAAATCGTATTGTGAAATTTGATAGGCCTTTGGTAAATCGGGATAATAATAATTTTTACGGTCAAACTTTACAAAAGTATTGATGGTGCAGTTGAGGGCAAGGCCGATCTTCATCGCGCTTTCAAGGACTTGTTGGTTCAAGACCGGTAAAGATCCCGGGAGCCCGAGGCACACCGGACATGTTTGACTATTTGGGTTACGGCCAAAATGTGTCGCGCAACCGCAGAAGATCTTTGTCTGGGTGTCTAGCTGAAGGTGGACTTCAAGTCCGATGACGATCTCGTAAGACTTCATAGGACAGCCCTTCGCTTGTGCCAATCGGTGCTTTGTTCATACGTATATCCAATACGAAATAGCATTTCCTCGTCAAAAGGTTTTCCCATGATCTGAAGCCCGATGGGAAGGCCATTCTTCGCGAATCCGCACGGAAGCGATAGCGCCGGGATGCCGGCTAAATTAACCGAAATGGTGTAGATATCTGAAAGATACATGGATAAAGGGTCAGACGTTTTTTCGCCTAACTTAAACGCTGTTGTCGGTGCGGTAGGTGTAATAATGGCATCGCAGGCCTTGAATGCTTCGTCAAAATCTTGCTTGATCAAGGTGCGCACTTTTTGTGCTTTTAAGTAATATGCGTCGTAGTATCCTGAAGATAGCGAATAGGTTCCAAGCATGATGCGTCGCTTGGCTTCTGCGCCAAAGCCTTGATGACGTGTTTCTTCATAAAGATCGATAATGGGCGTGCGGCGTTGTTGTTCTGGCTGGCATCGCAGACCGTATTGGACACCATCAAATCGGGCTAGGTTTGAGCTTGCTTCGGCTGTGGCAAGGATATAATATGTCGCCACGGCGTATTCCGTATGCGGCAAGGAAATCTCGACAAAAGATGCTCCTTGTGCTTTCAGGTTGTTGATCGCCTCAAGAACGCTTTGCTTGACCTCAGCATCAACGCCTTCAATAAAATATTCTTTAGGAATTCCAATTTTAAGATCTTTGACGTCTTTTTTAAGAGACTGCGTAAAGTCAGGCACGGGAACATTAGCTGATGTAGAGTCCAGTTCATCGTGGCCTGCGATAAGGTTCAGCAGGATGGCGCAATCTGTCACGTCTTTTGTAATAGGGCCGATCTGGTCAAGGCTGGAGGCAAAGGCAATAAGCCCATAACGTGAGACCCTGCCATACGTTGGCTTAAGGCCTACAACACCACAAAAACTTGCAGGTTGGCGGATAGAGCCACCCGTGTCAGATCCAAGGGCCCAGATCGCTTCGTTCCCGGCTACAGCTGCTGCTGACCCACCGCTGGAGCCTCCCGGAACGCAAGCTAAGTTCCAAGGATTTTTTGTTACACCATAGCAGGAGCTTTCCGTAGATGATCCGAAAGCAAATTCATCCATGTTGGCATGACCTAAAAATATAAGCCCGGCTTCCCTTAGCTTTCTAACAACTGTCGCGTCATACGGCGGACGAAAGCCCTTCAGGATATGAGATGAGCATGTCGTGGGATAATCTTTGATGCAAATGTTGTCTTTGATGGCGATGGGGATCGGGTACTTACCTGCCATCGCAGCGTCAGGAGCAATCGCGGCATCGTCGGTATGAGCATAGGCGTGAATTTTCTTGTCCTGGGCTTGAATCACCTCTTTTACGCAGGCGGTAACAGCTTGTGCTGTTATGGTCTTTGCTTGCAACCCGTCGAGTATTTCGTGCGCGGTTAATTCATTGAGCTTCATTCGATCACCTGAGGCACTTTAAAAGAACCTCTGCCATCATTTTCAACAGAAAATTTCATGATGTCTTTGGGGTTTAGCGATGGCCGTACGATATCTTGGCGAAAAACATTCTCGATCGGCAGTACATGGCTTGTTGGTTTTACTTGAGAAACGTCAAGCTTGTTCAGTTTTTCGATATAGCCAAGGATCCCTTCAAGGTCGTGAGTGAGTTTTTCGGCCTCGCTCTCCTGGAGATGGATGCGGGATAAATGGGCAATATATTGAACGTCTTTTTTGCTGATCATTATCTAATATAAGTATAAAAGTAAGTTAAATAACAAGGTCATATATTATCATCAAAGCTTGCGGTTGACAAGGCAAAAGACGTATGCTTTGAGGTGTTTTAACTGATTGCTGTGCTTAGCTTTGCGCGAAGGTCATCAGGAAGAACCGTAGGCTTAAAATCAAGCGTTAGGCAGACCAAGGTTACTTCTGCCTCGACAACAACGCGAGTGGTCGCCTTTTCAATAATACGTTGATGAAAGATAAGCTGAGCGGCGGTCATCTTTTTAAGCTCTGCCGTACAGATCAAGGTTTCGCCGTAACGGGCTGGGCTGCGATACGTGATCGCACACTGGCGGACGGCGTACAAGTTTCCCTTTTTGTGAAACTCGGCCACGCTTAAATCCCTGTCTTCTAAGAATTCCGTGCGCGCTTCTTCGAGGTAATTTAGGTAGCGACCGTAGTAGACGACCCCGCCAGCATCGGTGTCATGGTAATAGATTCTTTTTTCCATCGGTTTTCCTTTCGCAGATGCTCAGAAAATAATGCATTAGTTTTATCATCTTCCTCGAGGAATGTCAAGAAAGAGCGCGTGAAAGAAAGACAAAAAATTTTCATTCTGTGCCTTGTCAATCAATAGAGGATGTGATATATTTAATTTAGCCACGGACCCGAGAAATTGGGTAAGTGGCTTTTTTCATTGAACTCATAAAAAGAAAGAAACTCCATGGCCCCGCAAAACGATCATTCCGATGATTACCGATATTTTCCCCGCTGGGAAGTAGCCAATAAAGTGACCTATAAGCATGAGAATGGTATTAATTTTCATGAATGTGTAAGCCGAGATATCAGTAATACCGGCCTTTGTATGCGTACCTATGAGCGCATCAAGCCTAACGAGCGGCTTGCTATGACGATCGAACTTGCCGATGGTGTTTCGATCCAAGTGAGCGGGCGTTCTTTATGGGAAAAAGATGGAGATAAAGACTTTCTCGTGGGTGTACGCTTTGAAGAGATCAGCGAAAAAGTCCAGGATATGATCTTTAACTGCGCTTTTGAGTCGCAGCCTCAGCAATTCCAACAGAAGTGGTTTGACGGGGTCTAGTCCCCTTTCTAAGCCTTTCGCTCGTCAACCTTTTCCAGCAAAATTACTTATTCTCACATAGTCCTCGATCGATAAATTTTCGGCTCGTTGCGACGGGTCAATGCAAGCTTCATGCAGTATTTTTTGAAGTGTTGTCTTGGGGGCAAGGAAGGCCAGCGAGTTCATAAGCTTTTTACGTCTTTGCTGAAAGACCGTTTTAACGATATGGCGAAAGAGCTTTTCGTCATTGGCGCATGGATCGAGAACATCTTTGAACCGCATTCTGATAAAGCAGGATTCGACTTTGGGGATAGGGAAAAAAGCTGTATTCTTGATCCGAAACAAGATCTCAGATCTTGCATAATATTGAGAGGTGCAGCTTAGCGCGCTGTAATCTTTTGTCCCCGCCTGGGCCACAAGACGCTGGCCAAATTCTAATTGAACCATGATAAATGCTTCGCTGATATACTCACGGTTTTCGATAAGTTTTTCGATGATCGGCGATGAGATACTATACGGGAGGTTCCCGATGACCTTGACCGGAGGCGCTACGCGAGCAAAATCAAAACCAAGGATATCCCCATTAATGATCGACGCTGACCTCAGCAAGGGATCTTCCTGAAGTTGTTTGGCTAAGCGTTTATCCTTTTCGACAGCCTGCAGGCGGCTAACGCGCGGAGCGATTTCTTTTGTCAGAATGCCCAAGCCGGGGCCAATTTCTACAATATTATCTGATAACCGTAGGTCACATGCGTCAATGATCTTGCGCACAATATTTATGTCGCGTAAAAAATTTTGTCCTAAATTTTTTCGAGGCGTTATCGGAGAAAAGGTTTTGTTTTTCATCGCGCTAGGCGGACCGCAAGCCTGATCGATTCGCACATCGAAGAAGGATCTGCTTTATTTTTTCCCACAATATTAAAGGCGGTTCCGTGTGCCGGCGATGTGCGGATGACCGGAAGCCCTACAGTGAAGTTAACAAGCTTATAAAAATTCGTTGTTTTGATAGGGGCCAGTCCTTGGTCGTGGTACATCGCGATAATGGCATCGTAACGGCTGGCATTGGCTGTGTAAAAGAGCGTATCTGCGGCAAAAGGTCCTTGAACATTGGGAAAGATGGATTTCATATGTTTGATGGCAGGAGAAATGATCCTGACCTCTTCGCAGCCGATATTTCCCCCTTCCCCGGCATGGGGATTGAGCCCGCAGACAGCGATCTTGGGATCTGCAATACGAAAATACCGCTGTAAAGACTTCGCTGTGAGCGATATTGTTTTACAGATAAGCTTGCGTGAGATCTCCTTTGGAATATCCTTAAGAGGTGTATGGCGCGTTGCGATCACGACCTTAAGGTCATCCAAAACAAACATCATATCGAATTTCTTGACGCCAAAGGATTGCGCGAGATATTCTGTGTGCCCTTTGAAATGAGGATCGCTTAGTTGTACAGCTTCTTTGCATAAAGGTGCCGTGACCAGAGCGGAAATACTTTTTGTTTTTAGTAACCCGATGGCAACATCGAGATATTCCATTGCTGCTTTACCGCAAGCGCGATTTATTCTTCCGAAAGATATATGGGATTGTGCGATATTCTTAAGGTCGAGAAAGGTTGTATTTTTGGGTAATGTTTTCTGATAGCGTTGGAAGGTTCGGTAATCGCCAATGATCAAGAAGTTCGCGAGCGAACGAACAGAGGGTGTATTGAGGGCTTTGGCAATGATTTCTGGGCCAATTCCCGCCGGATCCCCGAAGGTGATGCCGATGAGCGGTTTTTGTTTTGCCATAAAATTAGTTTTTGATCTCAATAAAAGCTGCTTCGCGTAGTTTCTTGAGCCATTGCTCACGACGTTCATTATACTGTTGCTGAAAAAGAAAATTATAGATCTTGTCTTTGGCTTCATCGAGGCTTGCCTGGGATGAGGGAGTTTTTTCTTTGACTTGAAAGATGTAGATCCCGTTATCCAGGGCGACCAAAGGCGATATTTCGTTAACTTTGAGCGGAAAGACAGCTTTTTCGATCTCTGGAAGTACTTCGCCTTTTTTAAAAGTGCTAGGCGATAAAATTCCTGAAAACTTCTGGATCACTTCATCGAATCCTTGTGGATATTCACTAAGCTTTTGAGGGTCTTTAACGATCGCATAAGCCGCGCGAGCATTTTGCTCTGCCAGGCGTTGATCGTCGCCATACGCAAAGAAAGCAGATTGCAAGGAAAGCTGTTCGGGCTTTAGGAACTTTTCCGTATTTTTTTGATAATATTCATTCACCTGCTGTGGACTAACGGAAATCTTTTCTTTGATCTCCACTTCCTCGGCGTAGTAGGCTTTAAACTGATCGAGAACTTTTTTGCGCAGGTCCGAGAGCGTCATACCTTGGGCGATAAGCTCGTTGTTAAATTCTTTTTCAGACGGATAGTGCGCTTTGATCTCCTTGAGGCGCTTGTCAACCGCTTCGGAGCGAATTTTAAGCTCTGTTTTATCGGCATGATCGACCTTGAGCCGTTCATCGATAAGCCTTTCAAGGCCGTTGGCTTGATAGTCATCCATGATTTTTTTGACTTCTTGAGGGTCTTTGACCGTGGAGGTCACGCTCATATAGATCATAGACAAGAATTCATGAAGATCTTTTAGCGTAATGATGTTATCGTTAACGACCGCAATAATGCCGTCATTGATCGCGCTATGCGCCAGTGGGGTTGAGGGAGTTAACAGGGCTATTGCCAAAAAGATCGAAACAAGATATTTATTTTTTTTCATGAGAGATGGTTCCTTGTTTTAAATGTTCAACAGCTTCTTTGAGCAAGCGACAGTACAGGTCAAATCCGATCGAGGCGATGTAGCCGTGTTGCTGTTCACCTAAAAGATTTCCTGCGCCGCGAATTTGCAGGTCTTCGAACGCGATGTGAAATCCTGAGCCAAGACCGCTAAATTTCTGAATAGCGTCAAGTCGCGATCTGGCGACAGATGAAACTTCATAGCGCGGTGGCGTGAGAAAATATGCGTAGGCTTTTTTCTCGAACCTCCCTACCCGGCCTCGCAATTGATGTAGGTCAGATAAGCCAAAACGGTCCGCGTTGTTAACAATGAGCGTGTTGGCGTTGGGAATATCAATGCCGGATTCCACGATCGTGGTGCAGACCAGAACATCGATAGCGCCTTTAAGAAATTGCAGCATGATGCTTTCCAGCATGCGTCCGGGCATTTGACCGTGTGCGACGCAGACCCTAGCATGATGCGCAAGCCTTTTAATCATATTACCAACTTTTTCTATATCTTCAACTCGATTATGAAGAAAAAAGACTTGGCCTTTGCGTCGTAATTCTTTCTCGATGGCGTCTTTGATGAGCTCTTCATCGAACTCCACGACATGTGTCGAGATCGGGATACGATTTTGCGGTGGCGTGTTGATCGCCGACATATCTTTGGCTCCCGTTAAAGCCATGTATAAGGTGCGCGGGATCGGTGTTGCACTGAGAGTCAGGACGTCCACGAGAAGGCGGAAATGTTTTAAGCGCTCTTTGGCCTTAACGCCGAAACGCTGTTCTTCATCAATGACAACGAGGCCTAAGTCTTTAAAATGCACATCATCTGATAAAAGACGATGTGTTCCGATAATGATATCAACGGCCCCTTCGCTTAAATTTTTGATGATTTCTTTTTGTTCGTTCTTGGTGCGAAAACGATTGAGCATGGCGACATTGACGGGAAAATTCTTCAAACGCTTAGCAAAGTTATAATAATGTTGTTCAGCTAGGATCGTTGTCGGAACTAAGATGGCAACTTGTTTGCCTGCCATAACAGTCTTAAAGCTTGCGCGTAACGCGATCTCGGTTTTGCCGTAACCAACATCTCCGCAGATCAGCCTATCCGTCGGAGATCGTGAGCTCATGTCACATTGGACTTCTTGCCAAGCTTTTGTTTGATCAGGTGTTTCTTTAAAAGGAAATGTTCTTTCAAATTCTGCAAGCCAGGGTGTTTCTATCGGGAACGAGAAGCCTTCAAGGCTGGCGCGAAGGGCCTGAATGTGCAAGAGCTCAGCCGCAAAATATTGAATGCGTTTCTGGATGCGGGAGCGGATCTTTTTCCATTCTCCGGACCCTAGTTTGTAAATACGCGGAGGTTTTTTATGAAAGCCTACGTATTTTTGAACGAGATGAATATCCTTTTTGGGAACGTAGAGCTTGTCCCCTTGCGCGTATTCAAGAACGAGGTGCTCTTTCTCTTGTTGGCTAAAGGGAGTCTGTTCGATCCCTAAGAATTTTCCAATACCGTAATTGTTGTGAACAACATAGTCTCCTTTTTGGATATCAACAAAGGTGTTCAGGGGCATGTCAGAACTGAAGACGTCCGCCTTAGCCTTTTTATGCGGAAGGATAATGACGATCTGATGCTGCCAGAGGATTTTTCCTGTTGCGATATCAAACGAGGTGATTGTTTCTATTTTATCGTTGTTAATATCGATCCGGATGGGAGAATCAAAATTGGACGGAAAGACATCAATAATGCTGCCGCGGTGGCTCATGTCACCTTCCGCGTTTACGGCTTTGGCGTATTTATAACCAAAGCGCGTCAGCTCGGCTAAAACTGTATCTAAGGTGACAATTTGCGCGACAAGGACTTTCAGTGATTGGAACATGAAAGCATCTTATTTGTGACTTGGCTTTTTCTGCCAGGCCAACACAAGAGGCGTGGCAATAAAAACGGTCGAATAAACACCTGAAACAAAGCCAATGATAAGGCTTAGGGCGAAGGTGTTCAAAACTTCCCCGCCGAATAGGAAAAGAATAATGACAACGAGAAGCGCCGTCGTTGACGTAATGATAGTGCGGCTTAGGGTTTCATTGACGCTGATGTTGAGGACGTCGCGCATGGTTGTTTTCTTGAACTTAAAGAGGTTCTCGCGGACGCGATCATAGATCACGATCGTGTCGTTAATAGAGAAACCCGCGATCGTCAAAAGCGCTGTAACGACAAGCAGGTCGATCTGCCGGTTCATCAGCATTAGAACGCCAATCGTGACCGCAACGTCATGCAGCAATGCGATAACACCGGCTGTGGCAAAGTCAAAATGCTTAAAGCGGAATCCGACATAAATAAGAATGCCTACGAGTGCGAACAAGATCGCTAAGAGGGCTCGCTTGCGTAGCTCGTGTCCAACGACAGGGCCGACCTTCTCAACGCGTAAGATCTGAAATTGATTATCCGCGAACTTCGTTTTAAATGTTTGAATGGTTTTATCATAGCTGTCTTCGGTTGTGCGGACTATGATAGTTGTGGGGTCTTTTTCAAATTGCTGGATGACAAAGTTTGCCACACCTCCTTCAGCAAGAGCGGTACGCAGTGCTTGCGCCTCCACAGGCTTTTCAAATTTGTATTCTTGAATTTGGCCTCCAGAGAAGTCAATGCCATAGGCGGCATCTTTTTTGGACCAAAAAGAATACATGCCAACGACAATGAGAATGACCGAGATAGCATAGCAGATATGCCGAACGGCAATGAAGTCAAATTTTGTATTGTTTAAGAAGCGAAGACTTTTAAAAGATCTCACGATACGTTTTTGGGCAACAAAATCAAAGATCGCGTGTGAAACGAAAAGCGCTGTGAACATGCTAGAAATAAGGCCAATGGATAATGTGATCGCAAACCCTTTAATTGGCCCTGAGCCGAATTGGAACAGCATGAATGCCGCTACAAGGGTTGTAACGTTAGAGTCAAAAATGGCTGTAAAAGCTTTGTTGAAGCCATTGCTGATCGATGCTTGCAAAGGCCTGCCATTGGCCATTTCTTCACGGATACGCTCATTGATAAGAACGTTGGCATCAACGGCCATGCCAAGCGTGAGGATGATACCTGCGATACCCGGCAGGGTCAGCGTGGCTTGCGCATCAGGCATCATAGCATTGAGAAATCCCATAATGCCCGTGATCATCAAAAGATTGTAGATCAACGCAAGATCTGCGATGAAGCCAGATGCAAAATAGTAGATCAACATAAAGGCGATAACAACCAGAAGGCCTACGACTGTGGCACGGATGCCGGCATCAATAGAATCTTTGCCTAAAAGCGGCCCGACAGTTCTTTCTTCTTCGACATACATCGGCGCAGGCAAAGCACCTGATCGCAGCGAAAGGGCTAAAAGATTGGCTTCCTCAAAAGTGAACATTCCCGTGATCTCTGCATTGCCGCTGAGGATCGGCTCGCGGATATTGGGGGCGGACAGGACTTCCCCGTCCAAAACAATCGCGAGACGGCGATTAACATTTTCTTGGGTGATGGTGCCGAATTTCTTAGAACCTTCAGCGTTCAGCGACAGTGAGATGCGCGGCTGGCCAAAAGCTTGTTGGTCAAAATCAACTCTAGCATCCGCAACCGTTTCACCGCTTAAGGCGACGGTCTTTTCAACAAGGACGGGATATTTATCCTTATCATTTTTGACATATTTGAGCTCGTGGTTCGCGTCAACTTCTCCGGCCAAGGCTTTACTTAAGAGCGCCTGATCCTCACTAACGAGTTTAAATTCTAATTGTGCTACTTTGCCGATAATCGAAAGGGCTTTGTCGCGGTCTGTGACGCCCGGCAACTGGATAAGGATCTGATCTTCACCTTGCCGTTGAATAACCGTTTCGCCAACACCTAATCCATCGATGCGATTGCGCAAGATTTCCATAGCGCGCTGCACAGCATCTTTTTTAGCGTCATCAGATAATTTTTCTGTTTGTACGCGCAAGACAAGATGCATCCCTCCTTGAAGGTCGAGCCCTAAATTGATGCGTTTTTGCAATGGAAAGGAGAAGTACAGGCAGGCCACCAGAACGGCGCCGATGATCAAAAAGCGTTGTTGTAGGTTTTTCATAAAGGTTCCTTGTCTGAAATAATTACGAGGCTAAGCTTGATTTTTCGACGCGAGCCACAGCCGCACGGTCGATCTCTACTTTGACGTTATCGTCGATGCGGATCGTTAAGGTTTTTTCTTTGATGTTAACGATCGTGCCATGAATGCCTCCGCTTGTCACGATCTCATCGTTCTTTTTAAGGTCGTTCAACATTTTCTGAAAATTTTTCTGTTGTTCTTTTTGTGGTTTTATGACCAGAAAGTAGAAAATACCAAAGATCAAAAGATACGGTACAAGTGCGACGATTGGATTGATAGTTGTTTCAGAGCCCATAGAAACCCCTTTTTATTGTTGATGTGAAGAAATAACGGTTATTTTTTTCGAAGCTGCTTGGCAAGATTTCGCACGGTGTCGCTCATGACGGCACCCTGTTTTACCCATTTGTCAAGTTTTTCGAAATTGATCGCAAGCGCTGCGGGTTTCTTCGAGGGATCATAGTGGCCGATCAGCTCAAGTACTTTTCCATCTCGTTTTCGACTCTTGGGGATTGCTACAATGCGATAATTGGAAACTTTGTTAATGGATTTTCCAATGCGCTGCATACGAATACATACTTCCATGTTTAACTCCTCTGTCTAAAATATCGTTAATAATAATAGGTATATATTAGCGTTTTTTTTGAATATTGCAACGGGTTTTTACGCGAAATTGTCATGCGCCATGGCAATGGCCGAAAGTTGAGCTTTGGCTTTGTTTTTTGTTTCCAGGTACTCCCGGTGCGGGTCTGAATCTGCGACAATGCCGGCGCCAGCTTGAAAATAAGCGGTTTTTCCTTTGATGAGGATCGTCCGGATCGTGATACATGTATCGAGATTGTTGTCAAAGCCAAAATAACCAACAGCTCCCGCATAAGGCCCGCGAGCTAAGGGTTCCAGGGCGTCAATGATCTCCATGGCGCGGATTTTAGGCGCGCCGGATACTGTCCCTGCGGGAAAAGTTGCTTCAAGAACATCAAAAGGAGTTTTGTCCTTGGCCAGAACACCCTTAACGTTGCTAACGATGTGCATAACATGAGAATAATTCTCTATTTTCATGAATTCAGATACTTTGACAGTGCCTTGCGCACAAACACGGCCAAGATCGTTACGTCCTAGGTCGACAAGCATGACATGCTCGGCGCGCTCCTTAGGGTCGTTTAAGAGCTCGAGGGCTAACGCGATGTCCTCTTTTTCGTCTTTGCCGCGTGGCCGTGTTCCGGCAATAGGACGTGTTTCAACAATGTTGTTTTCGCAGCGGACAAGTAGTTCCGGCGAAGAACCGACGATGGATACGTCTGCAAATTTTAAGAAATACATATAGGGCGATGGATTAATTGTCCTTAGCGCCCGATAGATATTCAAAGGATCTGTGGCGATCTGTGCCTGAAATCGCTGGGATAAAACGACCTGAATGATGTCCCCTTGATAGATGCTACGCTTGGCTGCGACAACAGCCTTTTGGAATTGTTTTTCCGTGACCGTCGAAGATACCTTTAGATTTGCGGGTTTTTTTAGCTTCGTTGATGATGTTTTGACGGGGGTTTTTGATCTGAGCGTTTCTATTGTTTTTGCGATCCTTGCCTTTGCAAGGTGATAGATTCTTTGTTTCTCTCTCAGCGAGGCGTTTGCAGGAACGTAGGCGTTTGAAATGATCTTTATTTTGTGGTTTAGGTGGTCGAAGATGATCAAGTCTTTGACAAGGGCTAGCATCACATCTTGCGCCTTAAGGTCGTCTTTTGGTTGTTGAGGAAGTTTTTCAAAGAACCTGACAGTGTCGTATCCGATATATCCGATCAACCCTCCACAAAATTTTGGGACTCCCTTGACAGCAACAAAATGGTAAGGCGCCAAGATTTCTTTTGCGTGGAAAAGAGGAGTTTGGGTGATAGAGAATTTTCGTGCCTTTGGCTTCCCGTAAGAAAAATGGATGACCTCTCCTTCTTTTCCCTTGCTTTGAAAGATGAGCTCAGGGTCTTTAGCAAGAAATGAATATCGACAAACCTTTTCACCGCCTTCAACAGATTCTAGGAGAATGGCATATTGAGATCTGTGCGCGAGTTTTAAATAAGCAGAAACCGGCGTCTCTAGATCCCCTAAGATTTCTTCAAAGACCGGGATAAGGTTTCCTTTGCGTGTTAGCGTAATAAAATCTTTTTCCGTTGGGAAGATCATAGGATCCTTTTAAATTTTACGATAAAAACAACTTTTTTTGCCTGTGTGGCATGCTGCCCCAACCTGGCGGACGGTAATCAGGAGCGTATCCAGATCGCAATCGTAAAATATCGACTTGACGAACTGAAAGTGGCCTGAGGTCATGCCCTTCACCCAGAATTCTTTACGTGATCGTGACCAGAAGCATGTTTTTCCGCCCGTAATGGTTTCTTTTAAGGACGGAAGGTTCATATACGCAAGCATCAAGACTTCTTTTGTTTTGTAGTCTTGAACGATCGCTGGTATAAGGCCGTCAGCGTTAAAGCGTAATTTCTTCAGCGTTCTCGTTGTGATCTTTATCGTTTCATTGTTCATGGTCTAACCTCTATTGATTTTGTGTTTAAGAATTTCTTTACTTTCGGAATAGGAATTTCGCCGTAGTGAAAGATCGATGCGGCCAGAGCGGCATCGGCCCCTGTTTTGGTGAAGACATCAAAAAAATGTTCTAATGTCCCAGCCCCGCCAGAAGCAATAACCGGGATGTTGACCGCTGTGCAGATCGCATCGGTCAACTCAAGATCGTAGCCATCTTTGGTCCCATCTTTATCCATGCTCGTCAACAGGATCTCTCCAGCGCCGAGCTCCTCTGCTTCTTTAGCCCAGAGGACGGCATTGCGCGGCGTTAACGTTCTTCCTCCATGCGTATAAACTTGCCAGCTGTGGTCTTGACGTTTTGCATCAATAGCCAGAACAATGCATTGACTGCCAAATTTTTCCGCAGCGTCCTTGATAAGTTTTGGATTCTGAACAGCAGCCGTATTAATGGAAACCTTATCAGCGCCGGCATTTAAAAGGTCGCGGATATCATCAACGGAATTAATGCCCCCTCCTACCGTCAGAGGCATGAAGACTTGTTCAGCGGTATGCCGAACAACGTCAAGGAAGATGGGTCGTTTTTCATGACTTGCCGTAATATCTAAAAAGACAATTTCATCTGCCTGGGCCTTGTCATAGGTTTTGGCACACTCCACAGGATCTCCGGCGTCACGCAAATGGACAAAATTGACGCCCTTGACGACGCGGCCGTTTTTAACATCTAAACATGGAATGATTCTTTTTTTTAACATATTTTTATGGCATCCGAAAGATTAAATTTTTGCTCATAAAGAGCTTTTCCGATAATCACACCGTAAAGATTTTTAGCTTTTATTTCTAATAGTTTTTTAATATCGTTGAGCTCGGAAATGCCTCCTGAAGCAACAACATTCATGCGCGTTGCGTTCAAGATCTCGGTTAGGCTTTTAATGTTGGGCCCTTGCAACATGCCATCTGTTGCAATGTCGGTATAAATAAGAGTTTTAAGTCCGTAACGTTCTAGTTGTGGGACCATGTCCAGAGCGTTGATATCTGAAATTGAGCGCCATCCTCTTGTTGCAATGCGTCCATTGGCGCAATCCAAGCTAACGGCAATCTTTTCGCCATAAGTCAGTAAAGCGTCCTTTAGAAAGTCTTTATCTTCGATCGCGCGCGTTCCTAAGACAATACGGTGCAGGCCAAGGTCAAGAGTTTCTTTGACTGTTTCCATGGTGCGAATGCCTCCGCCCATTTGTATCGCGATCCCAAGTTCATTCTGGATCTGTTGGATGATAGGAAGATTAAGCGGCTTTCCTTGTTTTGCGCCATCGAGATCTACGATATGGATAAGCTTGGCCCCTTGCTTTTTCCAGCGTTTGGCGACAGACAAAGGGTCTTCGTCGTAGATCTTTTCTTTATCGAATTGACCTTGTGTCAGGCGGACAACCTTGCCATTCTTGATATCGATCGCCGGAATAAGGATCATGGCTTAAAGGCGCAGAAGTTTTTTAAGATAGCCAACCCTGCCTTCTGACTTTTTTCAGGATGGAATTGGACAGCGAACAAATTATCTTTCCAGACCGAAGATGTAAACGGAATGCCGTAATCGGTCGTTGTAGCGATAATATCTTTTTGCGTCGGCTCTACAAAGAATGAATGGCAGAAATATGCGTGCGTTAGCGACTTTATGCCTTTTAAAAAAGGACATTTTTTTTGTTCGATCTTTAGCTCGTTCCAACCCATATGAGGAACTTTTAGATCTCGGAATTTCTTTACTTTACCCGGCAGGATAGAAAGTGTTTTGATCACACCGCCCTCGCAGCTTTCTTCAAAAAGAAGCTGAAGCCCCAGGCAGATCCCTAAAAATGGCTTCCCTTCGCTAATGGTGTGTTTTATGGGTTCAACAAGCTTTAAGGCCGTCAGCCTTGCGATCGCAGGTGCAATGGCTCCAACGCCTGGCAAAACAACTTTGTCGGCTCTTAAGATGTCATCGATCTTTTCGGTCACGAGAGCCTTGGCGCCGACATGTTCAAAAGCTTTTTGAACGCTACGCAGGTTTCCTGAGCCGTAATCAATGATCGCGATCATATGTTAGTCAATAATTCCCTTAGTCGACGGGATGCCTTGGCGGCGGGCATCGATCTGGGCCGCTTGATCAAGGGCAAGCCCAAGGGCCTTAAAAATTGTTTCAAGGTTTGTGTGCAGATCCTCAGAAAGATTTTTTATGTCAACAATGATGTTTGCCCCTAAATGATGCGCGAATGATTCCAGAAAATGCTCAAGGTGTGTCAAGGAATACCCTTCTTGAGAACCGGCTTTGAGAGCGCCTTGCGTGTTCAGGCGAAAATAGCCACGCCCGCTGAGATCTAAGATAACTTCTGCGAATGTTGATTCCATGGGAGCGGCTCCAAAACCAAAACGTCGAATGCGCTGCCGATCTCCTAAAGCTTTTTTGAAGATTTTTCCTAAGACAATGCCGATGTCTTCATTGACGTGATGAATATCAATATTGGTGTCAGCTTTCTTAACTTCTAAGTCAATGTCAAAATGTCCGTGAAAGGCAAAAAGTTCCAGCATGTGGTCAAGAATGCCGATGTTCGTTTTGATCTTCGTTTTGCCGCAACCATCGACTGTTACCTTGGCGACAATTTCTGTTTCCGTGCTTTTGCGGCTTTCACTCGCAGTTCTTGGCTTTTTGAATGTCAACATGGCGTCTATCCTTTGACCTTTCTTATTTAAAGCGGATCTGAACGGAATCGTTATGTTTTTTAAGCCCTTCTAAAAGAGCGACTTTTTCGAGTGGTTCGCGGATGCGTTCCAAAGCTTTTTTAGAATACGAAATGATATGGCTCGTTTTGGTAAAGTCTGATAAGCAGATCCCAGAGAAAAACCGTGCGGTGCCCAAGGTCGGCAACACATGGCTTGGCCCTGCAATATAATCACCGACGGCAGTTGGGCTAAAAGGACCCAGGAAGATCGCGCCCGCATTCTTAATTCGTCCGGCGATACTCACGGCGTTGTTGCTTAAGATTTGAAGATGTTCAGGTGCGACTTTATTGGCAACCTCGATCGCCTCATCGATATTCTTGACATAGACGATATAGCCATTGGGAATATGTTTCTTGAGTTGGCGGACAAGTTGTCGCGATGTTGTGATGAGGATCGCCAAGCCTCCGGCATGTTCTGCCTGCGATTCCAGGTCAGCTAAGATATAGTCCGGATTGCTATTGCGACTGGCGATGATCGCTAGCTCGCTCGGGCCAGCCAGCATGTCGATATCCGCATAACCGAAAAGTTGTCTTTTGGCTTCGGTAACGTACATGTTGCCGGGGCCAATGATCTTATCGACCTTGGGGATCGTTTTTGTGCCAAGGGCTAATGCCGCGATCGCCTGGGCACCGCCGATCTTGTAGATCTCGTCTACCTTGAGAAGATTTGCGACCGCCAAGATATAAGGATTGATGTGCCCGGTCTTGTCTGGTGGCGCAGCTAAGACAATGCGCTTAACCCCTGCAATTTTGGCCGGAATAACGGTCATGTACACCGAGGATACTAGCGGCGCGGTTCCTGCGGGAATGTAGATACCCACGGAATCAAGCGGTAAAATTTTTTCCTTGAGTAAGACACCATCTTCGTCTTTGACACGACGAGGCTTTTTAATTTGTTTTTCATAAAAGCGCGAGACGTTGTTAATGATCAGCTTAAGCGTGCCGACAAAATCACTGGTGATGTTCTGGAACGCACCGCTGATTTCTGCTTCCGCCACACGGATCTGTTTTTGCGTGAGCTTGACCTTGTCAAAGCGACGCGTGTACTTGAGAACCGCGTCGTCACCGTTTAATTTGACATCCTCGATGATACGGCGGACTTTCTCTTCGACATGTTTTTTTCGTGCGTAGAGATTGCGGTCGTAGAGTTTTTGTAATCCGGTAGAAGTTGGCTTAAGGATCTTCATAAGAGTTGTTTTATCAGATTTTCAATGTATTGAAAAGTTTTATTTAAGTCTTGGCGGTCTTTGCTGCCCGCTTGTGCCAGTTGAGGCCTACCTCCACCGTTACCGCCGATCTCCTGTGTAACTTTCTTTATAATTTCATTTGCTTTAATATTCTTTGCGATGAGATCGTTCGTGACGGCTACGACAAGGGCTGTTCCGTTGATTGCCGTACTGACGCCTAGAACAATGACAGCGGATTTCGCTTTTTGTTTTAGTATATCTGTGGCTTGTTTTAATGTTTCGATATCGAGATCTCCATCGCTATAATCTTTACAGACATACTTGACATCGCCAATGGGTATCGATTGAGATACAATGCCGTCGGCAGACGCTGTGATGACGTTGAGCATGGTCGCTGAATGTTCTTTTTCCAGATCTTTAACCTTTTTCACCTGAGATCCCAGCCTTTGAACAACCTCTTCCTTGGGCGCTTTGAGGATGCTAGCGATATGAGCGATCTTTTGTTCGAGATCATGGACGAAAGCGATCGCGTGACGGCCTGTCGTTGCTTCGATACGCCTGATCCCTTGCGCAATCGCGTTTTCTCCCAGGATCTTGAACAAGCCGATCTCGCCTGTGTTATTAAGATGTGTTCCTCCGCAGAGCTCTTTCGAAACTTGGCCAATGGCAACAACGCGTACTTCTTGATGATATTTTTCCGCGAAAAACGCCAAAGCTCCTTGTTTTGTTGCTTCCAGAAGCGACATTTTGTTCTTCTCGATGGGTGTGCAGGCACGGATACAATCATTGACGAGATCTTCGATCTTGATCATTTCGTCTTCGCTGAGCGCTTTGGGATGCGTGAAATCAAAGCGCAAGCGGTCATCGGCGACCAAAGACCCTTGTTGCTGAACATGACTCCCCAATATTTTTCGTAACGCTGACTGCAGAAGATGTGTTGCCGTGTGATTGCGCATGATATCCATGCGACGCTCGGTATCGATCTGCGCAGTAATGTTGTCCCCTTCCGATAATATGCCTTCTTTGATGTTCCCGACATGAACAAAAACATCAGAAATTTTGTATGTATGTGTAATATCGATGATAGCGTTAGGTGTCGTTAAGGTTCCCGTGTCGCCAGCTTGACCACCTGATTCTGCATAAAAAGGTGTTTCGCTGAGGATAATTTTAGCCACGGCTGGCGCTGAGATCCTTTGCGTTTCGGTTGTATCTGAAAAGAGCTTTAAAACTTTTGTCTTGGATTCTGTTTTATCATAACCCACAAAGTGCGTCTTGGCGATATGGCTTAAATTGATATCCGATGATGTAAATACATCCCCTGTCATTTTACTTGCCGCGCGTGATTTTTCGCGTTGTTGGTCCATGAGGTTTTCGGCTTCATTCATGGCGTCACGAATATCTTTTTCGGTGAAGCTTGAGGCCGATAAGACCGATTGGACCGCTGCAAGGGTCAATCCGTAGGTGTCTCGGTATTTAAAAATGATTTGCCCTAATTGTTTGGGATTTTCTTTTATTTCTTTTTGCAGTTCCGGAATCCTTAACTGTCGCACCTTTTGATATGCTTCTTCGGTTTTCTGGATCCACGAGATGATATTGTGTTGTTTTTCGATGAGGTCCGCATAAGGGTCTTTCATCGCCTCGACGACAGACGGAACAAGGTTGCTAATGAACGATTTATTCGTTTTTGACAGGACGATATCCGTAATATCAGTGATTAGCTTCTTGATAACATAGCCACGGCCTTCGTTCGATGGGATAACACCGTCAGCGATGCCAAAAACAATGGCTCGCATGTGATCTGCCATCACGTAGCGTTCCTTAGTTGTTAAGGTGATCTTCTGCTTCTTAGCATGCGTATCAATAGCTGCTAAGATCGGCATGAATAAGTCAATTTCAAAATTAGTATTTTTTCCTTGAACGACTGCTGCTAAGCGCTCTAGGCCCATGCCGGTATCAATATTTTTATTGGGCAATGGCTTGAGCAGTCCTCCTTCTTGGCGGTCGTATTGCGTAAAGACAAGGTTCCATATCTCTGCAAAACGGCCGCAATCACACGCAGGACTACAATTTTCTTTCTTGCAGCCAACATCGGGGCCGTAATCATAGAAGATCTCTGAGCAAGGGCCACAGGGGCCATTCGGGCCTTTGGTCTTTGCCTGCGATGGCCAAAAATTGCTCTTATCGCCTAGCTCAACGAGTTGGGCTGGGTTTATTTTGATATCCTTTAGCCAAATGTCCTTAGCTTCTTTATCGTCTTTGTAGACAGAAACCCATAGCTTGTTTTTGGGAAGTTGAATAGCGTCCGTTAGGAATTCCCATGCCCAGGCAATCGCTTCTTTTTTAAAGTAATCCCCAAATGAAAAATTGCCCAGCATTTCAAAGAACGTGTGGTGAAAAGCTGTGACACCGACTTGGGTCAGGTCATCGGTGCGAAGGCATTTTTGCGCGGTCGTGGCGCGCGTGAAGTCGTCAATTTGGCCTAAGAATTGTTTTTTAAATTGCTGCATGCCGGCTGTTGTAAATAACACCGTGGGATCATCTTTTGGGACAAGAGAGTCGCTAGTAATAACTTTGTGCTTTTTTGCGGCAAAGAAGGTTAAGAACTTTTTGCGGATATCAATCGTTGTCATTGTCATAGGAACGTATTGTTTTTAGAATAACATTTTCCGAGAATCCTCGTCGGATAAGATAGCCATAAAGCCGTCGCTGTGCGATAGGCGCGTCTAAGTTTTTATAGCGAAGGAAACGCTTGTGCGCTATTTTTTGTACTGTCTTTTCTTCATCGGCATTGTGGCCGATATCCTGCATGAGGCTCTTAATGACAGCTTCCGCAATGCCTTTTTGGCGCAATTCAGAACTGATGCGGCGATGACCAAAATCTTTGCTCAGGCGCATCTTGGCCCAGTCCTGTGCAAATTTTGCATCATCAAGCAAGTCAAGGCCAGAGAGGTACTGAACAAGCTTGCGAACCATGCTCGATGGATATTGTCGGGCCTTTAATCGCTGCTCGATCTCGGCTTGACTGCGCTGTCGCACCTTTAGAAGACGAAAGCAGTAATTCTTTCCTTTGGTCAATAAAGCATCGTTATCAGCAAGCACAGGCAAAGACTATTTTGCAATAGTGAGTTTTTCGCGGATCTTTTTTTCGATCTGCGTTAAAATCTTCGGATTTTCTTTTAAGAATAAGCGTGCCCCTTCGCGTCCTTGACCGATCTTTTCATTTTCATAAGAGAACCATGACCCAGACTTTACGATCAAGCCTTCCTTGATGCCAAGGTCTAAGATGTCGCTCATGCGTGAAATACCTTCGTCAAAATAGATCTCGAACAAGGCTTCGCGAAACGGTGCGGCGACTTTATTCTTCACGATCTTTGCTTTGACAACATTGCCGACGACCTCTTCGCCCTTTTTGATACTTTCAACACGGCGAAGATCGATGCGAAGTGATGCGTAGAATTTTAAGGCGCGTCCACCGGTCGTTGTCTCAGGAGATCCAAACATCACGCCGATCTTCATGCGGATTTGGTTGATGAAGATGACGCATGTTTTTGATTTGCTGATCGTTGCCGTGAGCTTACGCAGCGCTTGCGACATCAGTCTTGCCTGAAGGCCCATATGCGAGTCACCCATTTCGCCTTCGATCTCAGCGCGCGGTGTTAAGGCAGCCACAGAATCGATAACAACAAGGTCAACGGCATTGGATCGGACAAGGGTTTCTGCTATCTCAAGAGCTTGTTCTCCTGTGTCAGGCTGAGAAACGAGCAGGTCGTCAAGTTTAACACCCAGTGTTTTTGCATAATTAGAATCAAAAGCATGCTCGGCATCGATAAACGCTGCCACGCCGCCTTGTTTTTGGATCTGATTGATAATGCTTAAGGTCAGCGTTGTTTTTCCTGAGGATTCAGGTCCGTAGATCTCGATAACACGTCCTTTGGGTACCCCGCCCACACCGATCGCCGCATCGAGGGCTAAGGAGCCTGTCGGAATGGCTTCGATCTGGACAACAACGTTTTGATTTAAGGTCATGATCGAGCCTTTACCGAATTGTTTTTCAATTTGGCTTAAAGCAAGCTCGAGAGCTTTTTTCTTGTCTGCATGTATTTCTGTTTTCTTTTCTTCTTTCATAAATCCCCCTTTTGGTGTGTAGAAAGTGAATTATACATGACGTGTTTTGACTTGTCAAATGCTAAGCCTTAAGCGCTTAATACATAATATATATATTAATAAATAGTTTTATGATCGGAATTGAAGGGATAAGTAAGCAACGGTTGCGATAGCGGCAGTCTCGACTTTTAAGACATTGGAACCCAGTGTGATCGGGATGCACCCCTGGCCGATGGCGTGGTGAATCTCTTCATCGGTAAAGTCTCCTTCCGGGCCAATAAAGATCAAGATACGATTTTTTGCTTGTAACTGCCCTTGTGTAAGATCGCACAGGCGTTGTGTAGGATCCTTTAAAGATCCGATCAGGGCAAGATCATTCTGGAAGATGCCCGCAAGCGCCTGATCGAATTTTGTTACTGGGTGGACTTTTGGCAAGAAAAAGCGCTGTGATTGTTTGCACGCATTGATCGCCACGTCTTCATAGCGATGGTGGCGACGCGCAAGGTTTTCGGCTGTTTTTGCGATCTCTGTTCTTTGGGTCTTAAGCGGAATGATCTCGTCAATTCCCAGTTCGGTACATTTTTCGATTATGGTTTCAAATTTTGACCTTTTGGGAATAGCACAAGCAAGCACCAGCAAAGGGTATGTTCGCGCTTTTTCATAAAAAGATATGACCTCAAAGATCGCTTCTTTGTGCGATATCGAAGAAATTATTGTGCGCGCTTCAAGTCCTTCTCCGTTAAAAATAGTAACCTCATTGCCGACTTTAAGGCGTAGAACATCGACGAGATGATGTATTTCGTCTTTGTCCAGCAACGAGATGTTTTTCTGGTCTTTATCTAGTTTTGGAGAAAAAAAACGGGGCATTATATTTTTGGGAACCAGGCAGGCTTTCATGTTGATGCCTGCATGGTTCCGAGATGTTTTACTTTTGATCTTCTGGCTCTTGCTTGGAGGGCCGGAAAATGTCAGAGATCGCTATTCCTTCTCAGGAATTTCCTCCGGCATTGGCTCTTCCACAGGATTTTCTTTCAGCGCTTCTACAGGACTTTCTTTTATTTCTTCTTTGCTTTCTTTTTCGTCCTCGCAGCTGACTGTAAATTCACAGGATTTGGGATCTGGAAAGATTACATGACAACCCTGCATCACCGGTGGCAGAGGGCAATCGTCACGATTATTCTCGATGCTTTCTTGCGTCTCGCTGACCAATTTTTCAAGGTCAGGAAATTTTTCGATCAGCTGATTCCATAGATCAGGATTTGCTTCAACCCATTTGGCAAGTTCGTCTGGACTCTCGTAACTCATTTTTATGAGCTGATCGTAGGTATCTTCAAGGTTTGTCTCGCCAGGATCAGTCACTACAGGGTCGGTGCCAACAGGATCAGTCACTACAGGGTCGGTGCCAACAGGATCAGTCACTACAGGGTCGGTGCCAACAGGATCAGTGTTAACAGGATCAGTGTTAACAGGATCAGTGTTAACAGGATCAGTCACTGCAGGGTCAGTGCCAACAGTAACTCCACCACCGGAGTTACCACCAGTAGTATCCCCTCCTCCTGTGCAGGTGCCACCGCCAGTTTGTGTTGAACCGCCTGTAGCAGTGTTTACAGCAACGGTCGCGCATCCGTTACCTGAACAGTTAATATTACCGCTAGAGTTGATCGTTAGCGTGTAATTATTACTGCCATTGGTGAACGTCGCGAGTTGAGAAGCATTATTGGCGACGGCAATACTGAATCCCGAAGGAGTGCTAACAGCTGTATCAAGCTGGCTCGCTGAAGAGGCGTACGTGCCATGGTTGATAAAATAACGTTTTTGCGCGCAGTAGATCTCGTATAAAGATTTTTCAGCACTTTTGACGCGCTGATTATTGATTACTTTTGGAAGCTGTGGGATCGCAAGGGCGGCCAGAATACCCACTACGATTGTAACAACTGTTACTTCGATCGCGGAAAATCCGCTACAGCGTTTTCTCGATGATATCATTTTCCCCTCCCTTTTATAATCATATACCTATAATAACTACATCACACCTAATGAAAGTATATCACAGATGACTATCGTTCGCCTGAAAATAATTCTTAAATGGACCGAGGGGGAGTCGAACCCCCGACCTTCTGATTGCGAACCAGACATTCTCCCAACTGAACTATCGGCCCATTATTTTAAGAAATCTTGCGGTTGTCAAAGCGCTAAGGAATAGTGCTTGAAAAGCTTGGAAGATTAAAGACAGAGGTAACTGTGTACTCAGGATTTGCTAGCGCATCGACTGGCTGTGCCGCGTTAAATCGACCAATGAGCTTTATTTTTACAGAAAACAGGTTTGTTGCCGCATTATTTTGCAAGGTTGGCTCGAAAGTTGTGATATTTTGGAATTTTTGCAATTCAGTAATGCAGTTTGTCGCAGAACTTGTTGTAGTGCAATACTTTACCGTTGATTGAATAGGGTCATGCTGGTAAACATACCAAGTGTCATCCGCATAGTTTGAAGGCGTCGCGGGGGCGTCACGGCGGACCCATAGTCTTCCTGGCGATGCGGCAACGCTGGCTCCCGGTGAGGTCGGATTTCCCGAAGCTTCCAGGATGTGCCGAGAGATATTGTGCATGACCACAGAAACTCTTGAGGCGACGATCGAGCTTTTTGAGGTTCCCTCGAAGGCATTTCGAAGGCTGATATCCATGGAGGCAACGCCGATCATCACAATGCCAGTGATGATGCTAGCCGCAAGAAGTTCGGTAAAAGTAAGTCCGTTGGAATTAGTTAGTTTTCCCCTGTTTAATAGCATGCAGCCTCCGACATGTCCTTGGTTACCTGGCAATACCACTCCACCGTTCCTGTCGCTGGGAATTTTGCCCTACAATCGTAATCGCTTCCCCCTGAGGTAAATGCGCAGGAGTATCCTAAGATATCCGCCGTGATCGCAAGATTTAGGTTTGTATTGATGCCGTTGATGTCGGCTGTTCCAGCTACTGCTGGATAGTATTTTGTATTTTCGTCGAAGAAAAGATCCTGAGCGCTTTTAATAATGTTGAGGTTGAGTTTTGCAGTTTTTTGACGTGTGTCACGCATGACATTTTCGTATTGCGGAACCCCCAAAGCTACGATAACACCGATCGTGATGACAACAAGCACAAGCTCTGTCATTGTTAAGCCAATTTTATTATTTTTGGTATTTTTCATAAGCTTTACCATGTAACATTGAGATCAACTCTGCGTAAACCTGTTGTCGCGTTTTGGGTGCAATTATATTGAGCACTCCCCTGAAAAGCATCCCATCCGGTTGGGGTTGTTGGCCAAGCATGCCAAGCGCTGTCGCAAGTGAGATACCAAGAATTCCACGTGCGTTGATCGACATTAGCGCGCAGATCTTCTAACAGTTGACGCCCGTAGTTTGCAGCTATTGCCTCATCCTCTGACACCGTCGACATTTTTTGTGCCATAGAAAAAGCCCCCAAGGCACCTGCTGCCGCTAATAAGAATATAACGGAGGCGACAACAACTTCAACTAAGGAAACAGCTTGATTTTTTTTCATGTGCGATCCTTTTATTCTGGACAAGCTCCTGCAAAACAAAATGGCATATCCGCATTCTCTTCTATCTTGTAATAGTAAAAATTTACCCCTCCAGAATATGGCTCCTGACAGATAGAAAGACAATCAAAGTTCCCTGGCGTTAATGAGCAACCGCAAGTATACGAAAGAGGTTGACAAGCGCCTTCTGTTGAGTCTTGAAGATCAAGGCCTAAGCCAGTATTTATCGCGCTTGTTGTGACTTGCGCCGTACAACCCGTTGCTGCCGCGTAGGGGTAGTAATAGTTGTGTTTAGCGAAATAAATCTTTTGGGCGGCCTTGATCGTCAGAAGGTTTATTTTTGCTTTTTTTGCATCTGCCTTGCGAATGACCTGCTTGAACCCAAAGACCGTTACTCCAGCTAAAATACCGACGATAACGACGGTGACGATGAGCTCCATCAAGGTTATAGCGAGAGTATTCTTCATTGATCTTCCTGTTCCGCTCCGTGCATTAAAAACTTAAAGAACATCCTTCACAAGTATATCAGAATATTGCCAAATGTCCACACTGTAAGACTTTTCTATCAAGGACATTTTATGACGTGATGCAAGCTTTAATTAATAGCACGTGCCAGTTCCTGCTGTGCAAGTAGGATTAATGGCTTGTGTCGCTGCAATACACCAGCTCGGAGTTGCTAGATCAGGATGACATCCTTGACAAGAAAAGCCAGATCCGTTGTTCCCGGTGCATTGATACACGATGTCCGTAGGTTGCAAGATATCCAGATTGAGATTTTGGTTGATGTCGCTGATAAGAACACTTCCAGCGGTTTGAGGATAGTAGACATCATTCTTGTTATGATACATCTCTTGCGCGCCTTTCATGAGATGGATCATGGCTCTCACATCACGCTGCTTGGCTTTTTGAACGGTTTTTAAATATTGTGGAACACCGAATCCTGCCAGGATCCCAATAATGACAGCAACGAGTAAGATCTCGATATAGGTAAAGGCTTTTTTATTATTTGTTGATCGCATAGGCCCTTCTTTCTAAAAAACTAATATCCTCCAGTATTGAACGTTGAGAAGTTCCCTGTACCCGTGATGGCGCCGTTTCCGTGCGTGAAAATAATGCTTCCTAAGGTGCCGGAGCCAGGAACGGTGATCGTGTAGGCGTTCGCTCCACGGTTGGTTACAGTTGGCTCGCCAAAGTATTTTCCTGCAAAAGGTATTCCTAGGGCTGTTGCATTTGCAGGACAGTCTGTGTAGTCGTTGCCTCCAAGCATGGCACAGGCATCCAACGCTGTACGCATCGGCCCAATAACACCTAAGGCTTCCTTGGCTTTGGCAAAATATAATGCCGCAGAGATCTTGGGCATCGCCACACTCGCTAAAATAGCGATAATGATGATAACGATAATGACTTCAAGAAGCGTGAAGCCGGATTTGTTGTTAGCGCTCAGAGGATCCTCCCGCCTATACGAGAAACCCCTCATAGGATCTATGCTTGATCCTATGAGGGGTTTTGCTCGCGCATTTTTAATAATTCGTCGAGCTAAAGTTAGCGAAGTTCCCTGTTCCTGAAATAGCGCCGGTATTATGA
>Ga0172367_10000975_pt1 | contig 43008 bp, 36 predicted proteins | sample Lak10m_FD_114542 | JGI IMG/M metagenome (GOLD analysis project Ga0172367, IMG submission 114542) | Freshwater microbial communities from Kabuno Bay, South-Kivu, Congo - kab_022012_10m | ecosystem: Environmental > Aquatic > Freshwater > Lake | place: Democratic Republic of the Congo: South-Kivu...
ACACTCGTCAATTGTTCGTTTGTATTATTAAAGAGCTGTCGCTTCACCAGTTACCCCGGCTGCGAAGAGGTGCGCATTCTACAGACTTTCAACTTCTCGTCAACTAGAATTTACATCTTTTTTAATTTTTAGCATAAAGGATCAAAGCTAAAAATTTTAATCTTTTCCTGACATTGATGCTTTGGGTTGCGGGGACAGGATTTGAACCTATGACCTTCGGGTTATGAGCCCGACGAGCTACCGAGCTGCTCCACCCCGCGTCAGCGAAGTCCAGCACTATATCGAAGCAATTAGATTTCGTCAAATAAAATTTGAAAATATCTTTACTACTACCGCCTATCTAGCTTCAAGTCACGATTTTAAGGATGCACTGAGTAAGTCGTTATTCCCGCGTAGGCGGGAATCTAGTTTATTGATTTAACTGGACTCCCGCCTTCGCGGGAGCGACGAGCGTGGACCTAATCAGCGTTTCCTTAAGTATTGCAAACAAAGGGCCGCGTTAGCGGCCCTTTGTTTTTCTTTATGATTCTTTTTTGCCCGTCATGATCAACACTCCAAGAAAACCATGGCACAAAAACCGTATCGTTATGACTTCAGCGCAACCAAAACCTCATCCAACATTTTTTTGGCATCTCCAAACAACATGCGATTGTTCTCTTTATAGAACAGCGGATTCTCAATGCCAGCATAGCCGGTGGCCATACCACGCTTCATCATGATGGAGGTTTTAGCTTTCCAAACTTCTAGTACAGGCATGCCTGCAATAGGACTGCCTGGCTCATCCTGTGCGGCAGGATTCACAATATCGTTCGCCCCAATGACCATAGACACATCGGTATCAGGAAAATCAGGATTAATCTCATCCATCTCCATCACAATGTCGTAAGGCACTTTGGCTTCAGCCAACAATACGTTCATATGGCCAGGCATACGACCGGCGACCGGATGGATACCGAAGCGTACGTTGACACCTTTTTCACGCAACACTTGCGTAATCTCATTAACTGCATGCTGTGCTTGGGCTACCGCCATACCGTATCCGGGCACGATGATCACACTCTTAGCTTCACGCAGCAGTTCGGCAGTCTCAGCAGCGCTGATAGACACAACCTCGCCCGCTGGTTGTGTATTTCCGTCTACCTTTTTAGCAGGCTTGCTGGCACCACCACCGAACCCCCCCGCAATGACGCTGAAAAAATTACGGTTCATCGCACGGCACATTATGTAGGACAAGATGGCGCCACTGGATCCAACTAGCGCACCAGTAACAATTAACAAATCGTTGTTCAACATGAAACCGGTTGCTGCTGCGGCCCAACCTGAATAACTATTCAGCATAGACACCACAACTGGCATATCCGCACCACCAATCGCCATCACCATGTGAATACCGAACAACAGTGCAATTACGGTCATCACCATCAACGCCACCATGCCCGCACCGACTGCCTCGGCATGCAGAAATTGCCAGCCGAATGTGATGACGAGCAACAGCCCTAACAGATTCATAAAGTGACGCCCAGGCAGCAACAGCGGCTTGCCGCCTATCTTGCCAGCGAGCTTACCGAAGGCAATAAGCGAACCAGAAAAGGTCACTGCACCAATCAAGATGCCAAGATAAACTTCAATCTCGTGGATTCCCTTTTCTGCGCTCGACAGATTCAGTGATGCCATCGGATCAATGTAATTGGCAAAGCCAACCAAGCAGGCAGCAAGACCCACCATACTGTGCATCAGCGCGACCAACTCGGGCATCTGGGTCATCTGCACCTTGCGTGCGGCATAAAGTCCAACACTGGCCCCCACCAACATCGCGCCGATTATCCAAGGTAGGCCGGACATCCCGACACGCGGACCAAATACAGTGGCTAACACGGCAATCGCCATACCTAGCATGCCGTAGAAATTACCGCGTCGCGATGTCTCGGGATTGGAAAGACCGCCGAGACTCAAGATAAACAGAATAATCGCACCAATATATGAAACTGTAGCCAAGCTCGTAGACATCATGATTTATCCTTATTTGCGGAACATCGACAGCATGCGTTTGGTAACGGCAAAGCCACCGAACATATTCACCGCAGTCAGCGCAATGCCAACTACCGCCAACCAGCGTATCCAGCCGTCTGGACGCTCCAACCCTAATGTCAGCGGTGGAGCGATCTGCACCAGCGCACCAATGGCGATGATGCTACTAATCGCATTAGTGACACTCATCAGCGGAGTATGCAGGGCCGGGGTAACGTTCCAAACTACCATGTAGCCGACAAAACAAGCGAGCACGAACACCGTGAAGTGACCAAGGAATGCCGCAGGCGCGTAAGCACCCATCAGCAAGAACAGCGAGGTTGTAATACCCAATATCACAGCGATCTTGCCTGCCGATGCCGGCGCACCAGCCCCATGCCCTTGCTTGACCGGAGCAGCACTCGGCTGTGCAGCCGGTTTAGCCGCCACAGGTGGCAATTTAGGTGGAGGTGCAGGCCAAGTGATTGCGCCATCCTTGATAACGGTCAGACCACGGATGGCATCATCTTCCATATTGACGTTGATAATGCCGTCCTTGGTCTTGCATAACTCTTCGGTCAGACGGAACAAATTAGTGGCGTACAAGGTTGACGACTGTTTGGCTAAACGACTATTCAGATCGCCGTAGCCGACGATGGTCACGCCATGCTTGACTACCGCTTTACCCGGCTCGGTCAGTTCGCAATTGCCGCCGCGCTCTGCCGCCATATCAACGATGACACTGCCCTGCTTCATGCTTTTTACCATCTCAGCAGTGATGAGTTTGGGCGCGGGTTTGCCGGGAATCAACGCAGTTGTAATGATGATGTCTACTTCTTTAGCTTGTTTCGCATACATCTCGCGCTGTGCCTGCTGGAAGCCTTCACTCATCACCTTGGCGTAACCGCCACCGCCGCCGCCTTCTTCCTCATACTCAACTTTAACGAACTCACCACCCAACGATTTAACCTGGTCGGCCACTTCGGCACGCGTATCGTTGGCGCGCACGATAGCACCTAAGCCAGCGGCAGTACCAATGGCAGCCAGACCGGCCACACCGGCACCTGCGATAAAAACTTTGGCTGGAGGAACCTTGCCCGCCGCCGTAATCTGTCCATTGAAAAATCGACCGAATACATTAGCGGCCTCGATGACAGCGCGATAGCCCGCCACACCTGCTTGCGAAGTTAATGCGTCCATCTTCTGGGCGCGGCTCAACATACGAGGCAGGCAATCAATCGCCAACACCGTCGCTTTCTTCGCGGCGAGTTGCTGCATGAGTTCAGGATGCTGTGCTGGCCAGATGAAGCCGATCAAAGTGCCGCCTTCGCGCATCAACTCAACTTCGGCGCTGCTAGGAACACTCACTTTTAACACGACATCAGATTCAGCCCACAGCTTGGCGGCGCCCTCGACAATCTCAGCTCCGGCAGCACGATAACTGTCGTCACTAAAATCCGCGCCGTCACCTGCACCCGCTTCGATTGCGACATTGAAACCAAGCTTAACGAGCTTTTCTACGACGTCTGGTACGGTCGCGACACGCCTTTCGCCTGCAAACGTTTCCGCAGGAATGCCTATACGCATGAATATCTCCCCCTGAAATAGTGTAACTACTCGGCAATACAGTAAGTGCTCTTCGAACGGCTCACAACCGACAATACTATCGGCGTAAACCTGAAAAATTTTGGCGGGCGATTATAACCTAATCATCCCTCCAGATAGCGCAACGTTCTCCGTTATAATCCGCCCGATTATGCCTTTTACAGCTTGACGTCACATGACCTTCATTCGTCCGCTCCCCGAACTCCTCATCAACCAAATCGCCGCAGGCGAAGTGATCGAACGCCCCGCATCCGCGCTGAAAGAGTTACTGGAAAACAGTCTGGATGCGGGCGCGACTGACATCAGCGTGCAACTGGAGGCTGGCGGCATCAAATTGCTGCGCATCCGCGACAACGGACGCGGCATCGCCCAAGAGGAACTAGGCTACGCACTGATGCGTCACGCCACCAGCAAAATTGCCACTTTGGACGACCTGCAAAGTGTCGCCAGCATGGGCTTTCGCGGCGAGGCATTAGCCAGTATGGCCGCCGTCGCGCAACTCACGCTCACCAGCCGCACCGCAGCTGCTCCCCACGCCCACCAGATCACTGCCATGGATGGGCAATTAAGTTCACCCGCTCCGGCCAGCCATGCTGTCGGCACGACCGTGGAGATGCGCGAGCTGTATTTCAACACCCCGGCACGGCGTAAATTCCTCAGAACCGAAGCCACCGAATACGCCTATTGCGAAGAAGCCTTCAAACGTATCGCCCTGTCGCGCCCTGATGTCGCTTTTTCACTGCAACACAATGGCCGTACCATCTGGCAACTCGCCGCAGGACAAGATGAACTCAAACGCGTGACCCAATTCTTGGGGGCAGAATTTGGCGATGCGGCGGTGGCGGTATCGCGACAAGCTGCCAATCTAAGCTTGGAAGGCTTTGCCGCCCTCCCCGCCTACTCCAAGTCCTCGCGCGACGCCCAATATTTCTTCATCAATGGACGCTTCGTGCGCGACAAGGTCGCCAGTCACGCCCTGCGTCTTGCCTATCAGGACATCCTGCATCACCAGCGCCATCCGGCTTACGCCCTGTTCCTCACCATGCCGCCGTCCGGTGTGGACGTGAACGTGCATCCCGCCAAAAGCGAGGTGCGCTTTCGCGAAAGCCAGGGCATACACCAGTTCATCTTCCATACTTTGCAACAGGCTCTGGCCATTCCCGCACAAGGTACGGCCAGCGTCCCGACTGCCGCGCCGGCACAAGCCACGCAACACAACTTCAGCCTCGCCCAGAACAATGCCGCATATCAAATTTGGGAAATGCAAAGTGCTGCCGGATCAGGCAGGGATGGAGGAGTAAATCAAGGAGCAGGAGAGAACACGCATAACGCTTTTGCTCCGCCCTTACTCAGTGCCGCAACAGATGTGCCCCTTCCCCCACCCCAAGAAGGCGTGCCGCCGCTGGGCTACGCACTCGCGCAACTGTTGGGCATCTATATCCTTGCGCAAAATGCACAGGGTTTAATTGTGGTGGACATGCACGCCGCGCATGAACGCATCGTCTATGAAAAGCTCAAAACCGCCTTGGATGCTGAACAGGTCGCCACCCAACCGCTACTCATCCCAGTGAGTTTCTATGCCGAGGCACTGGACATCGCCACGGTGGAAGCCAGCCTAGATGCTTTACACAGACTGGGCTTCGACATCGCGCCGCTGTCGCCCACCACGCTCGCGGTACGCGCCATGCCAGTGATGCTCAAACAATCCGAAGCCGAAGCCGTGGCGCGCGAAGTCATCAACGAACTACGCGAATTCGGCGCTAGCCGCGTGCTCACCGAGCGCCGCAATTCACTGCTCAGCACGCTAGCCTGCCATGGTGCCGTGCGCGCCAACCGCGCCTTGAGCGTCACCGAAATGAATGCCCTGCTGCGCGAAATGGAACAGACCGAACGCTCCGGCCAATGCAACCACGGCAGGCCGACTTGGTTCCAAATCACACTGGGCGAGCTCGACAAGATGTTTATGCGCGGGCAATAACGGGAGGGAACTATCCGTCGGGCTAAACCGATAAATATCCGAGCGACTTTACAAAACTGGTCGTTATAATCAGAACCATCAACACCGCAAACAAACTAAAAATGCGACCCTCACATGCCTTGCAAACGCACCGACTAGCGATCCGCGAGATCGCCATGCGTCATCGCGTGCGCAACGTGCACGTGTTCGGCTCTGCCTTGCATGGCAGCGACACCGAGGACAGCGACCTCGACTTGCTGGTCGAGCCGACAGCAGAAACCACACTGATGGACATCGCGAAAATCCAGCTTGAAGTTGCGCAACTACTTCATGTCAGCGTGGATGTGCTGACACCCAACGCCCTACCCGACAAATTCCGCGCGCAGGTGATGGCGGAAGCCGTTGCCGTATGAGCAGAACCTACGCTCTACGCAAAATGGAACGACGCAACGATGGCTGGTCTACTGAAGGGAAATATCCGCGATGATGAAGACAATATTAAAGAAACTCACCATTAAAAAATTTAGAGCATTAAACAATGTTGAAATTGAATTTGGCACCCACGTCACCGTTATCTGTGGAAAAAATGGAACTTCAAAGTCATCTATACTCGGCATAGCTGCTCAGATATTTAGCTTTAAGAAAGATTACATAAAAGGCGAACCGCTAAAGTTTAAATCCATCACAGGATCGAATTTCAAGTCATTACCAAACGAACATTTCCGATTCTCAGACAAGTACGACGTGCCTGGCTCTCTTGATGTCGCAATAGAGCTTTATGATGGCTATAGCCACAGCAATGCCACCGCCGAACTTGAGCTCATGAAGCGGGGTAATGTTGCTAGGCCTGTTGTAAGAAAAAATTCCACGGTAGAAAAAGGCAACGAAAGCCGAAATTTTACGCAACCAGTTATTTTCCTAAGCTTGAGGAGACTACAACCAATAGCTTCCAGAGAATACAAAGTGCGCGATTTCGCCTACTTAGATGCACATAAACAAAAATTCATTAACCTGAATAACGAGCTGCTCAATAAAACATCGTCATCTGCAACTGGCACCGGAGGATCAATCAACTCAGCAGTAGCTCATGCAAACAACTACGACCAAGATTCTGTATCAGCGGGCGAGGACAATGCCGGACAAATCATTTTGGCGCTGATGTCATTCAGAAAGCTCAAAGAAGAATATGCAGACTATAAAGGTGGCCTCTTATTAATTGATGAAGCAGATGCTGGTTTATTTCCTGCGGCTCAAACAAAACTACTAGAAATCCTAGACAGAGAGTGCAACGAACTCAACCTTCAAGTGGTGATGACATCTCACTCCCCGACTCTAATTGAGAGCATATATGAGTCAAGCAAAAAGTATCCACGTAAATTCAAAACAATCTACCTCAGCGACACTTTTGGTCCAATTCAAACAAAGCACGACATCTCTTGGCCTGAAATCTATTCCGACTTGCTTACCATAACGGTCGCGGCTTCAGATGATGTGTCATTGCCCAAGATAAACGTATATTTCGAAGATAAAGAAGGGGCTGATTTCTTCAACAAACTAATCGCCAGACACTCAAGTAAGAAATTCATCAATCAACTAAAAAATGTATCGCTTGGATGTTCAAACTATATTCAACTGGTACAAAAAGGCGTTCCTGAATTCTCCATCAAGAGCTTGATCGTATTAGATGCGGATGCTGAAAATGGAAAGAATCTGAACTCTATTGTTTTACTGCCAGGGAAACTTCCTCCCGATCAATTGATATTTGAATTTCTTTACAACATCCCCCCCGATGATGCGATATGGAAAAACACCATCAATTTCACAAGACCAGCATTCACTCGCAGTGCTTCGCAGATAATAAGCAGGTTATCTATTAGTGGTAATTCAGTCGATCTCAAACCACTTATTGCTGCTTTCAGGGATGGAGATGCAAAGGAGTCCAAGAAGAAACTTCGCGAGGTATTTAAAGCGTTTTACAAAACCACCGACTTTCAATCCTTCCTTAATCTCAAAGGAAAAAGCAATCCGTGGCAAAGATGGATTGATGACAATCAGGATTCCCTCAATGAGTTCAGATCACTATTTGCAGCTCGTCTCGCAAAAACCATGCGGGACGGGCACGGCGTTGACTCATCAAATTTGCATTTGATTGAGAGTAAATAGGCGACTCGAGCTATTCATCAACACCACTCTTTAAGAGGTCTCCTATGTATTCCAACAAACTTTACACACCTTTGCGCTACCCCGGAGGAAAAGCAAAGTTCGCCCCATTCATCGCGAAAGTGATGGAAACAAACGGACTCGCTGGCAGCCATTATCTAGAGCCATATGCTGGCGGTGCTGGAGTTGCACTTGAGTTGCTATATCACGGGCACGCTGGTCATGTACACATCAACGATCTTGATCCCGCAGTTTATTCATTCTGGATTGCAGTTACCCAAAAACCGGATGAGCTATTAAGACTCCTGAATGACACCCCCGTCACCATGGAACAATGGTTCAAGTGGCGATCAATTTTGCGTGGCGAGGTTGCTGTTGATTTTGTTGAACGCGGCTTTGCAACCCTGTTCATGAATCGTACGAACCGTTCTGGAATACTGAAAGGCGGTGTCATTGGGGGGTTGACTCAAAGCGGAAGTTACAAACTTGATGCCAGATTCAAAAAAGATGTTTTGGCCGCAAGAATTCTAAAAATTGCGAATCACGCAAGCCACATCACTGTGCACTGCGAGGATGCTCTAACTCTAATCCAACAAAGCGAAAAAATACTTCCAAAGCAATCGCTGATTTATTTAGACCCTCCTTACTATGTAAAAGGGCAGGGCCTGTACCGGAATTTTTATAAGCACAACGATCACCTTCAAATCGCCGAGGCGCTACAGTCCAGAGAATTCGCACTTCCCTGGGTTGTGTCTTATGACAACGCCACTGAAATTTGCGATATGTACCAATTTAGCAAACGGCTCGAATACAACTTAAATTACACCGCTCAAAAACGCTATATCGGAAACGAGGTAATGTTTTTCAGCAAGAACCTCACTGTTCCCCAAAGCGAAATCCCCCAAATAAAACTTGTAGCGTAATAAATTGAGGTGGCGATACAACACCAAATTTTTACCGCAAAATAATTCATCACCTCTTCCATTTTTCAACTCATTGAACTCAGCCATCTCCACCACCCGCATCGCCTTTGCCTCCTTCATCGGCACCGCCATCGAGTTCTACGATTTCTACATCTACGGCCTTGCGGTGGCGATGGTGATCGGGTCGGTGTTCTTTCCAAACGGCGATGCCACGGCGCAATCGCTGAATGCCTTTCTCACCTTCGGCATCGCTTTCCTGGCACGTCCCATCGGTGCCTTGCTGTTCGGGCATTTCGGCGACAGGGTGGGAAGAAAAGCGACGCTGGTCGCTTCGCTGCTGGTGATGGGTGTTGCCACTACGCTCATCGGCGTGCTGCCCAGTTACGAGATGGTCGGCTGGGTCGCACCCGCACTGCTGTGTCTGTTGCGTTTTGCTCAGGGCATAGGCCTGGGCGGTGAGTGGGGTGGTGCGGCGTTGCTGGCGGCAGAGCATGCGCCCAAAGGTCGGCGCGGCTGGTTCGGCATGTTCCCGCAGTTAGGGCCGCCGGTCGGTTTTCTACTCGCAGTGGGTAGTTTTTTATTGCTGGCGCACACACTGGACGACGCACAGTTCCGCGCCTGGGGCTGGCGCATCCCGTTCCTGGCCAGTGCGGCATTGGTCGTCGTCGGTCTGTACGTACGCCTCAAGCTCACCGAAACGCCGGTGTTCGCCCAAGCACTGCAAGCACATCAACCGGCCAAACTGCCGCTGCGGGAACTCTTCACCCATCACAGCAAACCATTGTTGTTGGGCGCGTTGGCGATGGTGGTGTGTTATGCGTTGTTCTATATCGCGACGGTGTTCGCGCTGAGTTTCGGCGTGAGCAAACTGGGCATCCCGCGCACGCAGTTCCTATCCATGCTGTGCGTCGCCATCGTCTTTATGGCCGCTGCCACACCGCTCGCCGCATGGGCGGGTGACCGTTACGGCCGCCGCCCGGTGTTGTTGCTGGCGGGAAGTGGCGCAGCCATGTGCGGCTTCCTGCTCGCGCCCATGCTGGGCAGTGGCTCGCTATGGCAGATCACCGCTTTCCTGAGCATTGCGCTGTTCCTGATGGGTGCGACCTTTGCACCGATGGGCGCGTTGCTGCCGGAACTCTTCCCGACCGCAGTGCGCTACAGCGGCGCGGGCACGGCATATAACTTGGGTGGCATCTTGGGTGCATCGCTGGCACCGTATATTGCGCAACAACTGGTACTGCATGGCGGACTTGCCTGGGTGGGCGGCTATATCTCGGTAGCGGCAGCCATCAGCGTGATGGCGGTGTTCCTGTTGCACGAGACGCGTGACAAGGAACTAGCGTGAAAATCCTCTATCCACGAAACACACTAAAGGGGTTAAGCAGGGATGGGCGTTTTGCCCAACTCGCAAAGGCACGAAATGTCGCCCCGCGTTTGTTCGTGATTTTTGTGTCTTTCGTGGACTGATTTTTTGTATATGAATACTCTCCCTCGCGCTATTTTCCTGATGGGTCCCACCGCTTCCGGCAAAACCGGCGTCGCGGTGGAGTTATTGCAACGCATGGATGTGGAACTCATCAGCGTCGATTCTGCGCTGGTGTACCGCGACATGAACATCGGCACCGCCAAGCCGGATGCCACCACTTTGCAGCGCGCGCCACACTACCTTATCGACATCATCGATCCAACCGAAAGCTACTCCGCCGCAGCCTTCCGCACTGATGCCCTGCGCCTGATGGCCGACATCACCGCGCGCGGCAAGATACCGTTGTTAGTGGGCGGCACCATGCTGTATTTCCGCGCCTTGCAGAACGGCTTGAGCGACCTACCCGTCGCCGATCCGGCGGTACGCGCCGAACTCGACCGCATCATCGCCGACCACGGCATCGTCAAGCTGCATCAGCAACTCGCACGGGTAGACGCACCGACCGCCGCGCGTCTCGCACCCAATGACACGCAACGCATCCAGCGCGCCATGGAAGTGTATCTACTTACCGGTACGGCGATGTCTGAGCTACTGAAGAACAAGCCTGATAACACCCTGCCGTATCGAACACTGAACATCGCACTCCTGCCCAGTGACCGGGCCGTATTGCACAACCGCATCGCGACGCGTTTCAAGCAAATGATGGAACAGGGCTTAGTGGAAGAGGTGCGCGACTTGCGCGAGAAATATGTGTTGCAGCCTGAGTTGCCGTCCATGCGCTGCGTGGGTTATCGCCAAGCCTGGCAATACTTGGACGGCGAAATCAACGAAATGCAATTATTCGAAACCGGGGTCGCCGCCACGCGCCAATTGGCCAAACGCCAACTCACCTGGCTGCGCTCCACCCCCGATGTCACCGCCATCGACTGCCTGTCCGACGACCTCACGCAACAAGTACACAAAGTCATTTCGCTATAAGCGACCGTTCACCTCAGCGCATGGCCACATCCGTGTCACGACGGCGCAGTAATTTGAGCTTGTTACTGATGTCATCAACGAAGGTGAATACCACTGGCACCACGAACAAGCTGATGACTGTAGAGGTGATCAGACCGCCGATCACGGCAGTCGCCATCGGCATGCGGAAACTGGGGTCGGCGCCCAAGCCCATCGCAATGGGCAACATACCGGCACCCATAGCGATGGTGGTCATCACGATAGGGCGCGCACGTTTCGAGCAGGCATCTAGCAAAGCATCGCCCAAGCTCATACCCATGTCGCGTCTGGCCATGATGGCGTAGTCCACCAGCAGGATGGAGTTCTTGGTGACGATACCCATCAGCATCAACAGGCCGATCAGCGAGGGCATGGAGAAGCTGCTGTGCGTGACCAGCAGCGCCACGAATGCGCCACCGAAGGCAAAGGGCAAGGCCGCCAAAATGGTGACGGGTTGCAAGAAGTCTTTGAACAGCAACACCAGCACGATGTACACGCACATCACGCCGGTGAGCATGGCCAGACCGAAGCTGCCGAACAACTCCTGCATGCGTTCCACGTCACCGGACTCGGCGCGCTTCACACCGGCTGGCAACTGCACCAAGCTAGGCAGCTTGTTCACTTCGGCCAGCACGTCACCGAGTTGTCTGCCGTTCAGTTCGACGTTGATCGCGACGTTGCGGCTGCGGTCCAAACGACTGATCTGCGCAGAGCCGCTGCTCATGCTGATGTCGGCGACATTGCCCAGCATCACATTGCCGTTCTTGCCGCGCACTGGCAAACGTGCCAGCACGTCGATCTGCTGCCGCGCCGACTCGGGCATGGACACGCGTATCGGCACCTGGCGTTGCGGCAGGTTGAGCTTGGCTAAGGCCACGCTGTAATCACCCGCCGTGGCAATGCGCACCACGTCACCGACACTCTCGGCAGTCACGCCCAGATCGGCCATACGCGCGAAGTCGGGACGGATGCTGATCTCGGGACGCACCAGACTGGCGGTGGAAGTGACGTTACCCAAACCTTTGACCGTGCGTATCTCGCGCTCCACGGTGCGCACCGCAGCGATCAGTGCGGCGGCATCGTCGCTCTTGAGCAACAGCTGCAATTTCTCGCCGTTGTCGCCCATGCCGATGGCGATGCGCGCACCGGGCAGATCTTTAAGCTTGTCGCGTATTAATTTCTCCACGCCGCTCTGGGTGAGCTTGCGCTCGGAGCGATGCGTGAGCTTGATCGTCAGGTTAGCTTTGCGTACATCCGACTCACTGCCTGCCGAGAATATATCGCCACTCGCGCCGCGCCCCACGGCTGCGAACACTTGTTTCACATCCGGCAACTGAATCAACAACACGCGAGCCTGCTCGGCCAGCGCAGCGCTCTCCTCCAGCGTGCTGCCGGGGGGTAACTCCAAAGTCACTTGGGTCTGTGCCTTATCGGCGGGGGGCACAAAGCCGCTGGGCAACAGCGGGATGAGCATCAGCGAACTAATGAAGAAAGCAATGGCCAGCAGCGTGGTTGCCAAGCGATGGCCCAGACACCATTGCGCCGCGCGCAGATACCAGTTCATCAGCGCGCTTTCCTTCTCCACCACTACCGAAGGCTTGAGCAGATAGGCCGCCATCATGGGCGTGAGCAAACGCGCCACCACCAGCGAAGCCATGATCGCCAAGGCCGCCGTCCAGCCGAACTGTTTGAAGAACTTGCCGGGGATGCCTGCCATAAAGGCGGTAGGCAGGAACACCGAGACCAAAGTGAAAGTGGTGGCAACCACGGCCAGACCGATCTCGTTGGTCGCTTCCATCGCCGCCTGATAAGGCGACTTACCCATGTGCAGATGGCGCGTGATGTTCTCAATCTCGACGATGGCATCGTCCACCAAGATACCCACCACCAGCGCCAGCGACAGCAGCGTCACGGTGTTGAGGGTGAAGCCCAGATACTGCATGCCGATGAAGGTCGGTATCACCGACAAAGGCAAAGCTGCCGCCGAAATTAGGGTGGCGCGCGCATCGCGCAAGAACCACCACACCACCAGCACCGCGAGGATCGCGCCCTCGTAGAGCAGGTGCATAGAGCCTTCGAAATTCTCCTGCACGCGCTCGAAAGAGTTGAAGGCTTCGGCGATCTGCATGTGGCTGTGCTCGGCATTGAGCTTGTCCACGGTCTTCTTCGCCTTCTGCGCCACGCTCACTTCACTGCTGCCCTTGGTGCGCGTGATCTCGAAAGCGATGACGGGCTTGCCGTCCAGCGTGGCGTAAGTGTGCCTATCCATGCGCGTGTCGCGCACGGTCGCAAGTTGGTCGAGACGATAATGGCGTCCGTCCGCCAGCACGATGTCCATCGCGGCCAATTCCTGCACAGTGCTGACCGTCGCCAGCGTGCGTATCGATTGCTCCGCCCCGCCCACGTCGCCGCGCCCACCCGAGGATTCCTGCTGAATCTTTTTGATCTGGCGCGAGATGTCGGCCAGCGACACATTCAATGCCTGCACCTTGAGCGGATCGATCTCAACATGAATCTCGCGATCCACGCCGCCGATGCGCGTCACCTTGCCCACGCCCTGCGTCGCCAGCAACGCCTTACTGACATCGTTATCGACGAACCACGACAAGTCCTGCTCGTCCATGCGGTCGGACGAAATGGTGTAGGTGAGGATGGCACGCCCCGAGGTGTTGACCTTGGAGATGATGGGCTCTTTAAGATCGTTGGGCAGATCCGAGCGGATGCGGCTGATGGCATCGCGCACATCGTTCACCGCCTCGCTGACATCCTTCTCCAGATTGAACTCCACCGACACCAGTGCCTGTCCGTCAGTGATGTTGGCGTAGACATGCTGCACCTGTCCGAGACTGGCGACGGCGTTCTCGATCTTGCGCGCCACCTCGGTCTCCATCTGTGCTGGCGCTGCACCTTCCAGCTTGGCGGTGATGGTGACGACCGGCAGTTCGATGTCGGGGAAATCCTGCACCATCATCGCTTTGTAGCTGCCCAAGCCCACCAGCGTGAGCATGATGAACAGCAGGATGGATGGGATGGGGTTACGTATGGCCCAGGCGGAAAGATTCATATCAGCTCCACTTAGATGTTGCTATGCAATTCAAGCGACAAAGCACTGGCCGCCTTGAGCTTGGGCAGAGTGGTCACCACATTGACCAGATCGCCATCACTCAGGAAACCCGCACCACTCGCGACGATTTGCGCGTCAGCGCTCAAACCGTGTAGCACTTCGATACGGTCGCCATCGCGTCGCCCGGTCTCGATCTTGAGTTGTGCCACACGACCATCCTTGCCTACTTTGTAAACATAGGCGTAGCCGTCGCGTATCACCACCGCACCCTGCGGCACAGTCAGCGCGTCGCGCTTGCCCAATTCAAACTCGCCCTCGGCGAACATACCGGCGCGCAACGACGATGCACCGGACAAAGCGATATACGCGTAGCCGCTGCGCGTCACCGCATCCAGTCCAGGCGCGATGCGTGTCACCACCCCTTGCGCGGTATCTTCACTACCGTCATGCACGCTGACCTTGTGGCCAACGCGCACGAGTTGCAATTGTGCGGCAGTCAGTTCCGCGCGCCATTCCAGCTTGCCCTGACGGATCATGCGGAACAGCTCAGCCCCCTGCTGCGACACCGAACCCAAAGTCGCATTGCGCGCCGAGATCACACCGTCATCCGGTGCCACGATATGGGTGTATTGCACTTTCAGGCGCGCGCTCTGTAGACGCGCTGCGGCCGCTTGTTTCTGCGCCTTGGCGATGGCGGCTGCGTTGGCAAACTGTTGCATCTCTTGCGCACTCATCACACCCGCGTCCTTGATACTCGCGGCGCGCTTGGCATTGGCTTCGGCCTCGTCATAGCGTGCGCTGGCTTCGTCATAAGCCGCCTGTTGCTGTTGCATGTCCGCAGCCAAAGTCTCGTCGGATAGTTTTGCCAATACTTCACCCTTCTTTACTTTGTCACCGATATTGGCGCGCAGCTCGACCAGACGCACCCCGCCCACCTCAGCACCAATGATGGCCTCCTGCCAAGCCAACACTGGCCCACTGGCCGACAAGCGTTGCGGCCAATCACGCAACTCGGGCGCCACGGTAGTGACAGTGAGTGCGGGCTTGACCGCATCGGCAGCGGCGGGTTGCGCCGGCTTGCCGCCGCGCAGCACAAAGAACGCCGCGACCGCGATAACGACGACGATGGATAAGATGATTTTGCTTTTGCTCATGGTGTGCTCCTATTACTTGCTATCGTTTTCGGCCAACTTGTCGGTACGCGCTGCACGCTCCCAACCGCCGCCCAATGCTTTGTACAACGCGATCCAGGACGAGACACGCTCGCGCTCCAGTGCCGCTGCGTTATCTTGTGACTGCAACCAGACACGGCGCGCATCTTCTAACGCCATACGATTGCTCAGCCCGGTGTCATAACGCGCTTGGGTAGCGTTGAACAACTGCTGATATCTGTCTTGTGCCTGATGCGCGCTCTTGGCTCTATCGTTGGCGACATTCAAACGCACCAGACTATCTTCCACATTGCGCACTGCTTCACGCACCGTTTTTTGATAACTGGCTTGTGCATAGTCGTAGCGCGCTTGTGCGGCATCCACATTGGCACTGGCCCGTCCGCCGCTGAATAAGGGGATGGACAAGCTGGGGCCGAACGACCAGGTGGGCACTACCGCGCTACGACCACCCTGCGAGATGTGATTGCTGGCCACTGAACCTAGCAACGTCAAGCTGGGATACATCGCCGCCTTGCTCGCGCCGATGTCAGCACTGGCTGCGGCCAGATTCAATTCGGCGATGGCCACATCGGGACGCTGACTCAGCGCGTGTGCCGCGACACTGCTCACGTCCGTTTCATCGGGCTGCGGAATCTGTCCGTTTTTTTCCGCCAAACGTGTCGTCAAGGTGTCGCGATCTATGCCAGTCAGCGCAGTAAGACGGTTGAACACCCTTGCACACTCACCCTGCTTGGCACTGTAGGCCGAATCGCCCTCCGCCTCGCCCACCTGCGCGCGCGCCGCATCCATAGGCGAGGCTAATCCTGCACCCGTCTTGAGGTCGGTCAACTCGCGCACCGTGGCGCGCGAGTGCTTGCTCTGCTCAGCGGTGGCCAAGCCAGCTTCACACTGGCGCAGCTCGACATACACATCTGCCACCTCGGCCGCCAATGAGATACGCGCGTCATGCCAGGACACTTCGCTGGCAGTGAAGCGCGCCTGTGCAGCTTGCGCAGTACGGCGATTTTTACCGAACAGATCCAACTCCCAACTGGCATCGAAACCCACCTTGTTGTTGGTCTGCACGAACACCTGCTGACCAAACGCCATACGGCTGCGTGTGGAACTCGCGCCCAATGACAACGTAGGGTAATAGACACCCGTGCTGGCAGTCTCGATAGCACGTGCCTCGTTCAACTTGGCCAGTGCCATATCCAAAGTTGGGTTGCCCTGCTCAGTGTCCAATATCAACTTGCTCAGCAGTGGGTCGTGCAACTGTTCCCACCATTTACTCAAGTCTTCCACCTTGCCACCATGCGGAACGGCACTGTGCCATTGCGGCTGTTCGACTTCGTGATGCTGATAATCCGGCCCGACTGCGCAGCCCGCCAGCGCGAGTGCGGTCAGCACCAGACCGATACGACTCATGTTCATTTCTTGCTCCTTATCAACGCCGCACGGCGTTTGCGTTCAAACGCGATCAACGCCTGCGCGTATTCCACTTGCCGCCCCACCATGTCCGCGCGCGCATGCTTGCCGCTCAGCAACTGCGGTGACAAACCTTCTATCACCGCACGCCCATCATGCAGATAGATGCTGGCCATACCGACCAAGGTAAAGGCCAACCTATCAACTTCTGTATCTGCTTTTTTCAGTTCGAACTCATGGCACAGCAACGCTTGCATCTTGGCGTGATTGGGCGCAAACGCCTGCACCAAGGCGTCGCCCAATACGCCGCTGGGCTCACCTTCCTCGCGCGCATACAGGCGCAGGAACAGATGCAGCATCGGGTCATCCTGCTCAGTGGGTGGAAACATCCAGTCGTAAAAAACATGCAGCGCTTCTGCGAGTTTGATCTGGGTGATGTCCAATGCGGCGAACGTGTTGCGCTCGGCCAGAAAGGGCAGCCTGAACACCTCGCGATACAGCTCCGCCTTGTCGCCGAAATGATAATGAATGGAAGCCAGATTGACCTGCGCACGACTACAGATGGCACGGGTGGTCGCGGCGTGATAGCCAGCCTCGGCGAATACTTCCATCGCCGCTTGCAACACGCGCCAACGCGTCTCTTCATTGCTGCTGGGCTGATAGCCGAACAAGCGTTGCGCCGCCAGCATCAGCGGACAAGCTGCCTCTTTTTTTACCGTCATGATGCGACCTGAGAAAATGTGAGGTCGCAGATTAATTCAGTCGCTTGATTAAGTCAAACGATTGAATTATGAGAAAACCGAATGCGCAACTGGGCGTACTGCCAGACAGTCGCGCCGATCAAAGCGCGGACAGCGCGGCGCTCACGGTTGAGCCGGAATGAACAACTCGGGATCGACCATGGTGCCGTTTAACACCACGCTCCAATGCAGATGAGGGCCAGTGGCGCGGCCAGTCATGCCGGACAAACCGATAGGTTGGCCTTTGCCGACCACGTCTCCGACCTGCACATCCATACTATCCAGATGGCAATACATGGTAATCAAGCCATTGCCGTGATCGAGGAAAATGGTTTTGCCATTGAAGAAATAATCTCCTACCGCCAACACCGTGCCCGCCCCGCTCGCCATCACCGTCGTACCACGCTCAACGGCCATATCCAGACCGGCATGCGGCGCACGTGCCTCACCGTTAAAGTAGCGGCGCATACCGAAATGACCTGTGTATGGGCCTAGCGCAGGCGCGATAAAAGCCAGATCGGCATCGCGCGTGGCGTGCCAATGATGCTTGAGCCGGACAATCTCGCCGATCTCGCGCTCCGAACGCGCCAGATTTTCGGGTGACAACTGCACCTTGCCCGTGTCTTTAAGCGTAATGCGCTGCTCGGGATAGGTCTTGTCGAGCACCTCAAAATCTACGTTGCGGGTGATACCGCCGCTCTGCACACGCAAAACGTGAGAGCCTGGCTTGGTCGCCAGCGACACGCCTACTACCGCGTACCAGCTATTCTGATCGGCAGCAACCAACACCGGCTGCTCGCCCAACCATACATGCGGCGCATCCGCACCGCTCACGACCTTGCCCAAAGCGATGACGGCCACGCCGCCGGGGACACTCGACGATACCGGTAAAGCTGCATGGCTGCTTAGCGCATACAACGATGCGAGTATGAATAAGGCAGCGTGTAACCATGTGCAGCGTGTCATGCTCATCTCCATATCGCCCTCCAGAACTAAAGCGCTTGGCTCGCCAAGGTGCCAACGCGTCCTTCCACTTCCAGCATGCGCACCTCATGGCGCGGCAAGGCCGCCACATCCAGACCATGCAGATAGTCTTGCATGGACACCAGCGCGTAACCCTGTTCCTGCCAGCCCTTGAGCAACTGCTCGAAGATGGGCATCCACTTCTGGCCTTCCAATTCCGCGTGCAGCGTGTATACGTGCCCCGTCGCGGGTGCATCTGCCGTCATTTGTAAAATATGCGCGGCGATGTTGTCCAGCGTGATGCCGTCGCGATTCATCAACTCGTCGAGTGTCGGCAGAGTGGTGGGCAACTGCGGTACGGCGATGATCTCGGCGTTCCAAGTGGGAATGAAAGGATGCGTACCACGCGTGTCCGAGCTGTACTCCATACCCAGCTGTTGCAAGTAACGCAATGCGTGCCGGTTCATCTGCCACCCCGCAGCGGCATGTGCACGTGGCGCAGTGCCGAAAATAGCGGTAAACCTATCCACGGCCAGTTGCAATTCACGGCGCGTCCAAGCTTCATCTTGATTGGCCACATGGTCTTGCCAGCGGATGTGGTCGTAGCAATGGATGCCTACCTCAAAGCCGGCATCGCGTACCGCACGCATGATATCGCCGCACTTCTTGCCGATGTCGGGTGCGGGCAGCAGGGTGCCGTACAGCAAAGTCTTGATGCCGTAATGCTCGACCACTGAGGTGCGTGACACTTTTCCGATAAAGCCTGGACGGAACACACGCTTGATGGCGCGACCGGTGTGATCTTGTCCCAGCGAAAAGAAGAAGGTGGCAGCAGCGTTGTAGCGTTGCAGCACATCGATCAGACGCGGTACGCCCTCACGGGTACCGCGATAGGTATCGACATCGATCTTAAGAGCAAGTTTTTTCATAATGAGGAAACAGCGATGAGAGGGTAAAAAACACTGTCCACGAAAAACACGTTAGCCGCTAAATAACCAAACAGTACTTCAAGCTTGGTTTGTGACTTTCGTGCATTTCGTGGACAGTGTCTGCTGCGTTGGCGGTGCTGACTCGCACCACCCGATACGTCTTAGTCCATCAGTTTGCGTGCTTCGCCAACTTGACCACGGTACGCTTCGAAGATGTTGCGCAGTGTGTCCGCCATATTGATGGTGGGCTTCCAGCCCAGCTCTTCACAAGTGTTGGTAATTTTAGGTACGCGGTTCTGCACGTCCTGATAACCCTTGCCGTAGTAAGCTGCGGAAGTGGTCTCAACGATTTTCACTTTCTTGGCAGACTCTTGATACTCGGGGAACTCGGCAGCCAACTTCATCATCATGTCGGCTAAGTCACGGATTGTGTAGTTGTTCACCGGATTACCGATGTTGTAAATCTTGCCGCTGGCCACGCCATTTTTATTTTCGATGATCTTCATCAGCGCGTTGATACCGTCGTCGATATAGGTGAAGGCACGCTTCTGCATACCGCCGTCAACCAAGCTGATGTTCTCGCCGCGCACGATGTGGCCGAGGAACTGGGTCACTACGCGTGAGCTACCTTCTTTAGGTGTGTGGATAGAGTCCAACCCTGCACCGATCCAGTTGAACGGACGGAACAAGGTGAAGTTCAAGCCTTCCATACCGTAGCCCCAGATCACGCGATCCATCAGTTGCTTGGAGTTGGAGTAAATCCAACGCGGCTTGTTGATCGGGCCGCAGATCAATTCGGAATTTTCTGGGTCGAACTCGGCATCATGGCACATACCATAGACTTCGGAAGTGGATGGGAACACCAGATGCTTGTTGTACTTTACCGCAGCACGCACGATAGGCAGGTTGGCTTCAAAGTCCAGCTCGAACACGCGCAAAGGCTGCTTGACATAAGTGGAAGGTGTGGCAATCGCAACCAAAGGCAGAATCACATCACACTTTTTAACGTGGTACTCGACCCACTCTTTATTGATGGTGATGTCACCCTCAAAGAAATGGAAACGCTCATGACCAATCAGATCGCGGATACGGTCTGTGCTCATATCCATACCGTACACTTCCCAGTCGGTGGTGTTCAGAATTTTGTTGGACAGATGATGGCCGATAAAGCCGTTCACACCGAGTATCAATACTTTTTTCATAGCTCTTCCTTATTGGTTAAATTCAAAATTGTTTAAACCGAATTGCGCGGCAAACGCCTGCGCACTCATCTCGATGCCGTTCAACTCAAAACGCACGACACGCAACACACCTGCTCCACAGATTGCATAAGCCTTACCCTCTTTTACGTAGAAAGCTGGCTTAGCACCTACGGCACTACATTTGGTTTGCAAGGTCTGTAGGATGCGCATGGGCATACCCAACAGATGCGTGGTCGCGCCCGGATACGGCGGCGCAACTGCGCGCACCAGATTATGGATGTCCTGTGCGGACTGCGACCAATCGATCACACCATCTTCGGCTTTGCGCCCACCAAAATACGCGCCCTTACTCAAATCCTGCTGCTCGGCCTTGGCAGTCCCGGCCAGTAAGGCGGGCAGCACGTCGTTCAGTGCCATTTCCGCCGCCACCGTGACCTTCTGGAACACTTGCAAAGCCGTGTCGTTGGGCAGGATGGGCACCGCTTGTTGCGCCACGATAGCGCCGTTGTCGGGCTTGGCAGTCATGTAATGCAGCGTAGAACCGGATTCTTTTTCGCCGCGAATTATCGCCCAATTCACCGGCACACGACCACGATATTTTGGCAGCAAGGAACCGTGCATATTCAGCGCGCCACGTGTTGGAATGTCTAGCAAAGCCTGCTGCAACATCTCGCGATAATAGAAAGAGAAATAAAAATCTGGTTGCAGCGCGCGTATCTGCGCGATGACTTCCTCAGTGTTCGGATTTTCTGGGGTAATAACGGGAATGCCATGCAGATTCGCTAACGCAGCGACGCTGTCGAACCAGATGTTCTCCTTGGGATTGTCTTGGTGTGTGACGACCAGTGCCACATCAACGCCGTGTGCCAGCAGCACCGACAAGCAGCGCACGCCCACGTTGTGATAGGCAAATACGACGGCGCGGCTCATGCCTGCTTTTCCAAGACAGCTTCGAGCAGATAGCGTGGCCTATGGCGGACTTGCTGATAGATACGACCCACATACTCACCCAGCAAACCGATGCCGAACAGCGTGATGCCGATGAGGAAGAACATCAACGCGAACAAAGTGAACAGCCCCTCCGCTTCGGGGCCTACCCACAAACGGCGTATCACTAGAAAGACGAAGAAGAAAGCAGAGCACAGCGAGATCAGCATACCGAGCATAGAGAACATCTGTAGCGGCATCAGCGAGAAGCTAGTCATCAAATCAAAGTTCAAGCGTATCAAGCTGTACATGGAATACTTGGATTCGCCCGCAGCGCGCTCTTCATGCCCCACTACCACTTCGGCTGGGTTGCGCGCAAAGCTGTACGCCAGTGCGGGAATGAAGGTATTCACTTCCTTGCAATCGTTGATGGCGTTGATAATGTTGCGGTCATAGGCGCGGAACATGCAGCCTTGGTCGGTCATCTTGATGCGCGTGATTTTCTCGCGCAGGCCATTCATGGCGCGCGAAGCTACATGACGCCACCAACTGTCGTTACGCTGCCGACGGATAGAGCCGACATAGTCGTGGCCTTCATCCATCTTAGCCAGCAGCAGTGCCGTATCCTCAGGCGGATTCTGCAAATCGGCATCCAACGTCACCACACGTTCACCACGGCTATGTTCAAAACCCGCCATGATGGCCATGTGCTGGCCGAAGTTGCCGTTAAACAAAATGACGCGGGTCACATCGGGACGCTTCTGAAACTGCTCGCGCAAGATTGCAGGCGAACGGTCGCGGCTACCGTCGTTAATGAACACAATCTCGTAGCGTAAATTAAGCTGATCCAAAGCCGGATAGAGACGGTCGAACAGTGCCTGTAGGCCCTGCTCTTCGTTGTAAACCGGAATGACGACTGATAGTTGAACTTTATCCATAGGGGCGGCATTTTAGCCGACACAGCCGCGTTCACAAAATTTATATGGCGACTTAAGCATGGAATTGCACGGAATTAGCCCTGCCAATTCGACTCTTACAGGGGCTTAGCGATAATATATACTGCACCCGCGCATCAATTCATTCTGACCAACTCATGAACAATATTGTTCAGAGTCACCGCACGGAGCATAGAAAAATGAGCGATTTAGACAAGATTAATAACGACATACTGAATAGCCTGCACAATTTTACCAAACAAGTGGGCGTGGAGTCTGAGGACCGTTTCAACAAGATACGTGCATGCTCATTCTTTGATCCCGTACCCAGCGAGTACCTAGCCGAAATCGCCAACCACTCGCGCATTGTGCACTTTTCCGCCAAGGACAAGATCATCAGTGAGCTAGATGTGATACGACCTTTCTTTGTCCTGATTTACGGTTCTGCCACGGCTTATTTTGACCATCGTGTGGTCGGCCATATCCTCAGCGGTGAGTGCTTGGGCGAAAGCGCCTTCTTTACCAAAGAAGCACCGGCACGCTCAGCCGCAGTCATTGCTGATGGCGAAGTGATCGCTCTGGAGATGGGGCAGATGGATATCGAAAACATCACGGATGCGACCCGCATGTTTATGGATAAAGCTTTACTGTTAGCCTTATTCAAAAAACTGCAAGCCGCCAATCGTCACATCCCGGCCAATTCGATGAACTGACCGTTATTGCGCTGTAGCTCAGCCCAACACCGCACGCAGCGCGCCACACACCCGCACCACATCTGCTTCAGTCAAGCTATAGAACATCGGCAAGGAGACAATCTGCTTGCCGACCCGTTCCGCCACCGGGAACATCCCCTCCTTGAACCCCAGCTCGCGATACATCGTGAACAGATGGATAGGCGCGTAATGGAAACCCACGCCCACATCGTGCTCCTTCATACGCTTCATAAACTCAGGACGAGTCATGCGTGCAGGGAGTTCCAATTGGAACAGATGCCAGTTGGTATCGTTGAATTCCGCAGGCGGCAGGATGGCACCGGTTTGTGCTTCGAAGTTAGGACCTAAGGTATCGAAATAGCGCTTGGCCAATTTGCGTCTGTGCGCAGTAATTTTATCCAGCTGCGAGAATTGCCCCAGACCGATGGCAGCGGCAATATCGGTCATATTGTATTTGCCGCCCAATACGTCCACATCGATACCGTCCCAACCGCTGCGCGACACACCTTGCAAGCGATACTTCTCCGCCAGCGTGGCCTCTGCTTCGTTGTTCAACACCAGACAACCGCCTTCAGAAGTGGTGATGTTTTTGTTGGCTTGAAAACTGAACGACACGAAGTCGCCGAAGGAGCCAATAGGCTTACCTTGCCAAGTCGAACCGATGGCTTGCGCCGCATCCTCGACCACGCGCAACTTGTGCTTGGCGGCGATGGCGTACAGCCGCGCCATGTCCACAGGCTTACCAGCCAGATAGACCGGGATAATGGCTTTGGTACGTGGAGTGATGACCGCTTCAAGTTGATCCAAGTCGATATTGCGCGTCAGCGGATCGATGTCCGCAAATACCGGCGTCGCACCGACTTCCAGTATCACGTTGGCAGTGGCTACCCAAGAGATCGGGGTAGTGATGACTTCGTCGCCCGCACCTATGCCCGCGATACGCAAGGCGATCTCCATGGTGCAAGTGCCCGAATTGAAAGTGCGCACCGGACGACCACCAAAATAGGCCGAGAGTTGCTTCTCGAACTCGGCCACTTTGGGGCCGCTGGTGATCCAACCTGAACGCAGTACGTCACCCACGGCAGCGATGGTTGCTTCATCTATAGTGGGTTTGGAGAAAGGCAGAAAAGTATTCATACGAGCACCTTAATAAAATTTAAAACTAAAAACAGAATAGTCCACGAAAGACACGAAAATTTGGCTACGCTGACAGCTAGCCATCGTTTACACAAAACAGATGAAACTCAAACGAGTTGAATATCGACTTTTCGTGCTTTTCGTGTCTTTCGTGGAATAAATACTTTTAACCTAAGCGCGGGAGATGATGACCACACCCAAGATGATCACCCCCATGCCGACCAATTTTGTGGGGTTGAACGCTTCGCCCAACAGATACCAAGCCGCGATGGCATTCACTACATAAGCCATGGATAGCATGGGGAAAGCGATACTGACCGGGACACGCGACAAGGCGAGTATCCACACCACCACACTCACCACATAACAACTCAGCGCGACGATGATGTGCCACTCGGTCGCCAATTTCAAACCGATAGGCAGGATGTTCTCGGCACTGAACTCGAAGTGGCCGATGGCGTTAGTGCCCGCCTTCATCAGTATTTGCGCGGCGGCGTTAAGCATCACACCAGTGAAGATGAGTCCGAAGCTGACTAGGTTCATGGCTTCTGCACCACGATGTATTGTGTATCTTTGAAGATGACGTTCATCTCAACTCCCAGTTGTTGCAAAAGCGGATAGGCATACAGCGGCATGATAGCCAGTGCCTTTTGTTGCGCACGCCAGATTGGTACAAAGTCATTCAAAGTAGGAATGAACTTCTGCGGCTCTTGTTTGATGCCGTAGGCCATCTCGTCCTGATACTGCACCAGCGTGAAAGTGTGCTTGATGTAGAAAGTCAGCGTCTGCTCATAATCAAGCACCGAGTAGAATGGCACCTCCGGCTTGACGTAATCCTTAATCGCAGCGGCGATATGTTTAGCCGAGCGTTCATGCGCAATGGTGTTGTAGCCCGACAAAGAGATCTGACCACACAACAATGAGCTGAATGCCAGTACGAGCACAGCGATGGTTTTTTGCTGACGCTTAAGCAGCATCACCGCGCATATCACGCCGATCACCAGTATGGATACACCCCCTATCAGCCAGTTTGCATATTGCGGATAGAGCTCAGCCTGTTGCGGTGTATCGGCGAAGCGCGCGATGTTCAGTGCGAAGCCTATCAATATCAGCAGCATCGGAATCACCGGCAACAACTCCCACATCAACACCTGCTCACGGATGCGTGTCAGGCGCACCGCCATCAGCAGCGCCAGCGGTGGAAACATCGGTAATAGATAAGACGGAAGCTTGGAGCCTGAAACCGTAAAGAACACATAGATAAATACTGCCCAGACCAGTAGAAAACGCTCCGGGCTAAACACCTGCGCAACACGCTTGCCGCTGCGCCACGCCCCTAACATGCTATCGAACATCAACACTGTCCAAGGCAATGCGCCGGCCAACAGAATAGGCACAAAGTAATACCAAGGCTGATAACGCCCCAAGTCTTTGGTGGTGAAACGAGTGTAGTGCTCGTAGATAAAAAAGCGCTCGAAGAATTCTGGGTTGGCCTTCATCACCAGATAGAACCAAGGTGTGACAATCAGAAAAAATACCGTCAGGCCCGGCAGAAAATGCAGCCTCTTGAACATCGACCAGTCGCGCTGCAAGATGCAATACAGGAACAGCGCTGTACCCGGCAATATCAAGCCCATCAAGCCTTTGCTCAACACCGCCAAGCCCATCCCGGCCCAAGCCAGCAGCATCCAATAACGTTGTGACTTCACCTCGCTCTCGCCCTGTGCAATCAACGTCGCAAAGATGCCCAAGCTCATAAAAAAAGTCACGCCCATGTCCAGCGTATTGACATGACCGATCAGGCTATACAACAGACTACCGCCCAATAGCATCGCCGCATAACCCGCCGCCTCGCGGCCAAACAAACGCATTCCGGTGAACCATACCAACAACAAACCGGCAAAGCCGGTCAGCCCTGCCCACAGGCGCGAAGTCCATTGATGTTCACCGAACACCTCATAAGCCACCGCAGTCGCCCAATATTGCAAAGGCGGCTTCTCAAAGTATTTGAGTTCATTCAGGCGCGGCGTCGTCCAATCACCGCTTTTGACCATCTCACGCGGTATCTCGGCATAGCGGCCTTCGTCGGGCTTAACTAGGGTGCGGTATTCGAGATTGGCGAACCAAATGACAGCTACAGTGACCAGCAACCACCAAAGTTGCCGCGTTGAAATCTTATCGTTCATGCATAACCTCTCGTGTGGCGGACCGCGTCAGTGGCATGCCACGTGTAGACTAAATAACGGTCACGCCGATATGTGTGGACAGCGGCGCAAAGCACACGCTGCAAGCTAGCGTTAGGCGGCCAGAGCCGATGTTGGAATCGAGCCTGTAAAGAAGGCCGCAGATTCTAACTGGTATGCCCCTTGTCCTTCAACTCGGCCTGCGCCCAGCCCTTAGCAAAAGTGATGCGTACTTGCTCCCCCACCTCTATCTGCGCGGCATCGGACAACAAACAGCCATCTTGGTTCAACACTAGACTGTAACCGCGTGCCAACACATGTTGCGGATCGAGCAGATTAAGTTGCTGCATGGCATGCTCAAGACGCGCGGCATGCAGACTGTGTTGTGCTCGCTGCGCTGCAAGCAAACGTTGCGCCAATCTGGCGCAGCGTTCTGCGTGCTTATCGAACATGCGACTGATACTGGAGAGGCGCTGTGCGACGGCCTGCCAGTGCCAATCCTGCTGCGCACTTTGATGCGCATAAGCGCGTTGTAGTCGCTGTTGCAATTGGCTCAGTTGTTGAGACTGACGCTGTAACTGTTGTGCCGGATGCACCACGCGACGCTGCAAATAATCCAAGGTCTGCGCGGCATTATTGAGCCGGTTGCGCAAGGCGCGCTGCAAATGCTGTGTGGTATCGCGCAGTGCGGCGTGCAATGCCAGTCTATCCGGCACCACGCGTTGCGCGGCCGCCGTGGGCGTAGGTGCGCGCTCATCGGCAACAAAATCCGCGATGGTGAAATCGGTCTCATGACCGACTCCGCTGACGATGGGGATGGCACTGGCGGCAATAGCGCGCGCCACCACTTCCTCATTGAACGCCCACAGATCCTCTATGCTGCCCCCGCCTCGGCATACGATCAGCACATCACATTCGGCACGCTGATTGGCGATCACGATGGCCTGCGCGATCTTGTCGGCACTGCCCTGTCCTTGTACCGGCGTCGGGTAAAGCACCACTGGCACACTGGGTAAGCGCAACTTCAGAGTACTCAACACATCGCGCAAAGCAGCGGCTTGGAGAGAGGTCACCACCCCCACCCGTCGCGGATAGCGCGGTAACAGCCGTTTGCGTTCAGTAGCGAACAGACCCTGCGCGCTCAATATCTGTTTCAGCCGTTCGAACTGTTCATACAGCACGCCCAAACCGGCGGGGCGCACCTGCTCCACAGTGAGTTGAAAGTCACCGCGTTGCTCATATAGCGAGGCCATAGCCAACACTTCCACCAACTGACCGTTAGCCAATGGTCGCTCTATATATTGACTTTTGTGCCTAAACATCACGCAGCGCACCTGCGCCTGTTCATCCTTCAACGAAAAATATAAGTGCCCTGAAGCAGCCCTGACCAGATTCGATATTTCACCACGCACCCACAGCAGTGGTACGTGATTTTCAATCAAGTGCTTGATCGCAAGGTTAAGTTCTGCGACTTTGAGGACGCGATTTTTTTCTTCAAAAATTAGGCCGAAAGACATATTGACAATCTCGAATAATCCACAAATCCAGCAATCACAAGGTTTACCCGACTTTGTGACAAAAATAAAATTGCAACTTAGATTAACATCATGAATAAATTGAATTTTTCAACTTAATAAAAATTAGGCAATCTAACAAAATCCCTTTTCTGCCATAAACTTGAAACACTCTTCCCGCTTGTCATCCACAAAGTTATCCACAGATTTTGTGCATAAACAAAAATATCGTTTCAGAATGGCAAGTTAAACCAAACCCATAAAGAAAAGTCTGACAAATCTTGCTCAAGTGCAAGCGACAAGATAGAGTTGCGCCCCGCCGAATCGGTCTAACAGCATATACGACTTGATTCGATGTCCCTACAATTTTAAGCCTCACGGAGAATCACCTTGTTTGCAATCGTAGAAGCCGCTGGCTGGCCTATCTGGTTTTTGATATTCGCATCCGTCGTCGCCGTCGGTTTAATCATGAATCGCCTTGTGGAGTTGCGCAGCAACAAGATTGCGCCTCCCACGTTATTGGATGAGGTGTACAAAGAATTAAAACAACGCGGTGTCAGCGACGCGATGATAGCCAAGTTACAAGAAAGCTCGCCGCTGGGACGCATCTTTGCCGCTGGCCTGAAGAACATCAAGAGTTCTCAGGAAGTAATGAAAGAGTCCATCGAAGAAGCCGGTCGCGCCGCCGAACATGAGCTATCACGCTTTCTCACCACGCTGGGCACCATCGCCTCCATCAGCCCCTTGCTGGGATTGTTCGGTACGGTGGTCGGCATGATAGAAATCTTCGGCGCACAGAACGCCGCAGGCAGTAGTCCAGCCATCTTGGCGCATGGCATCTCCATCGCGTTGTACAACACTGCCTTCGGCCTGATTGTCGCCATTCCCAGCATGATCTTCTACCGCCACTTCCGTGCCAAAGTGGACAGCCTGTCGGTGGAGATGGAGCAGCAAGCCATCAAGCTGGTCGAAATCTTGCACGGTCAGCGCAAAAGCTAGGATTGTCGTATGAATTTCCAACGTGGACGCAATCGCGAAGAGCCCGAGATCAATCTGATCCCGATGATAGACGTGCTGCTGGTCATCCTGATTTTCATGATGGTCACCACTAGTTATGCCAAATTCTCTGAGCTACAAATCAACCTGCCCCAGGCGGGCGGCGAGACCAGCGCAGCCAGTGCTCAACCGCTCAATATCACGGTCGATGCGACCGCACGCTATGCGGTGAACGGCAAAGGCATTATGTATAGCGGCATCGATTCTCTGACGGTCGCCCTTAAGAAGGCTGCGGGCACACAGACCGACCCGACCATCATCATCAATGCAGATGCCAAGGCTACTCATCAATCCGTGGTCAATATCATGGAAGCCGCCCGACTGGCCGGATATTCACGCATCACTTTCACCACCCAGAACCAGCAACAGTAACGTGCACGGCCTGCAACACCACTGGTATCGCTACACCCCACTGCTACTGGTGTCGCTGCCAGTGAGCTGGCTGTTCGGCGCACTCGCCGCCCTGCGCCGCTGGCTGTATCGAAAAAATATTATTGCCAGCCACCGCCTGCCCGTTCCCGTCATCGTAGTGGGCAACATCAGCGTAGGTGGGACAGGCAAGACCCCCCTCACGCTGGCTCTCGCCGCTAAACTCATTGAGTTCGGTATGCACCCCATCATCGTCAGTCGCGGTTATGGTGGCAGCGTACCAAGCCCGACCGAGGTACACGAAGACAGCACAGCGCGGAGATGCGGCGACGAGCCGCTATTGATGGCCAGACGCAACATCTGTCCAGTGTGGATAGGACGCGACCGGGTCGCCACCGCATTAGCTGCACGACAAGCTCATCCCGAATGCGATGTCATCCTATGTGACGACGGTTTACAGCATTACCGCTTGCAGCGCGACATCGAACTGGTAGTGGTGGATGGCAAACGGCGCTTCGGCAATGGCATGTTGTTGCCAGCCGGTCCGTTGCGTGAACCCGTCTCGCGTCTGCGCAACGTAGATGCTGTGGTAGTGAACGGCGACGGCGCGCTGAGTGGCGAGCACACCATGCGGTTACATGGCGAACTGTTCCATAATCTACTCAATCCGAGCAAGACACTACCTGCCCATTGCTTTCAAGGATTACGTCTGCACGCGGTGGCCGGTATTGGCAATCCACGCCGCTACTTCGATCAACTGCACGCGATGGGACTGAACTGCACAGAACATCCTTACCCCGACCATCACGCCTACACGCCCGATGAGTTATGTTTTGCGGAATGTGATGCACTACTCCTCACCGAAAAAGATGCGGTAAAATGCACCGCCTTCGCGGACTCCCATTACTGGGTGTTGCGTGTAGAAGCACAAATCGATACCCAGCTCATAGAACTCATACTGCGAAAGATAGCCCCCCATGGATGCAAAGCTGCTTGAAATTCTGGTTTGTCCCTTGTGCAAATCGCCGCTGGTGTACCAGAAGTCAGCCCAGGAACTGATCTGCAAGGCAGATCGTCTGGCTTTCAAGATTGCCGATGACATTCCTGTCATGCTCGTCGACGAAGCACGCAAACTCAACGCAGAAGAAATCGCCAAGCTGTGATGATCGCGTTCCACGTCGTCATCCCGGCGCGTATCGCCTCCACCCGTCTGCCCGGCAAACCGCTACTGGAGATAGGCGGCAAGCCGATGGTGATACGCGTGGCCGAGCAAGCTCAACGCAGCGGCGCACAACAGATCATCATCGCGACAGATGATGCAGCCATATCCGCTGCCGCCGCGCAACATGGCCATCACGCCACCATGACACGCATCGACCATAACAGTGGCACAGACCGCCTCGCGGAAGTGGTTGCCCAACAAAATTGGGCTGATGACACCATCGTGGTCAATGTACAAGGCGATGAGCCGCTTATCCCACCCGAGTTGATACGCGCGGTCGCCACGCATCTGCACCAACATCCAGAGTGCGCGATCGCCACTGCCTGCCACGCTATCCATGACGAGGCAGCGCTGCGCAACCCCAATATCGTCAAGGCCGTACTGGACAAGGATGGCAACGCGCTGTATTTCAGCCGCGCGCCCATCCCGTATCCGCGCGATGCGTTCGCGGCGCAATCCGCACTCCCGCAAGGCTTGCCGGTGCTGCGCCATATCGGCATCTATGCCTATCGCGCCAGTTTCCTGCGCGCCTACAGCCAGCTGACGCCCTGCGCACTGGAGCAGTTCGAGGCACTAGAGCAACTGCGCGCGCTGTATCACGGTTACAAGATCGGTGTGACCATCGCCACGCAAGCACCACCAGCAGGCGTGGACACGCAAGCCGATCTGGAGTTGGCAAGAATAATTTTTGAAAATCAAGAAAAGGGCGGGGCGAAGAGAGAAAGGTAATAGATCAATATGCCGTTCTATCAGAATGGACACTGATTTCCCCCTTCCCGCTTCTCCCTTCTCATCATTTAACGAGAGAGGAACCACCATGAGACTTATCCTTCTAGGCGCACCCGGTGCAGGTAAAGGCACACAAGCTAACTACATCAAAGAGAAATTCGCGATTCCGCAGATCTCCACCGGCGATATGCTGCGTGCCGCAGTCAAGGCTGGCACACCGCTGGGCGTCTCTGCCAAGAAGATTATGGATGCGGGCGGACTGGTATCCGACGACATCATCATCAATCTGGTCAAGGAACGCATCAAAGATGCGGACTGCGCACACGGCTTCCTGTTCGACGGTTTCCCGCGCACTATCCCGCAAGCTCAAGCTATGAAAGATGCCGGCATCCCTATCGATTACGTGGTCGAAATCGCCGTGGAAGACAAAGAGATCATCCAGCGCATGAGCGGTCGCCGCGTGCACCCAGCTTCGGGACGCACCTACCATGTAGTCTTTAATCCCCCCAAGGTGGCGGGCAAAGATGACATTACCGGCGAAGACCTAGTGCAGCGTCCCGACGATGTGGAAGACACGGTCATCAAACGTTTGGACGTGTATCACGATCAGACCAAACCCTTGGTCGAATACTATGCAGCTTGGCAAAAATCTGGCGACAGTAAAGCCCCCAAGTGCGTGCATATCCCCGGCGTAGGCGCGGTCGAAGCAATACGCGATCAAGTGTTCACGGCACTGGGCGCATCAGCATGACAAGCAAACCGGTACTGACCTTGGCCGATGCAAAACGCGTCGCCGCTGCCGCAGAGGCGGAGGCGATGCACAACGACTGGAAGGTGACCATCGCCATCACCGATGACGGCGGTCATTTGCTCTATTTGCAACGTGGCCACGACACCAAATTCGGTAGCGTCGAGACCGCCATCATGAAAGCCCATGCGGCAGCAGCTTTCCAATACGCCACCAAAGACTCAGAGAACGCTGTGCAAAGCGGTCGCCTGATCCATCTCGCCCTGCCCGGCGTGATACCCGCTGAAGGTGGTGTGCCGCTCAGCATAAACGGCGTGATCGTGGGCGGCTTGGGCATCAGCGGCGTGCGTGCCGTGCAAGATGGGCAGATTGCCGCCGCCGGAGCAGCTGCCCTCTAAGCCATACACAGCAAAGGAGCTTGCCATGTTGTATCGCTTAGGTAATCACAGCCCGCAACTCATCGGTGGCGGGCACTTCGTCGCCGACAACGCTGCGGTGATCGGGCAGGTAGTCATGCAAGAACACAGCAGTGTGTGGTTTGGTGCGACCCTGCGCGGCGACAACGAGCCACTGCACATTGGCAGGAACAGCAACATTCAGGATGGTGCGGTATTGCATACCGATATGGGTGCGCCACTGCATATCGCTGAAAATGTAACCGTGGGCCATCAGGCGATGTTGCACGGCTGTAGTGTAGGTGCGGGTAGCTTAATCGGCATCAAAGCCGTGGTATTGAACCATGCGGTGATCGGCAAGAACTGCCTGATAGGCGCAAATGCCTTAGTCACTGAAGGCAAGGTCATTCCCGATAACTCGCTGGTGGTCGGCTCCCCCGGCAAAGTGGTACGCACTTTGACCGAAGCGGAGATTGCAGCGATGCATGCAAACACGGCGCACTACGTAGAAAACGCCGCACGCTATCTACAGGAACTCACACCGCTGTAACGCAAAAAGCGCCCTGAGCGGGGCGCTTTTCTGTCGGATCAAAAATGCTGCGATCAGCTGGGCACGCGATAGTGTTCTTGCGTCATGTTCTCCACACCACAGGGCAGCACCTCGATCCAATCCAAAAATTGGTTAACCATCTTCTTGCCCTTGAAGGACTTGCCATGCTGCGGCACGATCCATTCCACATCCATCTGTCTCACCATATTCACCCAGTAGCGGCAGATCTTGTTGGAGATCATATAGCGGCGATGGAAACCCTCCATGTATTTGATGTGCGCATTGAAGTCCTGCACCGGCATATCTGCCTCGCTGTGCGACACAATAGAGGCACCCATATCGCCAGAGAACAGTATCTTGCTGACAGGATCATAGAATTGGAAATTACCTTCCGAATGCATAAAGTGTGCAGGCACGGCCTTGATGACGGACTCCCCCAGCGCAAACTTCATACCCTCGTCCGGTATCGAGATGATGCGACCATCGATATTGCCGACACTGCAAAAATGCGGCACAAAACGCGCCCACAGCTTAGAAATCGCCACCTTGCAATCGGCATGTATCATCCATTTGTTGATAGAGGCGATGATGTCGGGATCGGCATGCGAAGCGAGGATGTACTCCAGTTTCTTGGGCGGGAAATAGTTATGCATCTCCATCAACAAGCCGTTATAGGTCATATTGCCACCCGGGTCGATTAACGCGCCGTGCCCGTTGTCCACGATCAGAAACTGATTGGCTTGCACCGCAATACCCGCTTCATCGTCGACCAAATCGTCGAACATCAAACACAGGTGTTTGCCGTTATTGAATAATTCGATTGCCATCACTACTCCTCATATCAGCAGATTATTTCAGACCCAGAATACTAGAGTGCGGATGCCACACACTCATTGACCCATATCAAAACACTATGAAATATTACACTTAGAGCGACACAAAATTGGTGTCATATGCTGCTATTATTTGCCAGCCGTGACGTAGCGTCGCAGCGCTTCCAAAGATAGATCGAAGCCGAGTGGCGACAGCGCAGGGCAGCCTCATTCATCTAACAAGAACAGGGAGAAATTATGTCTACAGGTCTTGCCTTTGCTCTGTTGTGCGCCGTGATCGCCATACTCTATGGCGTACTCTCGATACGTTGGATACTCACCAAAGCAACCGGTAACGAGCGCATGCGCGAAATCGCCGCTGCCATCCAAGAAGGCGCTTCTGCTTATCTAAACCGCCAGTACACCACGATAGGCATCGTCGGTACCATCCTGTTCGTCATCATCCTCATCTTTCTTAAATGGCCCACAGCCATTGGCTTTGCCATCGGCGCGATTCTGTCCGGCCTGACTGGTTATATCGGCATGAACGTCTCGGTGCGTGCCAATGTGCGCACTGCACAAGCTGCTACCCAAGGACTCAATCCCGCATTAGATGTGTCGTTTAAAGGCGGTGCCATCACCGGCATGCTGGTAGTCGGACTCGGGCTGTTAGGTGTGGCGGGTTACTACGCTTTCCTCACCTTATCGATGGGAAATAGCACCGAAGAAGCCACTCATGCCTTAGTCGGATTGGCCTTCGGCGGCTCGCTGATTTCCATCTTCGCGCGACTGGGCGGCGGTATCTTTACCAAGGGGGCGGACGTCGGTGCAGATCTAGTCGGCAAAGTGGAAGCAGGCATCCCTGAAGACGACCCGCGCAATCCTGCGGTGATCGCCGACAACGTGGGTGACAACGTAGGCGACTGCGCGGGTATGGCAGCTGACCTGTTCGAAACCTATGCGGTGACCGTGGTTGCCACCATGCTATTGGGCGGCCTGCTGATGAAAGACGCAGGTCCCAATGCCGTAATCTATCCACTCGTATTAGGTGGCTTCTCCATCATCGCTTCCATCGTCGGTAGCTTCTTCGTCAAGGCGCGCGCAGGAGGCAAAATCATGAACGCCCTGTACCGTGGCTTGGCGGTTTCGGCTGTGCTGGCCGCCATCGCTTTCTATCCCATCACGACTTCGATGTTGGGCGATGGCGTAATGATAGACGGCGTATTGATCTCGGCGCGCCACATCTACTACGCAACCCTGATTGGTCTGGCACTCACCGCCGCTATGGTATGGATCACCGAGTACTACACGGCGACCGAATACGCGCCAGTACGCCATATCGCTGAAGCATCCACAACGGGGCACGGCACGAACGTGATCGCCGGTCTGGGTGTCTCGATGAAAGCAACGGCCGCACCGGTGCTAGTCGTGTGCTTGGCAATCTGGAGCGCGTATGACTTGGCGGGGCTGTATGGCATCGCCATCGCCGCCACTTCCATGTTGTCCATGGCTGGCATCATCGTGGCGCTGGACGCTTATGGCCCGATCACCGACAACGCAGGGGGCATCGCACAAATGGCGGGCTTACCCGAAGAGGTGCGCGTCATTACCGACGCACTGGATGCGGTTGGTAACACCACCAAGGCTGTGACTAAAGGCTACGCCATCGGCTCAGCAGGCTTGGCTGCTTTGGTCTTGTTCGCCGACTACACCCATGCTTTGCAGGCCAAATTAGGCGTAATCACCAGCTTCGATCTGTCCAACCACATGGTCATCATCGGCCTATTCATCGGCGGCATGGTGCCCTATCTGTTTGCGGCGATGGGCATGGAAGCGGTGGGGCGTGCAGCCGGTTCGGTGGTAATCGAAGTACGTCGCCAATTCAAAGAGATTCCCGGCATCATGGCAGGAACAGGCAAACCCGAATATGGCACATGCGTAGATATGCTGACCAAAGCGGCGATTAAAGAAATGATTGTTCCTTCCTTGCTGCCTATCGCCGTACCGGTCATCGTCGGCGTTACGCTGGGAGCGCAAGCGCTGGGCGGCGTGCTGGTTGGCACGATCATCACCGGCATCTTCGTCGCCATTTCCATGACCGCAGGCGGCGGTGCTTGGGATAACGCCAAAAAACATATAGAAGAAGGCAACTTCGGCGGCAAAGGTTCGGAAGCACACAAAGCGGCTGTGACCGGCGACACTGTAGGTGATCCCTATAAAGACACCGCAGGTCCGGCGGTAAATCCGCTGATTAAGATTATCAATATCGTCGCGCTGCTGATTGTGCCGTTGCTCTAAAAACAAGCAAGTCGCACACGAAAAACAGTGTGCGACTTTTTTATGCCGAATTAATTGACAGCCACCCTTAAAAAAATTTACATTCGCCAACCTTATTTCACTACCAAACCCGCTCGAGAACATCATGTCCAACATCGAATCCACACTCAACGAAACACGCGTCTTTAATCCCGCTCCCACCTTTGTGGCTCAGGCCAACGTTTCCGGCATGGGAGCTTATCAAGCCATGTGCAAAGAAGCGGAGCAGGATTACGCTGGCTATTGGGCGAAATTGGCACGCGAGATGTTGTTGTGGAAGAAGCCTTTCACCAAGGTGTTGGATGAAAGTAACGCGCCGTTCTACAAATGGTTTGAAGACGGCGAGTTGAATGTCTCCTACAACTGTCTAGACAAACACCTCGCAAGCCAGCCTAACAAAACCGCCATCATCTTCGAAGCAGACGACGGCAAGGTCAGCCATGTCAGCTACCGCGAGCTGCACGGTCGCGTCAGCCAATTCGCCAACGGCTTGAAATCGCGTGGCATCAAGAAGGGCGACCGCGTCATCATCTATATGCCGATGAGCGTGGAAGCCGTGGTGGCGATGCAGGCCTGCGCGCGTATCGGCGCGATCCATTCTGTCGTGTTCGGCGGTTTCTCCTCCAAGAGTCTGCACGAACGCATCACCGATGCTCAAGCAGTCGCCGTTATCACCGCTGACGGACAGATGCGCGGAGGCAAGGTCATTTCACTCAAACCTGCGGTGGATGAAGCCCTGAGCTTCGGCGGCTGCGACGCTGTGCACAGCGTCATCGTATATCGCCGCACCGGAGCAGATGTACAGTGGAACGACGATTTGAACATCTGGTGGCACGACCTGTTCAACGCTCAATCTTCTGCGCATTGCGAACCTGAATGGGTAGGCGCAGAACATCCGCTGTTCATCCTCTACACCTCTGGTTCTACTGGCAAACCCAAGGGCGTACAGCACTCTAGTGGCGGTTACCTGCTAGGCGCGATGACCTCCATGCAATGGGTGTTCGACTACAAAGCCAACGACATTTTCTGGTGTACCGCCGACGTGGGCTGGATCACCGGCCACAGCTACGTAGCTTACGGCCCGCTGGCGATGGGCGCGACCCAAGTCATCTTCGAAGGCGTACCGACCTACCCCGATGCAGGCCGCTTCTGGAAGATGATCCAGGATCACAGGGTAACAACCTTCTACACCGCCCCCACGGCGATCCGCTCACTTATCAAACTGGGCGGCGACCTGCCCAGCAAATACAACCTTTCCAGCCTGCGCATCTTGGGCACGGTAGGCGAACCGATCAACCCAGAAGCTTGGATATGGTACTACAACACCGTCGGCCAAAGCCGTTGCCCCATCGTGGACACTTGGTGGCAAACCGAAACCGGCTGCCACATGATCTCGCCATTGCCGGGTGCCATGCCAATCAAACCGGGCACCTGCACCCTGCCGCTGCCCGGCATCCAGGCCGCCATCGTGAACGAAAATGGCGACGAGGTGCATGACCAGCACGGCGGCTTCCTCGTCATCAAGAAGCCGTGGCCTTCAATGATCCGCACCATCTGGGGCGATCCAGAACGTTACCAAAAAGGCTATTTCCCCGCTGAAATGCGCGGCGACTATCTGGCCGGCGACTCGGCACGCCGCGATGAAGACGGCTATTTCTGGATTATGGGTCGTATCGATGACGTGCTGAACGTCTCCGGTCACCGCTTAGGCACCATGGAAATCGAATCCGCACTGGTCTCCAACCCCTTGGTGGCTGAAGCGGCGGTAGTGGGCAAACCGCATGACATCAAAGGCGAGGCAGTCGTCGCCTTCGTGGTGTTGAAAGGCGCACGTCCCGAAGATCCGGCCAAGGCCAAAGAAGTCGCAGAAACCCTGCGCAACTGGGTGGGCAAAGAGATTGGCCCGATTGCCAAACCGGACGAGATTCGTTTCGGCGAGAACCTGCCCAAGACCCGCTCTGGCAAGATTATGCGTCGTTTGTTGCGCGCCTTGGCTAAGGGTGAGGAAATCACCCAAGACGTATCCACTTTGGAAAACCCGGCTATCCTCGATCAGTTGAAAAATGCAGTGCGCTAAACGTTGCCGGGTTTCGGTGGCGACTAACATGGCGCGCCAGCGTCATGTTAAGCGAAGCGGCCAGAGCCAAAACCCGGCCATACTGGACCAGCTAAAAAACGCAGTGCGCTAGGCCTTGCCGGGTTTCGGTGCAGACTAATGCCCGCTTTGTGCGGGCGTTATGTCGTAACCAAAACCCAGCGATCCTCGATCAGTTGAAGAACGCGGTTCGCTAAATAATTAGCAGCTCCTGACATCCGCGCTGGCAACAGCGTGGATGTCTTTATTTTTATTGCCGAATTGACCCCCAAGGGACAACTCGGCTACCATCGCGCCACTTTTACCGTCAGGAATACCACGTGCCTTTGATTCGACTCGTTCTGCCATTGCTATTCTTCTTGTCTTGCTGCGTCCAAGCGCAGGCGGGCGAATTGCTTGCGATGAGCACGCTGACGACAGATACCATAGTACCGACCACACTGACTTCAGCACGCAACATCACCCTAGAACTCATCCCCGAAGCCGCACCCGACTCTAGCGATCTTTGGACGCGCATCCGTGCCGGCTACGCGATGCCCGAGCTGAACAGCCCGTTGATCGCCCATCATGAGCAATGGTATGGCAATCGTCAGGAATACATGACGCGCATGACGGAGCGCGCGCGGCGTTATCTGCACTACATCACCGAAGAAGTGGAACGGCGCGGCATGCCAACTGAAATCGCCCTGCTGCCCATGATAGAGAGCGCCTTCAATCCGGGTGCTTATTCAAACAGCAGTGCTTCCGGCATCTGGCAGTTCATTCCTTCTACGGGGCGTCATTTTGGGCTGCAACAGAACTGGTGGTATGACGGTCGCCGCGACGTGGTCAGTGCCACCAATGGTGCGTTGGATTATCTGCAAAAACTACACAACCAGTTCGGCGACTGGTCGTTAGCATTGGCTGCCTACAATTGTGGCGAAGGCGCAATAGACCGCGCACAGAAACGTAATCGCAGCAAAGGCTTGTCGACTGATTACCTCAGTCTCAAATTACCCGATGAGACGCGCAACTACGTGCCCAAACTGATGGCCATCAAGAACATCGTGGCGCATCCAGAAGTGTATGGACTGACCTTGCAGCCCATCTCCAACCAACCCTACTTCGCAGCGGTCTCAACCGAAAAGCAGATGGATGTGAAAATGTTCGCGCAACTGGCAGACATCTCGGAAGAAGAGTTTGTCGCCCTGAATCCCGCGCATACCCGTCCGGTGATTCTGCAAGACCATAATGACCTGATCCTGCTGCCCATAGATAAGGTGGATACTTTCCTGACCAATCTGGAACGCAACGACAAACCACTCCTCAGCTGGCAATCCTATCAACCCAAAATGGGCGAGCGCTTTGACCAACTGGCGCCGCGCTTTGGTATGACCGTCGCCAAACTGAAATCAGTGAACGGACTATCGCCTCGCTCTGATCGCAGCAGTGGTCAGACCCTGTTAGTGCCGCTGCAAGATGCTGGCACTGATAATGAGTTGGAAGCTTTCAATATGCACCTGCTGCCCACGGCAGAAAGTCAGCGTGCCATCCAGCATACCGTGCGCAAAGGCGAGACACTGGCCAGTGTGGCGCGCCGCTACCATGTCAAACCGACCAGCCTGCGTGAGTGGAATGGTAATTTGAAGAACATCAAAGTCGGTCAGACGCTGACCATCCTGCCAGCCAAACATCACGCGCATCACTACGCCAAGAGCCATGCCAAGCGTTACGCGAAACATGGCGTGAAGCGACTCGCCCGCAATTAATGCTGCCTAGAGCCGCGCTGCTGAAAACTTAATCAGCGCTGCTCTAAATACGCGGCACTGCCGCCAGCAGGGTGCGCGTGTAGTCGTGCTGCGGTGCGCCCAACACCTGCTCCGCCGTACCGCGTTCCACCACCCGCCCCTGATACATCACACACACTTCGTGCGCGAGGTATTCCACCACCGCAAGGTTGTGCGTGATGAACAGATAACTCAGCCCCAACTCCTGTTGCAGCGACTTGAGCAGATTCAATATCTGCGCCTGCACCGACACGTCGAGCGCGGAAGTCGGCTCGTCGCAGATCAGCAGCTTGGGCGACACCGCCAACGCGCGCGCGATGGCGATACGCTGACGCTGTCCGCCGGAGAACTCATGCGGATAGCGCCACTTCGCGCTATGCGCCAGCCCGCATTTATCCAGCAAGCCATCGATATGGATCTGCCGCGCACGGCTGTCGCCGCCGACACGCAGGGCACTCATGCCCTCTTCCAATATCTCCGCCACACGCATGCGCGGATTGAGCGACGCGTAAGGATCCTGGAACACCATCTGCATGGCTGAGCGCGCCGCGATGTCGCCGCGCAATTCGCGGCCCTCGAAGCACACCCGCCCGCCCGTCGGGCGCACCAGCTGCAACACGGCCTTGCCCAGCGTGGTCTTGCCGCATCCCGACTCACCCACCAACGCCAGCGTGCGCCCCGCAGCGATGGAGAACGACACCCCGTCCACCGCCTTCACCTGCCCCACCGTGCGCTGCAACACCCCCTTGCGGATGGGGAAGTGGACTTGCAGGTCTTCGACCTTTAGGAGGGAAGGGGGAAGGGAGAAGGGGGAAGGGGAAAGGCGCGGCACTCCCTCTCGCCCTTCTCCCTTCCCTCTTCCCTCTTCTCCCTTCTCACCTATCCCTTCTCCCTTCACCCGTCCCACTTCCCCATAAAGATGGCAGCGCACACCGCGCCCCGCTTGCTGCGTGCTCCACTGCGGCATCTGCTCGTGGCACAACGCCCATGCTTGATCGCAGCGCGGCGCGAAGCGGCATCCCTTGGCGATGCTGCCCAAGGGCGGCACATGGCCGGGGATGGCGCTCAACTGATGACCGCGCCGCGCACTGTCGGGCAAAGCGGCGAACAATTTTTGCGTGTAGGGATGCAAAGGCTGGGCAAACAACTCCGCGCGCGTGGCCTGCTCGACGATCTCGCCCGCATACATCACCGCGACGCGATGCGCGTTCTCGGCCACCACGCCAAGGTCATGCGTGATGAGCAGCATCGCCATGCCGGTGCGCACCTGCGTGTCGCGCAACAACTGCAACACCTGCGCCTGTATGGTCACGTCCAGCGCCGTGGTCGGCTCATCGGCGATGAGCAATTGCGGATTGCCCGCCAGCGCCATCGCAATCATCACGCGCTGCTTCATCCCGCCCGAAAACTGAAAAGGGTATGCGTCGATACGCCGCGCCGCATCCGGTATGCCGACCTGCTCCAGCAACGCGATGCAGCGCTGCCGAATCTCCGATCTGCGCCTTCCCTCCCCTGCAGGGGGAGGGTTAGGGTGGGGATGGGTTAGCGATCCATCAGAAAAGCGCCCGCCCCATCCCCCACCTAGCCTCCCCCTTGAAGGGGGAGGAACAGAATCCGAGCTTGCCCCGTGCAAGCGCAGCACCTCGGCGATCTGCGCCCCCACCGTCATCACCGGGTTCAGGCTCAGGCCCGGCTCCTGGAAGATCATCGCCATCGTGCCGCCGCGCACATCGCGCATCTCGCGTTCCGTCAGCGCATGCAAAGCCACTCCCGCCAGATGCACCGCGCCACCTGTATTCGCGACACCGTCCGGCAACAAACGCATCAGCGACAGCGCCGTCATAGACTTGCCGCAACCCGACTCACCCAGCAACGCAAAAGTCTCCCCCGCAGCGATGTCGAAGGAAATGCCATCCACGATGCGCGCACCGTTGCGCAGGGAAGTGGTAAGAGTGTTAACGGATAACAGATTCATGCTGTGAGCAACGCCTGATTGTTCAAGGTGCGCGCCAGCAACTCGATAGCCTGCTGTGCCTCATTGATGCCACGCTCGGCGAGGCGCGTCTGATTGAATGTGTAACCTTGCACCAGATGCTCACGCAGGGTACGAGTGGCCCACTGACGGAACTGCACACCTTGAAGTGACTTCACCCTGTAGCCAACGGAGATGATGACATCAAGGTTGTAGTACTCAATATCGCGAGTAACGTTTCTACCGCCTTCGTTTTGAACTTGTGCAAATTTTGCACAAGTTGCCGTTGCATCAAGCTCACCTTCTTTGAACACATTGCGCAAATGCTTGGTCACCACCGAACGCTCGCGGCCAAACAGCGCAGCCATCTGCTCCTGCGACAACCACACCGTCTCCGCATCCAGCCGCACGCTCACCTGCGTTTGTCCGCCTTCGGCCTCATAGATCAGTACTTCACTCATAGCATCAGTCCATCAGATTTAGCTGCCGCAATGTCGCAGAAAAGGTCGACACGAAAAACGCCACTCACCAGATCAATTTATTGTTCAATAAGACCAAGGATTATAAGGCCATTAACCGAGCGAGCCGATTAAAAAAACCGCCACTTTTTCCCAAAATACATAGGCGCATTTTTTTGATTGACAGCACATCCAAGGTGCAGCGATACTGCGCGCCTTTTTCTTAACACAGGGTACGCTCAATTCGAGTTACCTCAGCGAGTAGGAAAACTAGGTGAGGATGCACGAATGCAAGACCTGACCCTAAATTTTTGTGTTCGGCGTTGATCATGGTGCCGAAGCTGATGGTCGAAGGATCGACCCCCACGCCCACGTAGGACAACACTGCCTCGGCCAGCACTAGGCCGGAAAAATCCATCACCAGCGAGATGAGGATGATGTGCATGACGTTGGGCAAAATGTGGCGGGTGAGGATGCGCAAACTGGACACGCCGAAGGCGCGCGCCGCCTGGATGTATTCCATCTCGCGCAGCTTGAGGGTCTCGCCGCGCAGCAGGCGG